>Ga0247765_1001246_pt1 | contig 13375 bp, 11 predicted proteins | sample UWRJL106311C6_FD_179949 | JGI IMG/M metagenome (GOLD analysis project Ga0247765, IMG submission 179949) | Plant litter microbial communities from Arlington Agricultural Research Station in Wisconsin, United States - UWRJ-L106-311C-6 | ecosystem: Environmental > Terrestrial > Plant litter >... | reverse complement strand
ACTCATACCTCCCAGGCCCCCGCCTCGGTTGAACTCGCCGCCGCCGCCGAAGGCCCCACGTCCTACCAAGACGATCTGGACGCCACCTCCTCCGTTGCGAAGCGTTTCCTCTTGATCGATACGCCCGGCCACGCCAAACTCCGTGGCCACGCACTCTCATACCTCTCCCCGGTCTCTTCCAAAGCTTCAAAGACTAAGAGCAAGCTCCGTGGTGTCGTCTTCGTTGTCGACGCGGCCGCCCTTGCCGATGAAGACAACCTCCCCGCCACGGCAGAATATCTCTACGATGTATTGCTGGCTCTGCAAAAGCGCATGGGCAGCGGGCGTGGCAGCAAGGCGCCTGCGTCGATTCCGATGCTGATTGCGGCGAATAAGCTGGATCTGTTCACGGCGTTGCCGGCGGCTTTGGTGAAGAGTAACCTGGAGGCGGAGCTGGGGCGGATACGTCGGACCAGGGGGAAGGGGTTGTTGGACTCGGGTGTTGGGTCGGACGATATCGGTGCGGGAGAGGAGGCTGACGATTGGCTTGGAGAGTACGGCAGTGAGAAGTTTAGCTTCAAGCAGATGTTGGAGTTTGACACCGAGGTGGAAGTGATCGGGGGCAATGTGGTTGGGGATGGACCTGGCGCGGACAAGTGGTGGAGGTGGATGGCCGACAGGATTTAAATTAGCACCGAGCACCGAGAACAGGGCCATGAACAGCAACAGCGTGACAGGAGCATATTTTCTAATACGAAAAGCATAATGAAGTTATATCTATGAACGAGTCTATCTCGCTACACGCAGAAGAAAAAACTCCAAAAATGGCCCATTTGCACGGGTTGAAGCCGCGGTCTACCCATATCATTTATGTTCATCCGCCCAATGTACTTTCGTTATGTACGAACCCGGATCGTTAAGTCCAGGGCTCCCTATTCCCGCCGCAGTATCTATGTTTAGGCTCATGACTTTTGCTTCACCATATAGGTGAGCAAGTCTACCTTGGTCACCACAGCCACAGGTTTCGAGCCCTGACCGTCGTCGCCGCCCTTCTCCGTCACCACTGCTGCACTGTTCCACTCGAGGAAGCGGCTGAGTGCTGTTAAAGGCGTATCCATCGTGATCTCGACGAATTTGCGCTTCTTGTCCTTGAGATCTGACCCGAACCTTCTAGGATCTGTGATGACCTCGTCGATTTGGCTAAAGTCGAACATGACCTCGCTAACAGGACTCTTTGCGGATGCCCGCCCGTGGGAGATGAAGCTCAGCAGGTTTCCGAGCGTCACCAACCCCGCCAGCTTCCCTCCCTCGGGTGATAGCACCGGCAGCTGGTCAAAGCCCTTGTCCCGCATCGTCTCGATAGCCTCGGAACACTCGCTGTTTGTGAGAACGGACGTTACAGGCTTGAGTCGAAGTGATCGTATGGTGGCGCCAGCGTAAGGGTCGCTAGGTCGCCTCGCGGACGGCTTCTCGGTGGTCCCCTTTCCGTTGACGTTCTTCTCGTCCTCCGGAAGCAGATCGTTGGCGGCCAGCCAGTCGTCATCCGCGAACTTGGAGAGGTATGACCGGATGCTATCAGGCAAGATAACAACCACGACATCACCCTTCCCGAGCCCAAGATCCTTGACCGCGCGGATCATAGCGGCCATGGCACTGCCGGAGCTTCCGCCCACGAGCAGGCCCTCCTCTGCAATGAGACGCCTTGCAAGCTGGAAAGACTCGCGGTCATCTGTCTTGTACCACTTATCTACAATGTCACGGTCAAGAACATCCGGGATGAAGTCGTATCCGATACCCTCCACCTTGTAGGGCTGGTTGGCCTTTTCCTCGTTTAGACTCTCCGGCAGGGCGAGAATACTGCCGAATGGGTCCGCAGCCACAACCTTTACGTTTTGGTCGTGTTTTCGCAGACCCCGCGCCAAGCCCGTGATTGTGCCGCCGGTTCCGGCGCCCGCCACGACTGCTGTGACCTTACCGCCAGTTTGCGCCCAAATCTCCTCTGCAGTGCCGAACTCGTGTGCCAGCGGGTTGTCGGCATTGGTATACTGGTCGAGGATATGCGAGTTGGGGATCTCCTTCAGCAGTCTCCTTGCCACACCAATGTGACTTTCGGGAGAATCCCACGCGGCCTGTGTCGGAGTCCGGATGATCGTAGCACCAAGAGCACGAAGGACGGATACCTTCTCAGCGGACATCTTCTCGGGGAGGGTAATAATAGTCTTGTAACCCTTGATGGCGCCGACCAGGGCCAGGCCGATACCACTTCAATCTCACTGTTAGCAAAGCGGTGAGAGATGTCACAGGGGAAATACCTACGTGTTGCCACTGGTGGGCTCAATCAGAGTGTCGCCAGGCTTGATCCGGCCACTCTTCTCTGCTTCTTCGATCATCCGCAGCGCGATTCGGTCCTTGACGCTTCCACCGGCGTTGAACAATTCGACCTTGGCGTAGACTTCGGCCTCGATGCCAAGCGATTGTGGGATCTTGTTGAGGCGAACCAGCGGCGTGTTGCCGATCAACTCGGTCGCCGACATCTTGACGCTGAGCTTGGGTGCCTCTAGGATCGGTACCAGAGGGCGCGCACTGCCATTGCTGGCGCTGCCGTTGGTGGTCGCCATCTCTTGCTTCTTTTGTCGGGAGGCGAGAGGGGCACTAGCGGTGGTGGGGGAGGGGTAAAAAAAGAAAAGAAATTTAGGAACACTAAATCGCAGCAAGATTTGGTGTTTTCGCGTTGGATCTGAGAATCAATTGGTTGGAATGTAAGAGCAATATATAGGTGAGTAATGAGCGACCGCAAAAAGAGAGCGCAGAGAACCTTCGGCGAAAAGACATGGAATGTGAATGCCGAAGGCCTGCGGGAGGGTGGGATGAGAAATCCGCACCACACCTAAGCAAAAAAGCCGACACTATGCGCCACTTCGCGAAAAGTTGCCGTAATTATGCAGGCCAATGCCCACGTGCGATGCCCCCGCCGCCGTTTTATGCAAGTATTTTCCTCAAACATCGAACGACAAACACGAACATGGGATGAGCCAAGCAACGGGCGGAAAAGATGCTCAAACTTGTGGATTGGAGTCACTAATTAGATAGCGGCTGTCGAGGTTTGCGCGATGCATTTCGCAATACCAGTGGAAGAGACCTGGTCGTCTTTCGCCACAGATTTTCTGTAATCACTCGCGAGAAGTATCCGAATTGCATATCCAAAGTCTGCGATATCCAACCCTCGCCACATCAACCATCGGTTGGGAACAGCCAACATCAACCATCAATCGGAAACGGTGGGAATGGCCCTTTATACAAGAACGGATGTTTTTCCGAATCCCCCAGATTCACCAAAAGACTCACTTCTGTGCCATCCTCGATCGAAACATCAATGCAGGGGTAAATCTTGCCATACTTGAACCGATCAATCTCATTTTCCCTCAGATCAAACTGAGCAGCTGGTGTCGGGTCCGTTGTCAGCAATGTATTCGTCACATGTAGTTGTCAATTGTGACTTAGTTAGGGAGGCGATCTTACCGATATCAATCCGTTCACCTCGCACGGTCAGAAACCCCTCTCCAGTTTCCAGATCGAGACCAACGCCCACAACATCACCAGGCCCAGAGATGGCTGCCTTGGGGTCATTACCGGCGAGAAGACTCCAATCTCCGTTGATGTAGTTGCATCCGTCCTGGCTGCAGTATCCCCAGGATCCTGGTTCTCTTCCTAGCCCTAGGGAAAAGGGCTCGGATGTCCACTTTTCGCCAAACCCAAATGATAACTGGGTAGTCCCCCGGCTGCAAACTGTCAGCGGATACGGTTTGTCAATAAGATCGCCATAGTTATCAAAGCTTGCCTTGAATTGGAGTTACTCGCTGTGATGGCCAAGATCGTAACCTCAAAGTAATAATATCGTGAAGCAGACAAAGGAGGTATTGAGGCCTCGGTTCGAATACAACCATTGGGGATGATTTGGTCTTTAGGTGCCGTGATTCTCAGGACTGGTCATTCATCTCTAGTTAGAAACCTCCTTACCAAACATAACACTAACATGCAACCTACCATGTACGCCGCACGTGTCATGGCCATTGGCCTCGCAGCGTGAGAGTGCCGTTACCTCCTCCAACGCAATACTAGGTAAAACCAGTTTAGACGGCCGATTGAACCCGGGTTTTTTATAGCCCTTGGATAGAAGTGGCTGGACAAGCTTGACGAGCTGCTCGGCAAAAGGAGCAAAGTTGTATGCCCTGGCAACGTCGACACTAGTCCAGTTGTCGTCGTCAAGCCCGCTGGGATCTGCCTTCAGGTCGATCAATCTTTGGAGTGCTTGCTGATTTCCGGTTCGCGCAGCGAGATGGTATGGATGCTGGAGAGACTTCCACATTTCGGTATCTTGCTGGAGCAGCTTATTCAGGTAGAGGCCAAGCAGGAACGTTCTGTCGGGATTGAACTGCGCGTGCAAGTCAATCAGCTCGAGGAGGTCATCCAGTGGAACTACCTTGACATGACCCAAAACAGTCTGGACAACGGCGATAAAGTCCTCCTTGGGCAGTCCAAGTTGGGGATAGAATCGCTTCAGGGCCTGGATTCTGTCTTCGTCGGGAACACGGCTGTGGAGAAGAATGGCATTGATGCAGTCGACAGGCCTTCCATGCATGGCAGTATCCAGCGCTGTGCCAGCATAGCCAGATACAATGTCGATAATGGTTCGTTTATGGTCGAGGAGCATTTTTATGATTTCTGGACTCTCTGCAAACACAGCTGCATGAAGAGCCGTGTTGTTGTCCCATCCCGTTGCTTCGATATTGGGGTCAACGTCCTTGCTATCGTTCCTGTCAGCCTCATGTTGTATCTCCGAGCCTGTTGAAAGAAAACATACCAGTCAAGCAGCGTCTTGACGATTTCGACCTTACCATAGTCACATGCATAGATAAGTGGTGTTTGTCCATCCCTGGGATGGGTAAGGTTGATCCATTCGGGCCACTTCTTGGTGAGAATCTCAATCGACCTTGGGCAATCTCTTTGACATGCCGTGATGAGTAACGAGATATGATCGTGATCTTGCGGGTCCCACTGGTGGTTTGGCAGATTGAGGATAAATACGCCCGCTGCGTCATTGCCCTGTTCCAGACCATGATGTAGGGCAGTTCGCCCGACGCTCTTGGTACGAGGCACGGGCGTCGGGGCGCAACCCTTCTCAACAAGAAACTTTAGCATCGTGCAGTCGGGGTCAAAAAATTCGACGGCATAGTGCATGGCGGTGGCGTTATCGTTGTCCATATCATCCTTCACGGTAGGGTCGAGCTCCAAGATCGTCTTGATGACACCCAGAAGTCCCACACGGCATGCTAACAGGAATGCTGTCGCCCCGAGTTTGTCCTTGGTCTTGAAGCTGGCCTTGAATCCATTCAAACCTTTGATAAGAGACACGGCCAAATCAGTCCTCCGCTTCCGTATAGCCTCGTGCAAGGGTGTGCTGCCATGGATGGAATCCTTGGCGTTGAGATCAAAGCCACGCTTCAACAGCTCCACCACAGCACTTTCATCCATAAAAGCCGCAGCGTAATGCAAATACGTCTTGCCCTCCTTGTCGCTTGAAGAACCCGGCGGTGCCAATCTTGCCAGCTCGAGGAGCAAAGCGCGTTTGTTGTGGGCTTTGTCCATCTTGGTAGGGTCCCCAACATCGCCAATTTCAGTAAGATCCAAGTCTCCCTTGAGCAGGTAATCCCGGGGTGTTCTTCCCGAGTGGTCCTCTTGCTCGGACAGAAGTTTCAGATCTCTCAACAGCCGTTGGGCAATCCAGTGATATCCAAAGCTGGCGGCAATATGGAGTGGTCCCCGACCCCAGACATCTTTGAACTGATGTGGTCGTGATTTCTCCCAGTTGTTCAGAAGCTGTACGACACAGTCATCACTGCCCTTGTTTGTGGCTAAGTGGAGTGGTGTCATGCCGTCGATCCCGGCCGCAGTGACGGCCTTTCTCTTGGCCTCGCCGAGCAGAGTGTTGAGCATGACTTCCATGTTCGTATCCCGGCCTGCCATTGCTGCAATATGGAGTGGGCTTCGCTCGAGGGAGTCAAGGAAGGTATGAATCGGTTGGTCCTTTTTGAATCTTTCAACCGTCTCAAGTAGGGGTTCAAACACGTCTTCGGTATGGGCAAAACATCCAAGATGCTAAACAGTCATAAGTTAGCAAACCGGCCTGACATGAAGGAAACTTGGGAGGAACATACGAGAGGAGTCCAGCCAAATATGTCCACCATAAAAGCCTCCTTTCCTGCAGGTTCAATGTTAGCGCATCCCTCTGATAACCTACAAAGGACACTGCACTTACCATTGGGCCCGAAGCTCTCGATTTTAAGACGCTTAGTCTGCTCCTTGGATTGGTCTTTCATGGGTCCGTCCACCGGGCTCAATAGGATGTGCTTCTTGCTAGACAGCGACTTGTCTCTTTCGCGTTTGATTGTCTGGTACACCAGCTGATGTCCCTTGGAGAAGCCCAGCTTTCGCTCTAAAAATCCCACCTCAATGTCAAGACTTGAGTTAATGAAAGCTCCGGCCACAAGCCGATGAAAGGGAGAATCTGCCTTCAAGAACCTTTCCAGGCTATAGTCTCGCAAGGATTCAAGATTCTTGCCCTTCTTGTTGCCCTTTCGGTAGAACCGGAAAATCTCGAGGAATTGCTCTCTGCGGCCCTGAAGCTCATAGACTGGCGCGAGCTTCGCCACAACCGCAGCGAACTTTGACGAGAGAAGCTTCTTGACAATGCGAACCAGTTCTTGTCGCAGTTCAGCAGGGGCAGTGATATACTCGTCGTACGGCTCACAAGCGATGTAGAGAAAGTCTAGCACTGCCGTGACAACAGCATAGCAAAAGTTCTCCCCCGTGGAAGTACCAATCTTGCTGTCGAGAAGGCGCTTATATGCACGACTAGCCTCCAGCCACGTCGCGCCGCGTTCGGGTTGCGGCATGAGCTTCAGCATCGTGTTGTTTGGCAACAAATCTTTGAAGCTGAGTGCTGGCACCATGCAGAGAAGGATGTCGTTGAAAGATCCAAGGCCGTAGACTTCCATCTGTCTAACCACTTTGGTTAACATCCGGTGCCTCAGCGTTGGGCGATGCCATGTTTCACTGAACTCGTAGACGACAAATCGATGCCGGCCATCAATCTCGACATCATCCTCTCTCGTGGAGAAGCCTTGGCGAAGACAGTCTCTAGACAAATGTTCGGCAATAGTCCACATGAAGCTGGTAAAAAGATGTTGTGCAAGGATCGTTGGGAGATAACCACTGGACGCAATGGCGAGTTCCCGCACAACCTCAGTCGTTGAGGATCTTCTCGCATCCACTGTCATGACGCGACAATTAATGCCTTTGCTAGCAAACGGGCAGGATTCATACAGACTCCATGACAAGTTACCTACCTTCTTGGGGCCGGCCGTTGAAGCCAATAACGAGGTCTACCCCTTTCCTTCTTGCAGGATTGGGGATAAAGCTTTGCTCTAGATGGTCATTTACCAACGACTGTGACACACCACCAGTCGATTGAATTCTTCGAGACACGGCGTTGCGCTCATATACTTGGTCGTGTTCGATATCTGACTCGCCCTCATCATCTGCCTGAAGGTCATCGTCGTCCGGTGCTACAGCGCTGCTTTCGGGGGGGTGGGCCTCTGTGATGAAAGAGAGTTAGCTAAACCAGGATGCCGCATGACAGGGGCGAGTACGGAAGCGTTGCGTACGTTCAGCCAAGATTTCATCCACCCACCACGAAATATCTCGTTTCAGGATGCCATCGCGGAAATCGTCTCCTAGAATCCGACAGAACTTGTACTTCATCCCCTTGCCGGAGTCTGCTCTCCTCCAATCATGCTTCGGATGTCGACCGGCGGTTTTTGGCAGCTCGCTCTCGTCGGCATGCTGAGCTTCGACAGTAGCCATCCACAATGAGAGCACAGCCTCAATCTTTCCCAGGTCTACCTCCCATTGTTTAGGATCTGACTGTGACCTCTTGGCGGATATGGTGAAAGTGTCGATCGCTTCTCCCGATGTGGTTGACACGGGCTTGGCTGCTTCAACAAGCCATTCGAGCCTGTCGAATCGTCTCCCTGCAGGGTTCTCACCAAAAAAGCTGTTGAGAAAATGTTCCACCGATCTTGCAAGCGCCAAGGCACTTGACGATGCGTTCGAATTCCAGTTGCTGAGGTCGCCAAGTCTCTTCCGAACGCGCAGCAGCTGTTGACTGCTTGCCTCTTCAAAGTACCGAGGAGTCTTCGTATCGATGGAATTTGAGCTAACCCCCTTTTCCCCAATCAAAACCCCAGAAAGAGTCTTATCTTGGTCAGAACCATCTGGGTTCATAGATGCCAGAGCTGCATCAACCTCCTTTGGCAAACGGAACAAAAACGGTGCAGTCTGTCCGGGCCGTGGAGTTTTGACTCTCCATCTGTAGGATAGCTTGGGTGGAGTAGCCTCTTGGATATACTGCTGGTTTTCCGGGCTGATATAGTGAAAATTCCGAAACTCCGGACAGAATGTGATATGCGTGGCCAGAAAGTCCAGCTCGTATCCGGCCAACGCAAGCGAGTGGCCGGGAATCCTCCCCAATCGTCTCCGGATCAAAGCCCGTACGAGAGCCATGAGAAAAATGGCAGCAAGTTGCGCGATGGAACAGGGATAAGCAAGCCCGCGAAGGCCGATGAACTGTGCGATGAAGCCACTGGCCGCCGAAAAAACGCCAACCAAGGTAAGAAGCTCCCAAGTCACGCTCTTGTTGGGATTTTCGGATGTCCTGGAATCTGGTATCGACTCCATTGAGGACCTCGGCGAGCCTTTTCCGGGACCGGCGATCTTGTCTCTTACATCCTCCTTGCGACTGGATGTCATTACATATCGTTTAGGTCCGGCTAGAATTGCAAACGGTTTGAAGGATTGGTCGCTGACAGTCTGGCCTTGCTGAAGCCATATGAGACGCGGGTAAATGAGAAGCTTGTCACCAGCAGCAGTGGCGCGTCCATCGCTTGATTCAGGGACCCTCCACTTCTTCTCTGTCGTTGACTGTTCGATCGCGAGAGAGCAGAGACCCATCCCAAACGCAAGCAGGAGAGATCCAATGAGATAGGCGGGAAACCCGTGCTCTTTTGGTTCAAAATCGGTTGCATTCCTCGTTTCTTCGTGAAATACCGTGATCGCAGCGATCGCAAGCAAACCAAGCTGAAGAATCACGGCAGCCACGGCGGCAAGGAACAGTTCGTGTCGCTTCCGCATCCATGTGTTCTCGAAATGGTCGGATGAAAGGTTGAGCTGAAGATTGGGCGGGCCTGGTGGATCAAAGTGTATCCCTTTTCGAGATTCAGGGGACTCAATGTCCATCTTCGACCCAAGGAACCTACCGCCAGGGAGGAGCCCACTGAATCGACGAAGATAGCCTCGCACAAGCTCATAGCTATGGCTGTGAAAATCTGTTGTCACTCGGATTAATCGCTGCCCACGCAAAGTTGCTGTTGCGGGAGAACCAACCAACGCATTCCAGAAGCTGTTCCTTTCTCTCGCTCCCCGTGCCGGACATTTCTTCATCTCCCGTAGCCGACCGGAGCGAGTGGATGCCCAATGACCTGTCAGAGGGCATGACGATAGTTCTTGACCGCGGGCCGCCTCGCTTGTCGATTTCCTTAAACTGTCCCTCCAACTCTTCGTATCGGCCCGGGAAAACAAGAAACTGGGCTATCATGGGCTTCCCGGTGGCCCTGACAATTGCTTTCCCGTTGAAAAGTTCGCAGACCTCACCGGACGTTGAGGACATCAGTTCAATCTCGGCCAGGGCTCTGTTTTCCCTGGCTCTTCCGATAAAAGATCTGGCGATCCGGGGTCCTGACACTCGGATTGCACCGGTGATCATGGCGAGGATGCCGAGCGGCACCATTGCGAAAACCAGATGATCGATCCACGTCAAACTCTCGCTGGCAAACTGGGTCGCGAATTGCTCTCCGAAGAGGGCAAGAATGCTATTTACAACGGTCAATACACAGGCGTCGGAGGAGTTGACGTAGTCGGCTTACGGAATGATATCTGAAAAGATATCCAAGGCAAACTCGGCCTCGCCATCTCCGCGACTTTTCTCTCCATGAGCCCCTTCATCGGTGCCATTCTGTTGTTGGGCGGTAACGACGACGGCGAGAAAGGGAATTAGGATTGCAAGGCCAAGAACCTTCTGCAGCGCCCCCGCAGACGACATCTTTCTGCTGGGTCATGGACCTGACGCGATGCGAAATTCAAAGAGACAAATCTCCGACTTGATTTCTCTCGACAAATTTTTCTAGACAAACGGAATTAAACAAATCCCGGGCGACAACAACAACGAAAACATCAAGCCATCGGATGGGATAGACGGCAGCGGCTAGGGTCGCGTGGACTGCATGCTGCAGGCGCGTTCCTGATCCTTCAGGTCCTGCCCAGACTCCATGCTCTCTGCCTATTCCAGAGGACGTTGGAGACGACAGAGCAATTTGGGGGCCAAATTTCCAGCCCTTTTGACGGTTGCATTTGCACAAGAACCGTGCTTCGCTTTTCAGGAATATTATTGGGTAACGAAGCTCCAGGATTGCGTGAAGCTGGTCTGGATAACTAGGGGAGATTTCCAGCTGGCCATGGCGTCCGTTCGCTTGCTCTAGCTGGAGACCAGCCTTCACATTCCAACGATCCTTGAATCCCGCTGGATGAATGGAGGAAGACGTATCAGACGATGTTGGACGTCTCGATGAACCCAAGATGCTCGAACTAGGTTGTTCGAACTATGCTTGCTCTGTTTATGCCTTGAGAACCAGATTCACCGCACGAAACCTATTCAATTCGAGATCGTTACTCGGGGACTAAGACTGGGAAAGATGAGGCAAAAATATGAAAATCATGTACACATTGAAAGCACTAAAGGTCGGACTTTAACAAGGACAGGACTCTGGGATGCCAGGCTCACCAGTGTACGGTGCAGTCGCCGCTTCCTTTGAATGTCAATGACGCAATGGCAGTTCTGATTACGTCCTGATCACAGTATGTGCGGCAGAGCATTTCGGTTGTCCCCTTTGGCTTGCTGTCGAATATTGGATTGACATTAAAACAAACTCGAGCTGACTTTGTTGTGGTTTGGGTGTTTACGTGAGCGCTATCCGTCACGATTGGCTTTGTGCGCCGCGGCCGCTCGCAGCACGCGATGCACGGCGGGCATCAGTGACGTCATTACCTTCCCCGAACCCCAACGTGTTTCTGACCGGAAAGACCCCGCGCTCAACAAGGAACATCACAGAGCGATCTAAAAAAATTTCTAGACACACAAGTCCCGACAGTTGCGCATCATGGGCCGACAAGAGAAAATCGCACGTTCTGTTGTCCGCGCTATCACAAGCTCGAACGGCTTGGACCACCGACCACGGAATCCCTTGGCGTGGATCCTGGCTTGCTTTTCTCTCTTTTTCTCCTTTTATCAGCTTGCTCTTAGGAAGATTCGCCCAGCCGACTTTGCCAACCTGCGGCGGAACCACTGGGCTCTCAGCGACGACGAATACACAGGATCATTCCAACAACCTGGCGATGATGTGAACCAGGGGCAGGCCTTGGAGGCCATAGGTGACATGGGCTTCTCCGGTTCTGTGAGCGGATACACATGCCTTGCAATAATGCTATATCCTTACTGACCAATCTACCACAGACGTTCTACTCTACCGCGGACCAGAAATACCTCGTCAAGTCGGTTCCTCGCCATTCCGAGCACTCCTTCTTCCGGGAAGACCTCCTCACTCCATACGTCCAGTACATGGCCACACATCCGAGATCGCTCCTCGTTCGTATCTGCGACTTTTTGGGATCATCCCGAGGATCGCTGGGGCGTATTCTCAGACTTGCCGCCTCGCACCACATTGTCATGGAGAACATCATGTACGGTCGCCAGCTGGCAAAGGAACGGGGAGAGGCCGATTGGGAGGACTGGGATCTGAAGCCCACGTCGTACTTTTATCCGGAGAGGGATATTGCGGACGGTGCACTTACAAGCGAAGCGACCAAAAGCCAACTCGCCGACGAGTTCCATGACAAGATCATCCTCACTCGTGAACAAGCCGACAGCTTCTTTGCCAGTTTGGAGGACGATACCAGGCTACTGGCCGAGCACAACGCAGTGGACTATTCGCTATTTCTTGTCCGTATAAAGACTCCTGACCGGAATTCGGATCCTGGCTCTTCGGATATGGTTCCAACAGCTCCTCCGTCAGTGCCGCCTTCACCCCCTTCTTGGCGGACCGGCATAGCATCGGCGGATGGGAAGTATATCTTCCGCGGTGCCATTCTAGACTTTTTCTGGGCCAAGCACAAGATTCAACCACGTCTCATGACATTGCTCATCACGCTCTGGAACCTCCTTATCAGCAAGCATGGCCACATGAGCATCACTACCACACCTGAGGAATATCGCCAGAGGTTTATGAAGATGTGTAGGGGGATTGTCAAGGTCAGGGATGATGAGGAGGCGCAATGATACAGTTCATGTTGAATTATACCCTAATTTGTCCTTTCCCAGCGTGGGCCAGGAGAGTCAGAGCTCGATTCCCGGTACCCGAATAATACCAATTTTTTTCTTCTTTCTTTTCCCTTTCTTCCTGTTTCATTTTCTGGCATGTCTTTTTTCTCTCATGTCGCTTTTCTTCGCAACTTTTACATGTCCATCACAGCCATGTGAATCTCTCCCGCCACGGTTCTGGACCTGCAGTCCTGGAGCTAATAACCCTTCCATCACGTTTATCGAAGCTTCACCCCTTCTCCCGTCCTTCAAGCGACGAGATCCTGCTCAATGTTGTCCCCCGTGCTCCCGCAGGACATTCTCCGAGCCGCGTTAGAGAACCAAGTCAGTCAGTCATAGGAAGGAACCAGAACATCTCGCACCAAGGATCCGATTGCTATGCCGCCAGAGCAACCAGCCAATGTGCATTAGGTCTCGAATACTCAATGCGGTCATCATGCTCCTCTTCGTATCATCACTAGATGTTGGTGATGGCAGCAGCATTTTGTGATCTGATCACTACCAAGCAAACTAGCCGACATTTTTGTTCAGTCCTTTTTGAATCCTGCGACGTTTTCGCAGATCGCTATAGGTTCCTTTTCGCCAGGCCAAGCAACATCACTTGTGTTTTTGCGAGAAATCTCGCACTTTCCCAAACAGTAGGAATTAGTTTCAATCCCATCCATAAAAGGTTTTTTTTCCTTGACATAAAGTCAAAGTGAGCTATCATGTGTGTGTCCGTGTATGTGGTCGGGCCTTCGCTTGGTGTGTCTCCACGAGGTAGCTAGTTCTACTCCGAAGAACAAGACCGAGAGCGAGCGAGCGCGCCGGCCAGTAACCTCGGGAATGCATGCGTGCATGGATGCATCC
>Ga0247765_1001245_pt1 | contig 13384 bp, 10 predicted proteins | sample UWRJL106311C6_FD_179949 | JGI IMG/M metagenome (GOLD analysis project Ga0247765, IMG submission 179949) | Plant litter microbial communities from Arlington Agricultural Research Station in Wisconsin, United States - UWRJ-L106-311C-6 | ecosystem: Environmental > Terrestrial > Plant litter >... | reverse complement strand
TTTTCAGCTCGTGGACGGCGACGGATTCTCAGCGTCGTCCTCTTCGCATAAACATCATCAATCAGTGAACGAGAGCCAAAAGTCTGCCGACGCCCCCCCCCCCGAGATAGGAGTCGTGATGAATCCTCCTCGCCGCTTTCGCTTTGATAAATCGTCAACGCCACCCTTCGTTCCCACTATCCAATCCCTCACGATCGGGTCCGATGGGAGCATCGGCCCGTCGTCTGCCCTTGCCGACGGCGTGGAGCCCATAGGCGTGATCCACCTCGTCGAGGGCATATCGGATGAAGTAACCCTTAAGCTCAACGAACTGGTCCCATTTCTTCCCGAAAACCTCCTCGCCCTGCATCGATGCGACAATCTGGCCGCAATCAGCGACGACTGGCAGGACGAGAGACTGGTTTTGGCAAAGTGGTCGAGAGAAGCGATCCAGCAAGCCGAGGTATGGGCCCGCGAGAACAGGCTGCGGCGCTTCAAGTCGCCCTTCGATATCAACGATTGTGACCCGGAAACGTCGCAACTGGACCATGAACGGTACGACCGCACATCCGACCCATACCGGTTGTATGATCCTCTTGTAGAGTTTGTCCTCGAAAAAGAGGAACCCGTTCCCCCGCAAGACCCACCTACCGCCAAGGTAGTCAAAGCACATGTGTCGCGAGCCGAGACTCGGACCCAGGAGCCAGCAAAGTCGGACAGGCCGAGCAGCTTGGATACAGCACCGACATCTCTCCTATTGCAACCCGCCATCCGCACTGCGGGAGAGGAGCAGAGTATCAGGCCAGCCATGCGTCGAGCCGAAACGGATCTGGAACGAGCAAGAAAATGGGTCGATAAGTATAGAGCAGCAGCGCCCGAACCGGCCGTGACGCGTCACAGCATGATAGCCCACTTGGCACGCGAATGCATCTCCATCTACAACACCTCACAGGGTGATATTATCCAGTGTAAGTCGATCTGGAGCAGAGGGAGGGAGGCTGGCGTAACTCTCTGACCTCGATTACAGTTGTCATCCTGTTTGACCCTCCCAGGCAGCACGCTATCAGTAGGGTCCGCTACAACATCCTAAGTGGTGGACGCCCTGAGACGGTCAAGAAACATGACTCATCGTTTGAAGACTCCCCGAGCAATCTTGACAAGTTCCTGCGTAAACTCCAGTTCCCAGAAGAACCGGACCTCGGTATAATTATCACCAGCATCACGGACGCCCTGCTGAAGGTTGTGTTGGATGACCAGGGCACGCTCTTTTCCAGGATCAGCCAGGCACTCGACGAGATTGAGCTTTCGATGGAAAGAGGGAGTCGCCCCCCTGAGAGCTGGCGAGAATACCCGCCGAGATGGAGAAACCACTTGTTCCACCAGATAGAGACCATCCGGTACTTTCAGACACTGGTCTCTTCCGAGGCCGGCATGTCTTCTGATGCCGCATCTGTCGGCTCACTCTCGTCCCGTTCCACTTTGCGCGGCAAAAGCCTCAAGTCTCTCCAGGTGGCGGAGAGGAGACTCGAAGCAATGCTGGCAAGAGTGGAAGGCACATACCAGGTCCTCATGTCAACCATGAGCATCCTAGAAAGCGAGCGGGCCATTGCGCAGGCCGAGGTTGTCATGAGGCTTACCGATCTTGCCTTCTTCTTTATCCCGCTTGCGTTTGTGGCGAGTGTTTTCGGCATGAACATCAACGTATGCGTTCCCCAATCAATACTCTCTCTCTCCCCTCTCTCTCTCTCTCTCTCTCTCTCTCTCTCTCTCTTTCCGGGGGGGGGTTATCTGACGAGTTCATTTAGGAGTTCGAGAACAACCTGACAGTCTGGCTCTGGGTGGCTGTATCAGTGGGCCTGACCATATCGACGTACGCCATACGCTTTCGCCACCCCATCTCCCGAGCTGTCCAGGCCTCCCCCCGTGCCATCCGCAGTCTCCGCTGGGATCTCTTGGTGTCTCGGTTCCGCCGACGGACCCAGATTGTGCGATCTGTTTCGCCGCTCGTGCGCCTCATCGTCTTCTACGGTCTCTATTTCGGTCTGCTCTGGGTCGCCCGAATACGTCTCACTCTTGGCGACAACTCAATCATCGGCATGATGGCTTCTCTTCCCGCCTCGATCGCCTTCTTCAGCCCCATTGATGGCATTCGGCGAGAATTTCGGAAAATCTACGCAATCGTGATGATACCGACCGCCATGTTCTTTGCGGGCGTGGGCGTTGCACTGTGGCGGCTATGCATCAGCTCCCTGCCAAACAGCACAAAGCTAGGCCTGGCGTTCGGTGTTGTCTCCATCCCGGCGTTCCAGACGACGGTTTGGAGCATTCTGCCAACCTTTCTTCCACCACGGCCGCTGCGGCCAGCCAAGAGAGACGATGGGTATGACACAGTGCCACCTCCCCCCGGGCAGTTAGGCGAGCCCACTTCCATCGCAATGGGGCCACGGCGTGACTTGCCCTGGTTTACCTGGTGGATGTGCTTCAAGGCATTATGGGCTAGCATCGTATACGTGGGCGTAGGTATCGGATTGTGGCGCTTCCTCGACAGTCCAACCATCTCCCGAGAGGTCAAACTCGGCGTCAGCCTCGGCGTCATCGCGCCAGCATCCTCCGTCGTTGGGAGGAACTTGTACTTGTGGATTTCGGTTATTGCAGGAGTCGTGGTTTGGGTGATCAGCGTTGCTGACTTGGAGCTATGGACTCAGGCTTATTACAACATGCTTTGCGTTTCAATCCCTATCGCCTTGTTGGACGCGATCGAAGCCATTTGAACGCTACCTAGGTTAACCTTAAATACGGGTTTCAATTTAAAAAAGCTTTGTAAAAGGACTTTTAAAGGTAAAGGTTTAGATTATTGCCGATTCGACTAAGAGGCGGGTCTTGGTGCCGTATCTCCCCGCTTAGGTATCACTATTTACGCTGGGCATAGCGTTCTAGTTTTTTTTTTTTTAAGAGACCTTACACAAATTGATCAGCCTGTAAAGAGAGTAAGGAAGCTAGTGACGGCGAGGTAAAACGCTCCCTCAAATGCTACCATGCCGGGGAATTTCTCGTTTAGCACTCTATGGAACAGAGAGCCATTGAGTCCAGCCGTGCCCAGCCCCGCTGTTCCCTTGGCGTAAATCATCATAATGGGTTGGTCTGCGTAGGAAGACTGCTTATTGATGTTGTAAACTATGATGAAGAGATTTAACTGTTAAAGCGATTGGGTGTTGGAATGATGGTGGTTGTTGTGACAAAATATGTTACAAAAAAAAAACAGAATATTATGGTTTTATACTTGAAAAAAATCGTCCACATTCTATAAATTCACTGGCACTTTGCAATCCAAGCATCTCTAACGCGGACTTTGCTTTACTCTGTATAGCACGAGAAAGCAGAGACTATAAAGCTTTATCTAGTCGTTCCACGTAAAATACTATACCAGTACCGTCCAACCAACCCCAACAACGTTCAAAAGTTAGGCATCCTTACAGACTGGATGCATCCATTTTCGAAATGTGGTTTCATCAGATAAAGATCCTGCCGCACACTTGGTCACCTCATCTGACTGTCGTCTCTCGCCCGTAGACCTAGTAATCTGTGAGGCTCTTCCACCGCTTAGTTGCGTCACGACCACTCTGCTGGGGATGCAGCATATGATTGTCAGCTGGCTCGTCATCGGGTAGTTCTATGCTGATACAAGAGAGTTGATGAGACACGGTTCGCCAAGAGCGCTTATGATCTTGAAAACGAGCAGAGAAGTGAACATGTTACAAACACGAGAAGAACCAGATTGCAAGGGGATATAAATCGCAGCCCCCTCTAGACGTGGGCTGCAAACCCATGCCCCTGGTCCCGGCAACCTGCTTTCCAGACAATCAAATCACCAAGCTTCTACTTGCAAGACCGGTTATCTGTTTCCAAGATCAAGATATAAACCCATGACAGTCATCCACTGTCATGACATGTAGTGGCCACCCGCGCGCTAGGCCCTGTTCACCGGCATGACATTGGGTTGGTGCCTGAGGAATCCATGTATGACCAATTACAGGCGGGGTTGCACCAAGACTGGGCTCTGCCAAACAAAGCCAAGAGCCGGTATAAACCTCCTCATCCTCATGACCGCGGTGTCAATGCAAAGGACATTGAGTATACAGATACCAACGACTGTGGGCGGCACCAGCCGTCACATTAGTGTAACCTGTCTGAGAAAAGCCAGCCTCGATTATCAGTCTTTCGAGCAACCCCAACCCTTGAGTGCCTTGGCCCCTGTTAACTCACTCCTGTGACATGTCTCAACTCTTTTGGGTGCAGGCTGTAACAAAAGCCTTAAATTGCAAACAGTGGTATTGCGTGAATCCCGTGCAATGTGAGGTGAAGATGGAGATTAAATAGTGGTTGGTTCAATCGGCTTTCCTTGTCAGGCCAAGTGCCACGCCTAACTTCGCCAGTACTTCTTCGACCCTCCTTCGGTTTTTTCTTCTTCTTTTTCGCTGGCTCCCTAGTACAGTCGGACAAGAGAGGGTCTGGGCGGTCGGATGTCTCCATTTCCACGTGGCTGCCACAGGCCTGTCCAGGGATCGTCGGTTGCCGGACTTTGCGGTCCAGGCACGCGACAAGATGGAAACGACACCATCTGTCCAGACCAGTGCAGCGATGAGATTTGACGCAGCTGGCAACACGGCACGCCAAAGGGCAGGGCGAACGATCGGATTGGGGGGAAGGGAGATTAGCGCTCGGACGGGTCCGACTTGGGAATGCACAAAATGACCCGTTGGTAGGGGTGGCTTCAGCCACTGACCGAAAATTCGGTGCGAAAAACAACAACTTAATGCACGCTTGGACGGATCGGAGCAACGCTAGAAAATCCTTCCCCTGCACCGAAGCATCAGCGAAGGAAAAGATCTGTTTGAAGGCTCCGCGGTACTAGTTAGGTATATAGGGTACGTACTCACTACATTGAAGCCTTCGAGGGCGTAACGTTGTAATGCATCCGACGGTTTCCGGCTCTGCTCGGCTCCCAGTCAACATAGCACGTTTTTTTTTATTCTCTTTTTTTTTTTGTCGAGCACTAAACGCCGGCCAGACTCGTCATGCTTCAACAATTTCACCGGAGCTCCCGTTGTGGGCCCCTCCCGAGAACCGAGCAAGATGGCGGCTTGGACCTTGAGCTTTCGGAAACGCAACTGGCGGTTTCGTACCCTGAGATTTCGCCTACGCCCGGGCCAATATCGGCTCACAGAAATGTCTCGACGCCTAGTTACGGCCAACAGAATTCCCACGACTCTTCTGCTAGGACGGCCAAGTCTGGTCCATTCAATACACCCTCCGCATTCGGGCTGGCGCATCCAGCTCAGTTTTCCATGCAGCCAAGTCCAGCGCCCAACAGCGTGTGGATTCCTACCGCCTCTCTTGGCTGGCAAGTCCCCAACATGGACCCCTTGAACACCCAGTCGCTTATCGCTGCCCACGCGGCTGCGCTCGGGCAGGGAACACCCATCCTTTTGTCCTCTCCCAGTCCCGGGCCGTCGTTCAATTCGATGGGAGCTTCAGAGTACCCGGGCCAGACATTTGGAATGGCCAGCAACACCACAGCGGAAGCGCCATTACAGCCGCATCAACCGGTTACTAGCCTGCCAACGCGCGGACATAGTGCTTTCTGGCGGCGAGGTTGGCAACTCCTCCGAGGTTCGCCCCCCCAGGACATTAAGCCGTGTTTGGGTTGTAGGTATAGCCACAAGCAGGTGCGTAACTCCGCCAAGGCTTGTCTGCTGGCAAGATTGACTGATTCTCATCATGGCATATATAGTGCGACGGTGGGACCCCTTGTCTGCGTTGCGAGAGATCCACTACAAATTCGGCCCTTACCTGCCGATACGGACTAGTTTTTGACGCGGCAGCGGAAATACCATTCCTCTGCCACATGCCGCGAGGAGCGTCCAGCCTACGGGCGGACTTGTTGCCTCGCAGCCTCCAACCTGCAGCCCATCTTCTCAGCAGGGCAAAGAAACGGCAATGCCAGGCTGCCAGCCAACTCAAGCGCCCCGGGTACGTGGTGGGAAGCCATGACAGCATCTTCTGCAGGGTTGTCAATATCCAAGTCCCCAACATCAGAGTCTTCGTGGACCCTCTCGAGCCCAAACTCGTGGAGATGGGCGTGTTGCTCTCGGCCAGCCGCCCACAGCATGGACTACCCTATGATGAACTCATCGTCAGCATTGTGTGGGAGGTTGTGGACAACCCAGACGCTCAACTCACAGGCGTTGGAACTGTTGAGGATCTGGTTGCCCTCCTCGAAGCTGCCTCCCTATGCGAGGCGAGATGGGGCCCTAACGATCGCACCAAGAGGCTGGTCTACAATTCAATGTGCTACCTGCTTCACTGCATGCAAGCGCTGCGACTCTCCGCTGACGGCCTATTAGCTGCCGATGCCGACGCCGCCCATGCCCACTGCGCCCAGGCACAAGAATGCACATCTCCCGCCCTTCATGGTATCACCAGGTACGCCCTCCGATACGCCGAGGCGCTGTCCACGGCGCTATTTAACAAGAGGAGGTCCAAGGATAAGAACTGGCTGCTGGTGTTTTACAGCCTGTATATTCAGGGATATGTTCGTTGCGCTCTGATGGCTTTGGAGCAGCGCTGGCCGTCCGTCGAGCTGTCCGCCGCTGGGGGGGTGGAGGTTGAGAGGGGCGCGCAGCGCCTCCGCAGCGCCAGTTACTTGCAAACAGCGGTTTTTTGGTTTGGAAAATTCTCCATGAAGGGCGGGGGGACATTGGCGAAAAGCATCCAGAACGAACGGCCCGAACCTTCGGTTTACCTTCAAGAACCACTGCATTCATCACAAGCCGGGGGCGATAGCGGCGACGGCAGCTGGCAACAGTGGCGCAATGAGGGTGCTTCTCAGTTTCTGGGTAGGATCTACCAGATTCCTATCGACGACTCCACCACCACCACCAACAACAACAACAACCATCAACGCCATACCGAACCACCAAGAACTAGCGCCGATTCTGACTCCGAGGGGACCATCATATTCCCATTCCAGTCCGAACCCCCACCACCATCTGGGGAGCTGACAGCAGCGGTTATGGACATGGCTCCGTCGACAGCAGAAATAGCAGCCTTCGGCGTCAGTAATACTGACACCCACGGTTGGGGCTTTTCTTCTCCTGTATGCAGCACGCCTGAGCCCTCGATCCTAGGCTCCACGTGGTCAGAGACGAGCTATGAGGGAGGCTCCGAGACATCGACTTCTTATGCTGCCTCTCTATCAACCCTGACTACGGATAACTACATAACCGAAGACGATTTTGGATTTGAAACTTGGCGGGAGGGAACCGGGATAGAGCATTATGCTGAGGAATATGGAGATGCATTCATGAACGGTTGACCAAAAAAGGCATGAGTGCTTGCTTGTTGCCCGGCTCAAAAGGTAGTTTCTCTTTTTCATTTTTCACTACATGTACATTAGGATTTCAGCTTGACTGTGTGTGTCCATGAAGGAATGATAATACCGACCGACAGGAGAGAGTACCAGGCGGCTGACCTGCGTGCCGGGGCGGGGCGGTTGAACTGTACCGAGGTTGTGCACAAGCCCGTCAAGACATCCGATTGGTTGATATGTCTGTATTGGGGGTTGTCTCGGTCTGCGCCATGATCAGCAGCACCGCGCCCTTTGACCAAAGCTTTGCCCGGCACCCCCGGTAAGGAAGCGCCGAGAGGGGTCGCGGAGGATGATGTAGGGCATGCTCATGGGTCGCTGGATACATGAAAGTTGATGGGGAGCAAGAGGCGTAATCGCGAAGCTGCAGCTAGACTACGCTCCTTCTGCAGTGTTAATAGGTTGTGTCGCTTTGATTAGGTATGTTGCTCAGCCCTTGCGTTAGAGCGACTTAGAAGGAGCTCCCTGCGTTCTCCCCCCCTATATGTTGACATTTTATTTCTACGGGCCCAACGAAACCTAAATTCGGCGACTCGTCCAAGTAGCACCTGTTGGCAATAGATCGCGTAACATTTTGTGTTCGTGACTTCCTCGGGACTCACCCGGGGGCTCCACTTTTTGGGTGTCAGCTTGGGTGAGCTGGGCTGGACCTACATATGGGTGATAAACGGGATACCTTGGTATATTAGAGGAGAACTAATAATCCGGGAGTTGGCTTAGTCTAACGGGCGGATGTAAAGCTGACTTATGACGCGCAGCGAAGAGCGGAAGTGGTATGAAAGCAACGTCTCTGATTGGATTCTAAACACGTGCAGATGCCTGTGCCAGTTGGAAGCCTAGCCAAGAATCACAAGGGCTGCCACACCAGAGCTCTATACCTCTGCTGTGGTTTCAAAGGTTAGTGCCGTGAATTGGCAGTGGGTTTGGCCAGGGGGTCTGGCATGAGCATTGCCCACTGAAGCTTAGCAGCCGAGCGTGCTGTTGGCACTGCTGAGGCAAATCTCCCTGTAGGTTCCGCGCAAGCGCCACCTCGAGCTGGACAAAAAATTACCATCCCACTCACCCGAAATACCCTAGCAAACTGTATCACTTAGTGGCATGGCCGTACCAAGCTAACCTTTGATATCTGGCATTAGGGTGTGCAGCCAATTGGATGCTGTAAACCAAAAAGCTCAGCCCTTTTGTAACCCCTCAAGTGGGTGCCAGTAAAACAGAGACTGCAAAACAATGCACGTGGACCTTGTACTAACAGCTGCTTACCAACTCTTTTATCTTCCATCACCCCACCCACTACTAAGCCTATAATAGTGGTAAAGTGATTAGTGAGACGAGAAGGGTATCAGGAGATGAGGATGTACTAGCTGCTTCTGTGATAGTAAGGTCCCCAGGTTTGTTAGGACGAAGTTGTCAGATGACTGGGAATAGTACGAAAAAATGCCACTCTTTGCTAGGGATCTTTGGTGGTACTGGTGGTACCGGCAAGGTAATGATTCTCTTTTATTTTGGCACCCGCTTGCCTCTCTCTGTTAGAGCTCAGCCCCTGCGAATTTTGCTGGGGCCTGAGCACTTCAAGGCAGCTCACGTTCATGTAGGTTATGCCAAAAGAAAAGGGTATAATTTACGCCCAATGAGATAATGACTTTGCCTCGCGCGGGGCCAAAATTGCAGTGAGCGTCAAAAACTGACGGTCGTCCAAAATTGACGGTCATCCAAAATGGGCCGGCATCCAAATGAACCAGCATCCAAATGGACCGGCATCCAAAACAGCTTACTTTCGCCGGTATGGTGAATACATACCATATCTAGCGGTGACCCAATAGTTTCTGACGATAGTTCCACATGGAGTCGCCATATGATTGATGCATGTGTGGTATGTGGTAGATAATGTTGCACGACAGCCTGATATGACAGCTTTCACTTCGTTGCAGGGGGTTTGCAGCTACCGCCAAACGTGCACGGTGAGCCAAGATTTATCTTAGCCATCAAGGTAGCCCCAAACACTTGACAAATGCCAGGGCCCTAATGATGCCCGAGGCAATTTATCATTCAGTTTACTTGGCGAGAATAACAACATTCTTGCAACTTCCTTCCCGATCCTAGAGGTTAAAGGGTGGTGACTCATGGGAATTCGACTGATAATCCCGTGATTCACAGCCCAACTCCAGCGCCCACTGCGGCTGTGGCGGGCAAACCTGTTACCGATACCAGTGCATATTGTAAACCTCCTTCATGCCATAGTCTCCACATTGGTTAGTCATTTCATTACTCAATCCGGGCGCACACTGAATAGTGGGATGCGCCAAAGGCTCAACTAGGTACCTAGGTGGGCATGTAAGCTGGGGCTCGTTAGAGGTCCTCCAGCTACAGTGGACATGGTCATTATCATCGCATTATTTAAAGTAGAGATGAAGGGTTTATTAAGGTAGAGCTCGCGTTACCAATTCGACTAATATACCAGATACCAACAGCAAGACTGCATCGGCTGACCATTGTGGTACCTTACCGGGTGTACAAGAAATTTAACAGACTCAAGAACTGCACTCTGAGGTAGACGCGGACATGTGGCACGTACTAGTTACGAATCCGTGAACTGCCTTTTGGAAGAAACGCATCGAGTCAATGACGGTCGCTATCAGCCCCAGCATTGGACTTCGTCCCTGGGCTACCACGTGCCCCACGAACTCCCAGTCCATAATGCATAGAAAGAACGTGGAGGCCAACGACCAAACAGCTCTTCACGCCAGGCCAAAGTTTTGACGCGGAGCTAATATCCGAAGTCGTGCGAAAGTTCTAGCCATTGGATGATCGTGCTTGGCAATTAGCGCGCCTGAATAAGGTACCTATCTATCTTACTGGGATTCCACCGTGTCATTCCGCTTCCACCATTTTGTGCCCAACGTCCTGTTAAACTTCGCCTACCCGGAGCATGGAAAACCACCCAACAATGTATCTCCAACCGCTGCATCTATAGCAAGCCGTTGAATCATTGAGGGAACCGAAGTGCAAAAAGGAATAGAGAAAGAGAAAGAACCAATAACTCAGCAAAGTACCCGCCGACGAATAAAAGCCGAGAGGTAAACGTAAGATGCGCAAGGCATGGGAGAAGAGATACCCGGCCGAGACTAGACCTGTCGACCTCCAAGATCTCGGTTGCAGGTCTTTGTCCAGTCAGAACAGCATCAAATCGCCGAGGAAGCTTAACCGGGCGCGCCATGCTCATCCTACCCAACACCAACACCCAGACGACAGAGCGGCAGAGCCACCCATGATTGTTTGGTTGTCCTCGGTCGAAACCAGCTGTCTTCGAAGGTGGCCCCACACCTCATGTACGCGAATGCCACTGCATCCCATCACGCTCCCCATCTCTGTCGGTTTCTTGTGCTTGCACACCTCAAAGAATCGCTCCTGCCGAAACTCATCCACACCATTACCCCGGACTGCGCGGTCTTATTCCAATATTTGGCAACTGCCCAAATGGTCTGCAAGCCCCATGGTCCTGTGTGTACACCAACAGCCACGGGAGACACGGAACGTTACTCACATCTGTAGATCTGGTGATCGCGTAGAAGTAGTTGGGTACCATATCCGAATATTTGCATAGGTCAGGATCTGGGAGAGAAAGGTCTAATTTTAGATTTGCAGCTGAGTCTGTGGGCACAAAAACAGTGGTATCAACCGGCATCATGTTTGTCCGTGCAAGCGGCCTGGTTTGCTGCAAGGAGGTTGAAGCTTATGTACAATACACACCCAATTCGGCGATCAAATTCTTGGCAGTATGCAAGCGAGGCGGGCTGGTGGAAGGTAGGGGGGGTAGACACGGCGCTGCTGGGTTTTGTACCGCGTATAAGTAGGTATCAATGGCATTCTCAGGCCTCAAGCAGGTATAGATAACTACCTGCCGGGGATTTTCAGACCACCAGAGAAACAGAACTTCATCTTCTCACCCTCCATCTTCTTCATAACACCACCCACAAACAGTATCTCGGCTATCGCCTATCGCCTGCAACATAATAATTCACCATGAAAAGCCTTCTTCCTAGTAGCATCTCGGTCATGTTGCTTGCGACAGTACATATCGCGGCAGCGCTCCCTCAATCCCCAAACGAAGCGGCAAAGGCGCTTAAGCCACGGGCATGTGACGGGATAAACACATCAAACTGGGATGCCAGCGGGGGCTGCAAGGCGAACTGGAGCGGCCGATGCCAGGCAAAATGCGACGAGGAAGCCGGCGCTCATGAATGCTGTGGAGGGACCATTACGTCGAATGTCAGTTGGCTTTTTAACTGCGTTCCTGGATGGAAGGTCTGTCATTGTCACTGTTGGAGGTGGAGCCTGTGATATGGGCATCGACTTGACTTCTCTTCATAATATCAGTCATCACTTCCTTTCGGGATATTCTATGCGATTTTTTATTGGTAGATTCGCAGAGTACGAGGGCCATAAAGTTATCTCACAGAAGCTATGTTCGGCTTGATAGGTGGGGGGATATGCTACTGATATTGAAAGGTGTATTGCAGTGCAACCAGTTCTTTGCTACCAAGGACCATGCCCACAGTGTACCCACGTTAATCACGCGGAACTAAATAAACTAATGAATTCAGATTATTTAATCACCGTCGCAAGGCAATAATGCACTGCCCCTCATTGACGGGCTTCTGCCAGCTCAATGCGCATTTTCCACACAGTGCCACTCGTTAGACTCTAGCCCATTCTTGCAAGATAGATCTGGGAGTAGCATCTCTGAACGGTACCAAAAGGCACAGTTTGAGCTATATCCGGTATAGCAACTTGACCCTAATACCAAGATTACCAAATAAAGTTTTTTAAGGTCCGTATAGCCGATCTTTCCGGCGTTAAATATATATCCCATTTTCCAGAGCTCATCATTTTATTTCTAAACTCCAGGGCTACCAAGTTCAACATACTTTGCACCTATGACCACGGTCCATAAGAAAACTCGGGATCACATCCGCTCTCCCATAAATAAATTAGTAAGGGCCAGACTAGTAGTTGGGTCGGTAACGACCAGCGAATCAATCCTTGGTGTTGTAGGTTTTTTTGCCCCTTATTTTTTTTTCTTTCTTTTCTCTCTTTTTTATCACGGAACCATAATGGCACCATGGCCGCTCGAAGCCCTTGGTGAATCTAGCTGTGGACGATCATCGTATCCAGCATCTGCTTCCTCATAATTTGTCAAAGTGGAAAACACCAGAACCAACCTGAATATTGCGAATGTTTGATAACGTATAGTGTCAAACCACTGGAACGTTCTACTGAGTGGTCTACAATACAGGCTGTAAAGCGGCCCTCAGATTAGAGAGGGAGATTTACTAGAATATATCACTTTAGAACCTAAATAATGGCCTAAATAATTGATGGTGACCGTTGTCTTTTTGCTATGACATCTTCTTGCAGTCTACCACCTCATAGGTGCAGGTTGTAATATTCCCTCTAGGTTACAGAAATGAGAATTTCCTGAGAAGAGTTTCAGAAGGCAGAATACTCAAGCCCTATTAACATCATACAAAACCCAGATTAATGCTAGTGGATCGAGTTAGATTCCTAAAACCAGTCAGGTCGTCGTTTTCCCTCGTATGGTACCATCAAGAGCATTGTTCGCTAAAAAGATATGGTGCTGGGAGCGGCGACCCATGTAGCTGCAATTCAATACAGGGACCTAGAAACAGCGGCCTTGTAACAGAGCAAGAACCAGTTAGAGCCGGGTGATGTGCAGAGCAAATTTCTACATATACATATAGATCTTATATAAAAGCCCCGTACCTACCTATCTACCTACCTATTATAACAGCGCCAACTACTATAGGGCTCTTCAAGCCAATTCAACCAACGACAATTCGCAGTTACATTTACAGTTACATAACTACTGGTTGGCTCATTGTCAGTGAAACAGAAGAAGGCTATAGCGCTGTCACCTCTCTCTCACTCCCTCTCTTTCTCTCTCTCACCCCCCCCCTCTCT
>Ga0247765_1001244_pt1 | contig 13385 bp, 13 predicted proteins | sample UWRJL106311C6_FD_179949 | JGI IMG/M metagenome (GOLD analysis project Ga0247765, IMG submission 179949) | Plant litter microbial communities from Arlington Agricultural Research Station in Wisconsin, United States - UWRJ-L106-311C-6 | ecosystem: Environmental > Terrestrial > Plant litter >... | reverse complement strand
CCATTGTGCAATATTCCCCACTGCTGCCTCCCGTAGGAGTCTGGGCCGTGTCTCAGTCCCAGTGTGGCCGGTCACCCTCTCAGGCCGGCTACCCGTCGTCGCCTTGGTGAGCCATTACCTCACCAACAAGCTGATAGGCCGCGAGTCCATCCCCCACCAAAATTCTTTCCAACTCCTGACCATGCGGCCGAAGTTCGTATCCGGTATTAGACACCGTTTCCAGTGCTTATCCCAGAGTGAGGGGCAGGTTACTCACGTGTTACTCACCCGTTCGCCACTAATCCACCCAGCAAGCTGGGCTTCATCGTTCGACTTGCATGTGTTAAGCACGCCGCCAGCGTTCATCCTGAGCCAGGATCAAACTCTCCATAAATGTTTGATAGTCAAAACAACCCGAAAGCTGCCCGACACATCTAGCGCCACCCACATCCGGAATGGGATGTCGAGGTGACAAGTTTGACACTGACAGAACAAATCAAAACTGACTTGCTTCCATCTGTTATATCTATTTCCAAAGGAATCCGTTCACGACCTAAACCACAAAAGTGATCCAAACCATGACGGGTTTTGGCATTTGACATTGTGCACGCTGTTGAGTTCTCAAGGAACGGACGCACCCGACTCCACCACCACAAACGCAGGGCTTCACACCGGGACAACCATCTCAGCCACCCCCCACAACCGCGGAAGGCAACCTGACTAACTTAGCACCCCTTCAGGCCCAGTCAAAACCACCTCATCCCGGGCGTTTCGCCCAGTGAAGAAGTATTTCTCCAAGACCACCGGAGTGGTTCTCATTCACAGATCTGAAGACAGTTTCTCGCGAGGTTCACATGGAACATCGGCGAGCTCTACTGCTGTTTGACTGGAATTCAGTACCTCGTGAGGCCGGTGAGCTTCGCGATTCTTTACCAGAACCGGGCTTGTTTCCGAACCTTTGGGGTGACAAGAAAGAACAATACGTGGCTCCTGGGGTGCGTGCAAATCACGCCCGCACGCCGGGCGTGTCGCCCGTAAACACGGGCATCAGGCCCGAATATGCCGTGCGAGAGAGTCAGCGACAGTACGTTGCGACCCAGGCCGGCAGAGTACTGGCGGCCGCGACGGATCGCAGCTCCCCGTAGTCGCGATCGTGGTCGACCACCCGGGAGGCCAGGATGCGTTCCCCTGCAGCGTGCGCCGCCGTCACCACGTTCTGGGCCTGCGCCGTAATCTGCTTCGGTGCGGATGCCGCCACCGTCGTCCACCATGCCTCGTAATCGGAGACGGCGGTGACGTAGGCCGGGATGGTCGAGTCCACGGCGGGCCAGCCGAACGCAGCATCCGTCAGCACACCCGGCTTCTGGGCGAGAACCGTGCACATCTCAGCGCTACTCGCGCGCAGCGCATCTTCGTGCGCCTGCCGCTGCAGCGCGATGCCGGCGACCACTCCCCCGGCGGCACCGATCAGCGAGAAGATCAGCGAGATCACGATCGCCGCCTTCGCCATGCCGTTGACGTAGCCGCGACGGCGAGAACTCAGAATGGCCGCGACGATTCCGGTGAGAAACCCCAGGGGCGCGACCAGGATCGCGAGAACGAGGGCGACGACATCGAGCGCGGAGTGCGCCCGCTGCGGCGGGGGCACTACGAGACCGTGCAGGCCGAGCGGGATCGGAACGGCGTCGGGGAACATCGGCGTTGACGGCACAGCGGATGCGGCGCGCGCCGCATCGCCCGACTGCTCACGTGTTGCCGTCTGCTCCAGCGGTTCCATGTTCCCCCATCCATGCCAGAGCGTATCGAGGGAACGTCACGACCATGTTTCGGGGAGGGGCCCCACTTCGGGGGGGGTCTATTCGACGAAGATCCCCGCGAGGGTCTTCTTGCCGCGGCGCAGAACAACCATGCCGCCGGGCAGAGCGCTTCCCTCGATGGTCATCGCGACATCCTCGACCTTGGCGTTGTTGAGGTACACCCCGCCCTGGGTCACCGCGCGGCGCGACTCTCCGATGCTGGAGGTGAGCCCGGTGTCGACGAGGAGCTGCACGACCGGCGCATCTCGCACCGTCGTCGTGTGGGGAAGCTCCCGCAGTGCAGCCTCGAGGGTCGCACCATCGAGCAGGGCGAGGTCGCCCTGACCGAACAGCGCCTCGGCCGCGGCGATCGCCGCCGCCGTTGCGGCAGCACCGTGCACGAGGGTCGTCACCTCGAGCGCGAGCGTGCGCTGCGCCTCACGGCGGAACGGAGCGGACTCGACCGCTTCGGCCAGCCGCTCGATCTCCGCGCGATGAAGGAAGGTGAAGATCTTGAGTCGCTCGACGACGTCGGCGTCGTCGGTGTTGAGCCAGAACTGGTAGAACGCGTACGGGCTGGTCATGGCGGGATCGAGCCAGACCGCGTTGCCCTCGCTCTTGCCGAACTTGGTGCCGTCGCTATTGGTGATCAGCGGGGTGCCGATCGCGTGCGCGCTCGCCCCCTCGGCCTTGCGGATCAGGTCTGTGCCGCTCGTGAGGTTGCCCCACTGGTCGCTTCCGCCGGTCTGCAGCACACAGCCCTCGGTGCGGTGGAGCTCGAGGAAGTCCATGCCCTGGAGGATCTGGTAGCTGAACTCGGTGTAGCTGATACCCGCGTCGCTGTTGAGACGCGCGCTGACGGCATCCTTCTTGATCATCGTGCCGACCCGGAAGTACTTGCCGATGTCGCGGAGGAAGTCGATCGCACTCATCGGCGCGGTCCAGTCCAGGTTGTTGACCAACCGCGCCGCGTTGTCACCCTCGAAGCTGAGGAACTTCGTCACCTGCGCCTGCAGGTAGCCGACGAACTCCGCCACCGTCTCCTTCGAGTTGAGGACCCGCTCGGCGGTAGGCTTCGGGTCGCCGATGAGTCCGGTGGACCCGCCGACCAGTCCCAGCGGGCGGTGTCCCGCCAGCTGGAGTCGCCGCATGAGCACGAGCTGCACCAGGTTGCCGAGATGCAGGCTCGTCGCGGTCGGATCGAAACCGCAGTAGTAGGTGATCGGCGGTCCGGCGAGCAGCTCTTTCAGCTCGGTGGCGTCGGTGGACACATGGACGAGTCCGCGCCAGAGCAGCTCCTCCCAGACGTCATCGAAGGTGGGATCGTTCTTCTGCTCGGCGAGGACCTCGGATGCTGACACCGGGCAAGAATACCCCGCCGCATGTCGCCCGCCGGCCCTATCCTGAAGCACGTCGGATGCGCCCGGGGGCCGAGACCATCTTGTCTGATCAACCATGAGGGGTTGTCTTCGCGGATATCAACCATATAGGGTTGATGAAACGTCGATCATCCTTGACGGCTTGATCTGTAGAAGAGAACGGTCGCGGAAACCGATCGATCGCCATGCCACATCAGACGGAAGGAGCACCGCATGTTCGTGATCACGGCGGACCAGGTCGATAGCAGACACCGTCTAGACATCGCCTCGACGGCAGTGAGCGAGCTGAACGAGCGCTGGCGTCCGCGACTCGTGCTGCCCGTCGATCGCACGGCGGGCGACGAGATCCAGCTGATGCCGGTCGACGGCGCGACGATGCTCGAGATCGTGCTGCACCTCACCCGCACCGATGCGTGGAGCGTGGGTTGCGCGATCGGAGCCGTCGCGACGCCCCTGCCGGAGAACACGCGCGAAGCCACGGGGCCCGCCTTCATCGATGCCCGCGACGCTGTCGATGCGGCGAAAAAGCGCGACACCCGCTTCGCCCTCCGCGGACCGGGCGCGGAACTCGAACCGCTGATCGACCTCGTTCTGCTGCTGCGCGGCCGTCGCAGCCCCGAAGGCTGGGAGCTCTACGACCGCCTGGTCGACGGGATGACCCAGACCGATGCGGCCGCCGCTTTGGGCATCACCCCCCAGGCCGCGAGCAAACGGACCCGGGCCGCAAGCATCAGGGCCGAACTGGCGGCAACCGTGACTCTCGCGTCCCTCCTCGACCGCGTCGACGACGCGGAGACCACCGCAACGACCATGGAGGCAGCCTCATGAACGGCCTCAGCATCCTGACCTGGATCCTCGCCCTCGCCGGGCTGCTCGCGGCAATCGCGGTGAGCGTCGCCGCGCTGCGCCTGCGCCGGCCACAGCTCGCGTTGCTCGCCGTCATCCCCGTCACCATCGGCCTCGCCGGAATCGTCTTCGACGTCGACATCCCCGCGCCGACCCATCTGGCACTCGTGCTCTGCGGTGTTGCCGCGGCTGCGCTCGGAGTGATCGGCGGTAATCCGATCACGGTCGCCGTCTTGGAATTCGCCGACAACCGGTCGGGCGGCCAGAAGGTCGCTCTCGGGAGCAATGGCGGCATCATGGAACGGGTCGAGCACGAGGGCGGTCGGCCGGAACAGCGCGAGGTACTTCGCGGCGGCACCACGATCGGCTATCTGGAGCGCATCGTCGTGATCGCGGCGATTGCCACCGCGCACTGGGAGATCGTCGCCGTGCTCGTCGCCATCAAGGGGCTGGGTCGATTCGGCGAGCTTGACAGCCCGCAGACCCGGGAGCGGTTCATCATCGGCACCCTGGTGAGCATGGTCTGGGCCGGAGCCTGCGCTGCGCTGTTCGCGCTCTGACCACTCCGCAGCACTCCTCGGGTCAGCGCGAGGTGCGCTTCTTCGGCACGCTCGCCTTGTAGGGCGACACGGTGCGCTCCCCCGGAATCCAGAACCGCCACGGAAAGTCCGCCGAGCCTCCCGCGCCGGAGACCCCGGTGCGCGGGCCCGCTTCGAACGGCTGAGCGGATGCCGGCAACGTCAGCTCGAACGGAGGCCCGCCCAGATCCGCTCCCCCGTCGCTCAACTCGATCCCCACGGCGACGACCAGGCGGGCAGGACCCCGCGCGAGGTCGGCATCGGTCTTGCTCGTGCGTCGTCGTTGTCGAGCGAGCTCAATGCCGTCGACCACCTCGCCGGCGCGCAGCAGCACCGCTGACGCCATGCCGCCGGGCGAGCAGACGACGTTCGCGCAGACGTGCATGCCATAGGTGAAGTAGGTGTAGAGCGTTCCGGGTTCGCGGAACATGACACCGTTGCGCGCGGTCTGGCCACGAAACGCGTGCGAGCCGGGATCGACCTCGCCGAGATAGGCCTCCACCTCGGTGAGGCGCACCGCGACGGTACCCTCCGGCGTCGTCTTGCTGAGCACGGCACCCAGCAGCAGCGGGGCGACCTCGGTCGCCGGCGCCTCGAGAATGCTGCGATCGAACACGGGCACCGCGTCGCTAGAAGAGCGCGACGCCGTTCACGACGAGCAGCACGATCGCGATGACCAGCAGCACGGCGGCGACGCCGAAGATGCACCACATCACGATGCGCTGGGTGCGGTTCTGCTCGTAGCGCTGTCGACGCCGTTCGTCCTGGTTGCGCTTGTCGCTACTCAGGCTCATGATGACAGTCCTCTCATGACGACACCTCTCTCATGACCATGCTTCGGTGATCGCCCGGACCCGGGCGGTGAGCGTGCTGATCTGTTCGGCCACCCGTTCGGGAGCAGTTCCGCCGGCCCCGGTGCGGCTGGCGATGGACCCCGCGACGGTGAGCACATCGCGCACGCCCGGCGTGAGCTTCGGCGAGATGCTGAGGTAGTCGGCATCCGTCGGCTCATCGAGTTCGAGATCGCGCTGTTCGCAGAAGCTGACCAGGGCGCCGCTGATCTCGTGCGCCTCGCGGAACGGCACCTTCTGGGTGACGAGCCACTCGGCCACATCGGTCGCGAGGGAGAATCCCTGCGGGGCGAGCTCGGCCATGCGTGCCGTATCAAAGGTGAGGGTGCTGACCATGCCGGTGAAGGCGGGAAGCAGCACCTCCAGGGTCTCGACCGAGTCGAAGACCGGCTCCTTGTCTTCCTGCAGGTCGCGGTTGTAGGCGAGCGGCAGCCCCTTGAGGGTCGCAAGCAACCCGGTGAGGTTGCCGATCAGCCGCCCCGACTTGCCGCGCGCGAGCTCGGCGATATCGGGATTCTTCTTCTGCGGCATGATCGATGATCCCGTGGAAAACGCGTCGTGAAGCCGCACGAAGCCGAACTCACGGGTGTTCCAGATGATGATCTCCTCGGCGAAGCGGGAGAGATCGATGCCGATCAGCGAGGCGATGAACGCGAACTCGGCGACGACATCCCGGCTTGCGGTGGCGTCGATCGAGTTCTCGGTCGGGCCGGTCAGCCCGAGTTCGCGAGCGACCAGCTCCCCGTCGAGACCGAGTGAACTGCCGGCCAGCGCACCGGAACCGTACGGCGAGAACGATGCCCGCACCGACCAATCGCGCAGTCGCTCCAGGTCGCGCACGAGCGGCCACGCGTGCGCCAGCAGGTGATGCGAAAGCAGCACCGGCTGGGCGTGCTGCAGGTGCGTGCGACCCGGCATCACGGCATCCGGGTGCGCGCTCGCCTGCCCGACGATCGCGTCGACCAGCTGGACCACCAGGGTGGTCAGCACCCGTGCGTGGTCGAGCAGGTACAGGCGGATGAGGGTGGCGATCTGATCGTTGCGGCTTCGGCCGGCACGCAGTTTGCCACCCAGGTCGGCACCGGCGATCTCGATGAGGCCACGCTCGAGCGCCCCGTGCACATCCTCGTCGGAATCGAGGGCCACGAGACTGCCGTCCGTCCATGCCTGGAGTAGACCGTCCAGCGCGCTCAGCATGTCGCTCAGCTCGTCGGCCGTGAGGTAGCCCCCGGCGGCCAGGGCCGTGGCGTGCGCCCTCGATCCGGCGATGTCGTACGGCGCCAGCTGCCAGTCGAACTGGGTCGACTTGCTCAGCCGCGCCAGCTCGGGCGACGGGCCCGAGGCGAAGCGGGCGCCCCAGAGGGCACCCTCGGTCGTCTGGCCGGTGCTGTCTTCTGGGTTGATGCCGGACATCCGCTTGCTACTTCTTGGCGTCGCGACGGGCGCTGATCTTGCTCGGCAGCGACCACAGCTCGATGAAACCCTTCGACAGCGACTGGTCGAAGGTGTCACCGGTGTCGTAGGTGGCGAGGTCGAAGTCGTACAGGCTCTCTGCGCTCTTCTGCCCGGTCACCACGGCACGCCCACCCTGGAGCTTGAGACGGATGTCGCCGCTCACGTAGCGCTGCGTGTCATCGATGAAGACGTCGAGCGAGCGCTTGAGGCTCGAGTACCACAGGCCGTCGTAGACGAGGTTCGACCACTCGGCCTCGACCCCGCGCTTGTACCGATTGAGATCGCGCTCCAGGGTGAGGCTTTCGAGCGCCTCATGCGCCTCGATGAGGGCCATCGCGGCCGGGGCCTCGTAGACCTCCCGGCTCTTGATGCCGACCAGACGGTCTTCGACGACGTCGATGCGGCCGACGCCGTGCTTGCCCGCAAGCTCGTTGAGCTTCTCGACGATGGCGAGCGCGCTGTAGGAGACGCCGTCGATCGCGGTCGGAATGCCGGCCGTGAAGGTGATGGTGACCTCGTCGGCGGGCTTCGCCACGGACGGGTCCTGGGTGTACTCGTAGAGGTCCTCGATCGGAGCGTTCCACGGATCTTCGAGGAACCCGGTCTCGACCGCACGGCCCCAGACGTTCTTGTCGATCGAGTACGGGTTCGCGGCGCTCTGGCGGATCGGCAGATTGTGCTCGTTGGCGTAGACGATCGCCTTGTCGCGCGTGAGGGCGAGGTCACGCACGGGAGCTATGCTCGTCAGCTCGGGGGCGAGGGCGGCGACGGCGGCCTCGAAGCGCACCTGGTCGTTGCCCTTGCCGGTGCAGCCGTGGGCGACGCTGTCGGCGCCGAGCTCGCGGGCGACGCGGGCGAGGTGCTTGGAGATCACCGGGCGGCTGAGCGCCGAGACCAGCGGATAGCGCTTCTGGTACAGCGCATTCGCCTTGAGGGCGGGCATCAGGAAGTCGTCGGCGAACTCCTCCTTCGCGTCGACGACGATCGCCTCGACGGCGCCGCAGTCGAGAGCGCGCTGGCGGATGTCCTCCATGTTCTCGCCGCCCTGGCCGACGTCCACGGCGAGGGCCACGACCTCCTTGCCGGTCGCATCCTTCAGCCAGCCGATGCCGACCGAGGTGTCGAGTCCGCCCGAGTATGCGAGGACGACGCGTTCTGCCATGTGCTGTGCTCCTTGTGTTGTGTGAAGTTTAGGTGTGTCTTTGTGTGGGTGTTTCGATACGCGAACGCGCCAGAGCGCGTGCGCTACTCAACCACCGGGGCGCGCGTGCGCTACTGGGCCAGCGGGGCGCGCGTGCGCTACTGGGCCAGCGTCTTGCTGGAGCAGCCAGACCATGAGGGCCTTCTGGGCGTGCAACCGGTTCTCGGCCTCGTCCCAGATGACGCTCTGCGGGCCGTCGATGACGTCGGCGGTGACCTCGTAGCCGCGGTCGGCGGGAAGGCAGTGCAGGAAGAGGGCGTCGGGTTGGGCCAGTGCCATGAGCTCGGAGTCGACGCGGTACTGGGCGAGGTCGACCAGGCGCTTCGCCTTCTCCTCCTCTTTGCCCATGGACACCCAGGTATCGGTGACGACGACATCCGCTCCCGCCACCGCCTCGATCGGGTCGGTGTAGATCGCGATCGAGCCGCCCGTGGTCGCGGCGATCGCATCGGCGTCGGCCACGACATCCTCGTTCGGGAGGTAGCCCTCGGGGCAGGCGATCCTCACGTGCATTCCGGCGGTCGCTCCCGCGAGCAGGTAGGAGTGCACCATGTTGTCGGCACCGTCACCGACGAAGGTGACGGTGAGGCCCGCGAGGCGACCGCGGTGCTCCCTGATGGTGAGCAGGTCGGCGAGCAGCTGACAGGGGTGGAAGTCGTCGGAGAGCGCGTTGATGACGGGCACGGTGGTTCCCGCCGCCATCTCTTCGAGGCCCGATTGCGCGTAGGTGCGCCAGACGATGGCGGCCACCTGACGCTCGAGCACGCGGGCGGTATCGGTCGGACTCTCCTTGCCGCCGAGCTGGCTGTTGGCAGTGGAGATGATCAGCGGCACTCCCCCGAGGTCGGCGATGCCGACCGCGAAGGAGACCCGGGTGCGGGTCGACGACTTGTCGAAGATGACCGCGACGGTCTCTGGGCCAGCGAGGGGCTTCACCGCGAAGCGATCCCTCTTGAGGTCGACGGCGAGGTCGAGCACGGCGACCTGCTCGGCCGGGCTCAGGTCGTCGTCGCGAAGGAAGTGACGGGTCATGCGACGGCCTCCAGTGCCTTGGTGAACAGGGTGCGGAACTCGGCGAGCTCGGCGTCGCCGACGATGAGGGGCGGGGCGATACGGATGCTGTGGTCGTTGGGCGCGTTGATGATCAGACCCAGCTCCAGGGCCGCTGTCGCGATCTCGTGGCCGACCGGACGGCTGAGTCCGATGCCGACGAGCACACCCTGGCCGCGCACCTCCGCGATCAGAGGCGAGTCGATCGCCGAGACGATCTCGCGCAGCTGCTGGCCGCGCAGCTGCGAATTCTCGATGAGCCCCGCACGCTCGATCTCGCCGAGCACGGCATTACCCGCGGCGGTGGCCAGCGGGTTGCCGCCGAAGGTACTGCCGTGCTGACCTGGCTTGAACAGGTCGGAGGCCGCACCGAAGGTGACGAGCGCCCCGATGGGGACCCCACCCGCGATGCCCTTGGCCAGGCAGAGCGCGTCGGGGACGACATCCGTCTGCTGGAAAGCGAACCAGGTGCCCGAGCGACCGACGCCGGTCTGGATCTCGTCGAGGATGAGCAGCGCGCCGTGCTCTGTCGCGAGCTCGCGAGCCCGCTCGAGGAACCCGGCGGGCAGGTCGATCACGCCGGCCTCGCCCTTGATCGGCTCGATGACGATCGCGGCGACGGTGTCGTCCATCGCCTTCTCGAGCGCCTCGATCGTGGTGTCGATGTGCTCGATGCCGGGCAGCAGCGGTTCGAAGTCATCGCGCAGCGCGGCCTTGCCGGTGAGCGAGAGCGAACCCATGGTGCGGCCGTGGAAGGAGTTGACCAGGGAGATGATGCGACGACGACGACCGTCGTCACCGCGGTTGAGGCGGGCGAGCTTGATCGCGGCCTCGATCGACTCCGCACCCGAGTTGGAGAAGAAGACCCGACCTCGATCGCCCGCGCCGGTGATGCGACGCAGGCGTTCGGCCAGCTCGAGCTGAGGCGGGCTGGCGAAGTAGTTGGAGACGTGGGCCAGGGTCGCGACCTGGCGGCTGACCGCCTCCACCAGCACCGGATGCGCGTGGCCGAGCGAGTTGACGGCGATACCGGCGAGGAAATCGAGATAACGCTTGCCGTCGACATCCCAGACGTAGCAGCCCTCGCCGCGCTCCAGCATGAGCAGAGGCGGAGCGAAAGTGCCCATCATGGCGTCGGCGAAGCGGCCGCGCCAGGTGTCGGTGGACGAGGTGGTGGCAGTGGCAGTGATGTCTGGGCTGGTCATGATTCCTCCGGGGTCGGAACGACGGTGGTGCCGGACGGCGCGAATGCCTCCAGCAGCACGGAGTGCGGGATGCGGCCATCGATGATCGTCGCGACGGGGACTCCCCCGGTGACGGCCTCCAGGCACGCGGTCATCTTGGGGATCATCCCCGCCTCGAGCGAGGGCAGCAGGGCCGAGAGCTCGGCAGAGTCGATGGTCGTGACGAGCGAATCGCGGTCGGGCCAGTCGCGGTAGAGGCCGGCGACATCGGTGAGGATGACCAGCTTCTCGGCGCCGAGCGCCACCGCGAGCGAGGCTGCGGCCGAGTCGGCGTTGACGTTGAGCGCCTGACCGTCTACATCGGGGGCGATCGAGGAGACGACCGGGATCTGGCCGGCATCGAGGATGGCGCGCACCACCGCAGGGTCGACCGCGGTGACATCGCCGACGAAACCGAGGTCGACCTCCTCGCCCTCGACGATGGTGCCGCGGCGGGTGCCGACGAACAGGCCGTCGGTCTCACCGGACACCGGCTGCGCCGACCCCCCGCTCGCGGAGATGAGGCTGGCGAGTTCCGGGCCGACCTCGCCGGCCAGCACGTCGCGAACGACGCTGATCGCCTCGGCGGTGGTCACGCGAAGGCCGCCGCGGAACTCGCTCGGGATGCCGCGGGCGGCAAGGGCGGCAGAGATCTGCGGACCGCCGCCGTGCACGACGACCGGCAGCACGCCGACCTCACGGAGGTAGACCATGTCGGCGGCGAAATCGCGCTTGAGCTCGTCGTCGACCATGGCATTGCCGCCGAACTTGACGACGACGATGCGGCCGCGCAGCGAGCGCAACCAGGCCAGGGACTCGACGAGCGCCGCGGCCTTGGCCACGGCATCCGTCTCAGGAGTGTCGGCCATCAGCTCGAGTACGCGCTGTTCTCGTGCACGTAGTCGTGCGTGAGGTCGTTGGTCCAGATGGTCGCGGTCGCGTCGCCGGCGTGCAGGTCGATCACCAGGCGCAACTGGCGTCCGGTCATGTCGACGAGGTCGCGCGGCTGATCGGGCTCACCCTTGTGCGCGACTCGGATGCCGTTCATCGTCACGTCGATGTCGTACGGATCGAAGGCGGCGGCCGTGGTTCCCACCGCAGCGAGCACGCGACCCCAGTTGGGGTCCTGGCCGAACACCGCGGCCTTGAACAGGTTGTTGCGAGCGACGGCGCGACCGACCTCGACCGCATCGTCTTCGCTGAGCGCCTCGACCACCTCGATGGTGATGTCGTGGGCAGCGCCCTCCGCGTCTTCCTGCAGCTGGGTGGCGAGGCTGGTGCAGAGCTCGGTGAGCGCCGCGGTGAAGTCCTCCAGCGTCGGCACGATTTCGGATGCCCCGGAGGCGAGCAGCGTGACCTGGTCGTTCGTTGACATGCAGCCGTCGGAGTCGAGCCTGTCGAAGGTGACCCTGGTGGCCGCGCGGAGGGCCGCGTCGAGTTGATCGGACGGCAGGTCGGCGTCGGTGGTGATGACCACGAGCATGGTCGCAAGCCCGGGGGCGAGCATCCCCGCACCCTTGGCCATGCCGCCGAGCGACCAGCCGTCGCGCTCCACGATCGCCTGCTTCGGGTGGGTGTCGGTGGTCATGATCGCCGTCGCGGCATCGAGGCCGCCGTCGCGGCTGAGGGCAGCAACGGCAGACTCGATGCCGGCGATCATGAGCGCGCGGTCGAGCTGCTCGCCGATCAGGCCGGTGGAACAGACCAGGATGTCTCCCGCTCCCGTGTCGAGCAGCTCCGCGGTGCGCTCGGCCGTCGCGTGCGTGGTCTGGAAGCCCTGGGCGCCGGTGTAGCAGTTTGCCCCGCCGGAGTTGAGCAGCACCGCCGAGACGATCCCGTCGGTGATGACCTGCTGCGACCAGATGATCGGGTTGGCCTTGGCGCGATTGCTGGTGAAGACCACCGCGGCCGCGCTCCGCGGGCCCTGGTTGACGACGAGTGCGACATCCTTGTTTCCACTGGCCTTGAGTCCGGCGGCAACGCCAGACGCTGCGAATCCGTGCGGGTGAGTGACGCTCACGGGGCGACTCCGTCGATCGGGAGACCGGTGGTCTCGGTGAGCCCGAGGGCGATGTTCGCGCACTGGATGGCGGCGCCGGCCGTGCCCTTGACCAGGTTGTCGAGGGCGGCGATGATGACGACGCGACCGACGGCCTCATCGATGACGAGGCCGATCAGTGCGGTGTTCGAGCCCGCCGTGTCGCCCGACCGCGGCACCTCGCCCGCGGGCAGCAGGTGGACGAAGGGCTCGTCGGCGTAGGCGACCTCCCAGGCCTCCCGCACCTCTGCAGCGCTCGTGCCGGGCACGATCCGCGCCGTGGTAGTGGCAAGGATGCCCCGCGACATCGGCACGATCACCGGCGTGAACGAGATGGTCGGTGTTGCCGCACCCGCGGACACCAGCGACTGCTGGATCTCCGGGATATGGCGGTGGGTTCCTCCCACCCCGTACGGGTTCGCGGAGCCGAGCACCTCACTGGCGAGGTACTGCAGCTTGAGGTTCTTGCCGGCGCCGGAAGGACCCACGGCGAGCACGGAGACGATGTCCTGCTCCTCGATCACCCCCGCGGCAATACCGGGGGCGAGGGACAGGGCGACGGTGCTGGCGTTGCAGCCGGGGGCCGCAATGCGGCGGGCACCGACGAGCGCATCGCGCTGCTTGCCCGCGCTGCGACCGACGGGGGCGACGGGCAGCTCGGGGACGCCGTATGCCCAGGAGCCGAAGTACTCGCCGCCGTAGAAGTGGTTCCAGGCGCCGGCATCCGTCAACCGGTGGTCGGCTCCGCAGTCCACCACCAGGGTGTCGTCGGGGAGCAGCGCCGTGATCTCGCCGGATTTGCCGTGCGGCAGCGCGAGGAACACGACGTCGTGGCCGACGAGGTTCTGTGCGGTCGTCTCGACCAGGGTGAGGTGGGCGAGCGAGCGCAGATGCGGTTGCACGCTGAGGAGCGACTGACCGGCGTTGCTGTGGGCGGTGACGGTGCTGACGGTGAAATCGGGGTGCGCAGACAGGAGTCTGAGCAGCTC
>Ga0247765_1001243_pt1 | contig 13406 bp, 11 predicted proteins | sample UWRJL106311C6_FD_179949 | JGI IMG/M metagenome (GOLD analysis project Ga0247765, IMG submission 179949) | Plant litter microbial communities from Arlington Agricultural Research Station in Wisconsin, United States - UWRJ-L106-311C-6 | ecosystem: Environmental > Terrestrial > Plant litter >... | reverse complement strand
TGTCGCGCGCGACGTAGACATCCTTGGGATATTTCCGGTCGCTGAGGGCACGGCCGTTTTTTTGCGGTGAAGTGGCGCTCAGCCGCTGAATCAGCCACCAATTGGCCGCCGTAGATATACCCTTGATGTCTCTGGCGAGTCTGGCTCGAACATAAACCTCGCGTGACAGTGTTCGGACGATCTGCATGCATGAACGCGCCAGCTTCAATTGCCTAGAGTTGCAGTTACTCCGCACATCGGATGCATCTGCTCTTCCCCGCAACAGGCCGGTGCGACTCTTCTCCAGCCGCTGTACATTAGTCTTAACCATCAAGGTGTCTCGGTGCTGCGCTGTAGTTCAATGGAAACGCTCTCGACGGTAAAAACTCTGACAGCCACAGGCGGGGTGGTGGGGCTCAGCGGCTGGGGTTCACGAGTTCTAGGCCCTGCTCGCTCCCCTTTGCGCCGAATGCTGCAAACCATCAGCACTCAATCCATGCATGAAGCCGCAGCGCTGCATCACGCTCGCAATCGCAATGAGCGAGTTTTCCCAGAGTGACTTCGGCCCACGACACGTGATTTTCCACTTGACGTTGCTGATTTTATGTAATGTTACGCATCGTGATTGGCCGCCGGGTGCGGACCGGGGAGCTGGTGGAGTGTGCCGGCGCGGGCTGCAGTAGCGGCCCGCGGGGTACAGAAAACACCAGTCTTGGACTCCTCTTTCTTCCGTTGCCTGTGTCACGACACCCTTGTCCAACATCCTTCTCATCTGCCACACAATGCGAGATCGAGACAGTGAGGAAGAAGAGAAGGCCTTTTCCCCGCAGACTGCTGTGCTGCGGCGTGGGAGATCACGGCACAATATTCGAAGGCCTAGTCTTCCAGGTTGTCATGCATGCAACCGGTCCATTAGCCAGCCTTCGGCGACATTGGGCGAGATCGGGCAGAGGCAGCGATAGGCAGCCAGCCATGGCGGCTTAGATGATCGAACGAACACGACATATGGAAGGATCGACGGGTATCAGAAGATGGGTGAGCAGGAAGCCGCTGGCTCCCTGTCGGATTGAAGACATTAACGAGGTTATTCACGCCGTGGCGAATCAGACTTGGCTGGAAATAATGCATTCTGCCGGGCAACCTCTGCGGCGGAAGTGATGAGCGCTCAGGGAGCCAATGGCAGGTCTCAATCCGCGGTTTCTATCTGGGCTTGTCGTGTGATGCTGCAAGATTGCTGCAGAGATAAGGCAATGAGGTGCAGCGAGATGCAATGCTACTGCCGGTTACTGCGGCTGGAGTGTGCTATCCGTATCCGCATCGGATGGAAAGGTGAGAGTTCCGCTAGCCATGCCCCGATCTTGGTAGGTGGGGGTGCGAAGAACCTCAACGAGGCGCCCGGAATGGCAAGAGGCGGGGCGAACCAACTCGCCGAGAGGTCCCCATCCCGGTATCGGCTCGCTTCTCTCGAGGGAAGAACTTCAACAGGCGGACCACCCCATCTGCATCGGTATTCTGCGGCCTGGAAATTGACTGCTGCAGCGGCTTACTACATTGGGGGATGGGGGCTGTCTGCGCGTATCTCGGAGGCTGGCATAATGCCGTCGACCACTTGGTCCCCTCTCGTCAATGGTGCAAACTTTTGCCACCCGTCCAAATAAGAACTTTTCTTGATTGGCGGGAGGTTTCCTTGTATGACAGGTGAAGTCCCAGGTCATCGATACCACTTCTCTTGGGTGATTTCTTTGTCACTCACGATGGCCGACAACAAAGCAGACACCGTTGTGCGGGAAGAGCCCGTGTTGCCATGCACCGCCGTTGATGAGACTTCCCCTCTCTTGGAGAGCCAGCTTCCAAAGCCGGATTACGTGACCTTTACGGAGCCGCTGCACGAGGAGACATGGACGCCGTCACCAGGATTCTGGTGGATCGAGACTGGTAAGTCAGAGCCTGCTTCATTGCCTGCTTGTCTGACGACGACCATATGCAGCGCTCTGGGCAAATGTCTTCCTCTCCGGATTCGACGGCACCATCACAGCTTCGACATATGCTGCGATCAGCTCTGACTTCAATGCGGCCAATAACGCAGCATGGCTGACCACATCCTACCTGCTCACCAGCACGGCCTTCCAACCGCTGTATGGTCGCTTCTCGGATATGTTTGGGAGACGTATCTGCTTCTTCATCTCCACTGTCACCTTCATGGTAGGGTGCTTTGGTTGTTCGGTCGCCCAGACCATGCTGCAACTCAATATGATGCGAGCCTTGACAGGATTCGGTGGCGGAGGCCTGATAACGATGGGTAAGTCGATCTGTTGACTTCCTCGGTCGACTGTTCGTGCTGAAACCCGTCCCAGCAACTGTCATAAACTCCGACATGATCCCTTTCAAGCAGAGGGGAATGTACCAGGCCATGCAAAACATTCTCTTTGGCTTCGGTGCTGTGCTGGGTGCATCTTTAGGAGGTGCAATCGTCGACACCATTGGTTGGAGATGGTGTTTCCTACTTCAAGTTCCCGTGTCGCTTCTCGCACTGGTGGTCGGCTACTTCGTGCTAGAGAATCCGGATCACACGGTCATGGACCTCCACCCCAAACACCGGGTCCGCTCCGCCTTGAAACACCTTGATCTATCCGGGGCCTTCCTTCTGGTCGTAGGCTTGGTGGCCCAAACGCTAGGGTTGAGCTTGGGCGGCAACGAATACGACTGGAGCAGCATGGTCGTTTTTCTCACACTTGTCGCAAGCTTTTTGTTCCTCGCCGGATTCGTCTTCGTTGAGGCCAAAACGGGAGCAATGCCCATGATACCGCTCCGGATGCTGAAGGGTTGCCAACCAATCACTGTCCAGGTGACAAACGTGTTTGTTGGAATGTGTTCGTACGCTGTAAGTGCTCCAACCAACCAACCCGGACATGCTGTGGCGATCCTGATCTTTCTGCAGTATATGTTCATGGTGCCTCTTTATTTCCAAGCCGTTCGTGGTGATTCGCCGTCTGCCGCGGGTATGCGGTTGATGATCCCCGCATTGGCAACACCTGTCGGTGGCGTCATCGCTGGCTCCATGATGCAGAGGGGATTTCGCTTGTGTCAAAATGTTCGCCTCGGGACGTCCTTGATGCTTCTCGGTAACTTGCTTACATGCACGTTGGGAACGACGGGAGATCGGTGGAAGGAGCTCGTCTATCTCGTGCCTGCTAATCTTGGGCTCGGTTTAACGAACCCTAGTGTATTGTTTAGTTTCGTCTCATCGTTCGAGCATCGAGGTATGCCCACCATCCAACACCCGCTGGACGAAGACTTACCTTTCCTAGAACAAGCAGTAGCAACGTCTACCGTGTACCTCATACGGTCCATGGGAACCATTTATGGCGTAACTGTGACGTCCGCCATCGTCCAAAATGTCTTGATCGCAAGACTCCCAGAGACTCTTGGTCCTGATGCCACCGAAGAGGTAAGAAGAGTTTTAACCTCGGAAGAGGCTTGAGCTGACAAATACCCCCTAGCTCATCGATAAGCTGAGAAAGTCTGTTTTTGCATTGTCGGAACTCCCGCCAGCCCTGGAGGTGGCGGTGAGGGCCTTGTATGGAGATGCGTTGAGGATCGCATTTGCCGCGTCAAGCGGTTTCGCATTGTTGGCGTTCATGTTTGCCTGGGTTCAGAGGACCGGCCCCCTTGAGCGGAAATGTTGAAGAGTAAGGCAAGGCGAAGAAGTAATCGGCAGGCAGGAGGATCCCAGGGTCCGTTCGAGACGTGAATCATGTCGCGCACCGGGTGGGTAACTCCCAAAACGGCGTTGCATTGTGTAGCTCTGAGGTTGTACGCGTGAAAATCGAGCAGCAGGTGGTAGCGGCATCTGATGTTTCTGGACGGGTTGGGAGGATTGCGCTGATGAGGAGGGCCGGAGGTAATAGGGGCCGAGGTGTTTGCGCTTTCCCTTTCTGTCGTCAGTCAGCCGAAAATTGCGTGCGAGGGTTGGCGACATCCACCCCTCCTTTGCACTGGACCCCCACGAACTTGCACAAGAATTGCGCCGACTGGTGGCCTGCCACGACATTCTCCATATCCGATCTGAGACATCTCACAATGTTTGGCACATTCCTTCATACTATGTACAGATGCCGATGTGTCAACCGTCAACTGTAACCCTAATAACTCATGCCAAGTCTGAGTTTCAGGGGCTTGAAGAATCGAGAAATCCAGGTGTCTAGGGACGCTGTTCATGGAGTTTCGTAGTTATTGAGATCGCAGGGTGATTTAAGTCGTCGAACTGAGTTTGTTGAACCTTGCGATGATTGTGCAACGTTGGAGCTAGTCGATTGGCTGCACGGCAAAACTTGGAGCGGCATACTAGTCAGTCCCAGACTGTCAGACAGCGGTTCGCTGGACAAATCCCGATTGGGGAGTGATGAAGATGTAAAAAAAAAAGTGGACGGAAAAAAATATAAAAAATCTCTCCCGCCGGGAATTGAACCCGGGTCTCGAGCGAAGTCGAGTGACAAGCTCACATACTGACCACTATACTACGGAAGACTAACTGTTGGTGTGGGCACCAACCGTAGCGCGTGGGCAATTGTTGGTAGAGCGGAAGTTACGATAGTATATAACTGCTTCAGTGACCCGCAACCTGAATCCGTCTCACTACACGACACGAACGGAAATGACTCCCATTTTTTAATTCTGTTTATGCTGGGACGGGAAGCTTGGTAGATAAGACGAATGTTCTTGTCCCTTGGCGGTGGAAACTCACTGTTTCGTCATCCTTGCGACCTCAACATAACGTTATCCGCGCCTTCCCAGACACTCTTGGAACGACCGGAAAACTTCTTCCAACGACTTTCAATCGGCCACTTCGCATTACTTTTTCCAAATTGCTGTACTAAGCAGTAACTAAGATGCATCTTCAATCGCCACACCACAAACATGTCCCAAAAGCCTGGTACCCGATACGACTCTTGGCAACATTGGGACAAACGCTCGGCGGCGCATCTTCATCCCTCCTCCATAGCCCTGGCGATGCGATGTCCAATTCCACTCGGATTTTCTTACGAAGGAAGACATAATCCGCAAGCCTAGGCGCCGGATACAAATGGCGGGGTTTCTCACGGTAGTGTGTATAAGCTTCCGCCCCAAACCGGCACATGCCTAGAGGCGGGGAAAGGACCACTCCCCCTCATCTGTCGACCATCATCACTCTCTCGACATTCACAATAACCCACTACATTTTAACCTATCATGTCTTCCACGAGCGACTCATGGAACGTCGTCATTGTTGGTGGAGGACACAATGGCCTAACTGCAGCTGCATATCTTGCCAAAGCAGGTCGGTCGGTTCTTGTGCTGGAGCGACTTGAGTCCACAGGTGGCGCTGCCGTCAGCGCTCTGGCTTTTGAAGGCGTCGATGCACGGCTATCGCGTTATTCGTATCTTGTCAGTTTGATGCCGCGCAAAATCATTGAGGACTTGGGTCTGGACCTCCAACTCGCCCGCCGACGCTACTCATCCTATACACCCTCCCCTGGTCATCCGCATGGCGTTGGTCTCTTAGTTGACCAGCTGGATGAGGATGCAACCCAAGCCTCATTTCAACGCGTGGGTGCTGAATCTGATGCCCAAGCCTTCGCGGACATTTACAGGGACACAACTCGAGTTGCCCAGGTGCTCTGGCCCACGGTTACCGAGCCACTTCTCCGGCGCAGTGAGGTTCGGTCACGGCTGGGTGACGACGACCTATGGGCGTATCTTTTTGAGCGGCCTATAGGCCAGTTCATCGAGAGCCGGGTGCAGGATGATCTTGTCCGCGGTGTTGTCGCAACTGACGCCCTGATCGGCACGTTCGTAACTCCGCACGATGGCTCGTTGCAACAAAACCGTTGTTTTCTTTACCACATAATGGGAGGTGGTACAGGAGATTGGGATGTACCAATCGGCGGAATGGGCCACGTCACACGGCAGCTTGCCGAAGCCGCACGCAATGCCGGGGCTTCCATCATTACCGGTGCCGAGGTTACTTCCATCTCTCCCGACGGAACGGTTCACTATACGGCCAATGGCGAACATCATTCTGCTCGCGGGGGACACATACTCGCAAACGTTGCACCATACATACTCGACAATTTGGTTGAGGGAGATGGTTCACGGCGTGTTGCCAATAGACCTGAAGGGAGTCAAGTCAAGGTCAATCTACTGCTCTCCGGACTTCCCAAACTCCGCGACAGTTCTGTGGCACCAGAGGCTGCTTTCGGTGGAACCTTTCACATCAACGAGCTCTACAGCCAGCTGTCAACTGCTTACCAAGCCGCAGAAGACGGGACAATTCCTTCCACTCTCCCTTGCGAGATTTACTGCCACTCTCTCACGGACCCATCTATACTCGGATCTGAACTCGCTGCAGCTGGCGCACAAACTCTCACCGTCTTTGGACTTCATGTTCCCGATCGGCTCATTACAGCGGAGAATAATGATCAACAGCGGGAATCTCTCCAGCAAGCTGTCCTCAACTCACTGAACTCTGTTCTCGCCGAGCCAATTGAAAGCGTGCTTCTCAAGGACAAAAATGGCTATCCCTGCATCGAGACCAAAACCACGCTGGACATTGAACGTGCATTAAACATGCCAGGAGGCAATATCTTCCACGGACCGCTTTCTTGGCCGTTTGCAGAGGACGACGCACCGCTGGAGACGCCTGGGCAGCGATGGGGTGTTGCGACGGATTATGGAGAGAAGATTCTTCTTTGCGGGTCAGGTGCGGTGAGAGGTGGTGCCGTCAGTGGAATTGGTGGACATAACGCGGCCATGGCGGTGCTCGAGGCGACCAAGTCATGATCCTAACTTGTTTCTTGCGACGGCTTGGTTTCATCCCCTCTTCTTCTGCTTTCTTTTCAACCTTCTGTGTAACTTCAGGCCGCAGGCCCACCGACTGCATACCTACACAGTTAACGACCGCGGAACTCGGGATGGCTGTTCTCCACAGTCAAGGTGGGAAACGTAACATCAACAACCTCGCGTAGCTTACAAGGCTAATCTATGCTTTTAAAATCAACATTTACTCCACAGAAATACTACGACAAATTCTCTAGCCAGAATCCTTCTCGAATTTCATGATTCGTTTCGCTTTCTTGTTGATCGTTTCAATTTTGCTGCCTGATCTAAGTGGTGGACTGTTTCGACCCAGGTGTGTATCCGGCTCTCCACCGCGGTTCGGATAGACGATGCGTTGTACCACACTTGTGGATGATATTGATGGATTAAAGTCCACTTTATCCCTGTCCGCCGCATGGCGGTGAATGCGGTTGCTCATGGGATCCTTTCGGTGCATCAGTGCAAGTGTGGATTCTATCTGGAGATACTCTGGGTCCCGGCACAACGGCGAGCACACAATACGAACTCTGGGTACGTAAACATTGCAATATTGGCTTGCATTCAGCTGCTGAAAGCGGCCTAAGCGGGCTCTCCTTCGAATCAGAGGACGATATGAGCTGCTCTTGCAGATTGCTAGGTGGCATCAGCTTGTCAGGAGACACCTCTCGAGGTTGCGTATTGGATCAGAACAGCACTAATATTGTCTCCCCCAGTCGGGCGAAGGGGTTGTGTATTGGATCAGAACAGCACTAATATTGTCTCCCCCAGTCGGGTGAAGCGGTTGCGTACTGTAGGTATGTATGCACTAGCGACGCAACACAACCTACCTACTCAAGAAGGAAAAAAGCAACTAATAGGAGACAACTGGTCAGCCAATGACCGTGTGTGCTGTGTGTGTGATATTGACTGATGGCGTCTTGTCCCAGGAATAGGGTTACCGTACAGGGTTCCACGTGGTCTGGCGTTTCTTTTTCCCAGGCGGCAACTTTTGTAGTCCTTTTGGTATCAAGGGCGAGTCTGCACTAGTGTAGGAGGTAGGCCGATGGGGGTGCGAAGCAGAGATGACCCGTTTTTGGCAGAACCGATGCAACCTCAAAAATCTCGGTGCAACATTGAAAGTTGAAACGAGTCAACAACCCAGTTTCCTGGGGTAGGCAGGCAGGCAAAGCAAGCAAGCAAGCGCAAAACCCCCCGTGCCGTTACACCCTTGCAACCCACATGGCTTTGTTCCCCGGCGTACTGTATGCTGCCTGCATGGCATCGCACGGACAGCACAGATGGATGGCGACCACGAACCGTAAGACGCGTTATCTCCAGCGAACGCTTTCTTGAAACTTGAACCGGGTTCCGGTAGCCCCTTGGGCGAATTATTTCCCCCCTTCCAATGCTGGCGGGGTCGCTGGGAAATGCCACCATGCCACTTTTGGTATCCCCTCCGCAGCTCCAAATCTCTCGCCCGTCTACCCCGGTTTTTGTCGCGTCCCTCTTCTCTTTTTGCTGGACAGACTAGACAAGCTTTCTCGCTAATGTTGCCCGGAAGGCTTGTCGTTAAAATGATGGCGACAAAAAAGCCGCGTCAACCGAACGTTACGCTACCCGCTACCGCTCACCGGTCACTGACCACCGGTTTTACACTATATTTCGGCCCGCACCGCCGCTCAGTGGGGATTCTGGATTTGTGTCACCAGAGCTTACATAAATTCGTGGGAACAAAGGTTGCAGACAAATAAGGAGTATTGAGTTTTTCTGTCTGGTAGTGTGGGTGGTATCGGTCGACTACCTCAGGTAGGTAGGCACCACGCAGCATGCTCAGACTATTAATTTGCCCCTCATCCAGGGCCCCGTTGACCATCAACCTTGAGCCCTGCAACTGCAGCGTGTGCGTGCAGTTTGTCGCGATGCGCTAGTGGACAAGGATCAATGGTATTGATCTCTCCCGAACACGAGGACGTACGAAGTAACTGGAGCCAGGCTCGAAAACCCTGTCACGATTCACCCCCTGAGCCGCCCGCCCGCCCACATACCGCCCACATTGCTGGCGTCTGTCTGAGCGGTACCGAGGCTACCGAACCGCGGGTGGTTTGTTGACTCCGAGGAGTATATAGATAATACTCCGCATCCGAGTGTTTGGTTTGGGATCCTCAGACGATCGTCGCTTCACGTCACTCTCTCACCATGACTTCGTTCAAGCAAGTCAGTTGGCTCTTTTGGGCCGTTTCCCTCGTTTTCTCTCCGGTTTTGGGTGCGGAGAAGGTCCCCCAGCAGAAGGATTTCTCGTCTGCTCAGATCACCAAGGGTGATGCCCTCAGCTATCTGAACTCCCTCGCCAAGAACAACACGGATTCTCTGATTTCCAACCCCAAGCTCCGCCGCCGCGGCACCTGCTCGCCCGGCAACCTCCGGATTCGTCAGGAATGGCGAACCCTCTCCAAGGCCCAGCGCAAGAGCTATATCGCCGCCGTCCAGTGTCTGCGCACCAAGCCGAGTCTGCTCGACCCCGTCGCCTTCCCGGGCTCCGTCTCCCTCTTTGACGACTTTGTCGCCATCCACCTCATGCAAACCCTGAACATCCACCTCTCGGGCATCTTCCTCACCTGGCACCGCTACTTCACCTGGGCGTACGAGGAGAAACTCCGCACCGCGTGCGGCTACACCGGTACCGTCCCCTACTGGGAATGGGGTCTCGATATTGCCAACCCGGCGGCCTCTCCCGTCTTTGACGGCTCCGACACCTCCCTCGGGGGTAACGGTAACTTCATCCCCCACCAGGGCCTCATCCTCACGGAACCCTTCAACGCAACCGCCCTTATCCCCCTCCCGCCCGGAACCGGCGGCGGCTGCGTCACCACGGGCCCGTTCGCCAACATGGTCGTGCACATTGGCCCTGTCGCCCTCGCGCAGTACGGCACCACCGCGACCACCGGGGTTCCCGACCCCCTGAACGACCACGCCCGCTGTCTCAAGCGGGATCTCAACCCCGGTGTCGCCGCCAAGTACACTTCGTTCCTCAACACCACCAGCCTGATCCTCCAGAATCCCACCGTCGAATGGTTCCAAGCCATCATGCAAGCGGACCCGCGCTACGTGCACGGTGAGCTCGGCGTGCACGGCGGCGGCCACTTTACTATTGGTGGAGACCCGGGCTCGGATCCGTTTATCAGCCCGGGCGATCCGGCCTTCTTTTTGCATCACTCGCAGGTCGACAGGGTTTATTGGATTTGGCAAATGTTGGACTTTAACAACCGCAAGGTGAGTCTCTCTCTCCCTACCCGAGTTTGAACGAACATGGTGCAGTGCGGATGTGTAGATGAGTGGATGCTAATGATACTGCTTTGTTGAAAATAGGGAGTCTTTGGCACAGGCACGTTTATGGATTTCCCGCCGAGCCCGCAGGTCACGCTCAATGATATTATTGATATCTCTCCGCTGGCGCCGCCGGTCAAGGTGGGGGATCTGGTCAGCACTTTTGGAGGGCCGTTTTGCTATATCTATCTGTAAATATGTACCTACCTACATAACGAAGGAGGAAGTACCTTGAAGGACTGGAAATGGCGTGTGTGATAACATGCCGCTGGATTATCCAGCAGGTAACAGTCTCTCTCTCTCTTGGAATGAGAGTGAGAGATCAATCAGTCGGGATTCCTCTTGATATTCAATATGTGCCCATTCGATGTCATCAAATTCTATGCTGTCCCCACCCTGAAAGGGCTCTCCCAATGGCGGGAGTAAGAGATCAATTACATTGGATTACAATCCAAACAATCATCCGCGTTCACCTGCTCGGGCATGCTGTTTCGGAACCTCCCTGGCACGATGCGTCAGTTGTCCGCAGCGGTCGGGACAGACGCTATTCCAGCGGCGTTCGGCGCCAAAATAATGATCCTGTGTTTCCGTAGACTGTGGGTAACTCATGTTCTGGGTTATTGGCAAGGGGATGGGTATGATTTACGCAGAGAGGGCAGGAATAGTATAGTGTGTTACCACGTATTTGCACATTTGCTTGCAAGTGGAGGAGATTTGAGTTGAGTTGGATTTAGAGAATCGAGGGTGTTGATGGTGTTTTGTTTTGCGTAGGATTTCGTTGTGGTTGAGGTGATGTTGAGATGTGGAATGGAATGTGCTGGCTGAAGAGACAGACAAAAGAAAAGACCTCTCTCCTTGGAAAGGGGAGATATTTATGCCTTACCTACTAACCCATCGAATCCGACAAGGCGAAGGGTGCAAAATGATGGCTGTACAGAGTTTCAGGAAATAGAGTGAATTGGCAGAGAACATTAGATAACTGAGAAATTGCCTTCAGACGAACTAAGTCCGGTGTCTGCGATACGCAAGTAACTTGTCTGATATGGCAATGCTTTTCATTCTCCTTCCTGTCGTTACCCGTGTTGATACCCCCAATTCTCCGCGCCATTCATCTCCACCACCTCTTTTTCCCACGCTCTTCCGACCACCACCACCCACATCACATCACACCCCACAAAGCATCTGACCGTGTCGGCTTCTTACTACATTCATTCCGAGCCCCCCCGCCCTTCCCCATTGCCAGGTTTTTTCCTCACGCCCTTTTCTTCCGTTTCCTTGCCCCTCATTTCCCACCTCAACAGTTAACTGACTGACCGATCCCAACCAATGAATCCTTTATCTGAGGCAGCCATGAGGTTATAATAGACTTATTGGAAGCATGAATAAATATATCTAGGTAGGTAGGTCGGTATACCTCACATCCCCCTGCTATGAAAACTGGGCACCTCGGCTGCAGGCAGGCAGGCAGCAGCAACACCGGCAACACAGTGGCAAGTGCCCTTTATATGATACGGACATTACAGTTCTCAAAGGCTGTAATGTTCGTATCATATAAAGGGCACATATTACTGTGTCGCCGTGTCGTCGCTACCTATCTGCCTAGGTACCTAGGTACCTGTCTTCCATGGTAACAAATTGGGTAAACGCACCATACATTATAACCCGCATCATTCTGAAAAGCAGAGGACGAGAGAAACAGCAAGAAGACATTGGCCTCATTATAGGGAAGAGTGTGGCAAAAAAATAAATAAAGGTTAGGTACGCACGTTAGATGAGGTTAGGTATAAATAACATGAGAGATTATCTTGACGGCGAAGAAGGCTAATGCTGTGTGACAGGACGGTGGCGACGCTGAATACCTTACCTAGCTCAACGGAAGGGCAAGCGGGGCGGGGTGTAGGGTTTACAATAGAAGCGGCTGTGGACTCCCTTTTTCCCCCCCTTTTTGGGGGGGGGGGGCTTTGTAAATGGTGGAATAGAACAGTTACGTGTTTAGAGTGCTGTGCCGTGCTCTGGAACATACTGCTCCTTGTGCGAAGAAGAGACTGTTTTTCTTTTGAGATGTCGACGATCAGGAATGTAAACCGGTAGACATGTAACCTAGGTAGGTGCTCAACTCCAGTCGGGAGAACACCCATGAGAAAAGATGGACAGTGCGAAATACCTGTAATTCCTGCACATTCCCATCCGTTTGTGGTGGGTCTGGTCTTGTCTCAGTCCGTCTTGACAAACAGCTGTTGTGTTACCTGACCGAATTTATTGACGTAAAATCACTTCATCGTTTCACCAATTGTGTCAACGGCCACTCCCCTTGGGGAATTTCTACATGCAGCCACCCGTTGACCGAAGAGTTGAGTCAAGTGCAGCGGACATACCTACCTGCCTAGTAGAAATGCTGACCGGTCTGAGCAAACAGAGAAAAAAAATAAAGAAAGGTATTTTACACTATTTGTGGAGCACTAGGGCATCGGATCGGTCCATTGCCCTGAGCCGATCGAACAAGCTCTTGGGACACGGCAAACCGTGGTTGGGGGATATGTTTTGGACGGCGTCGGACCCCATCCCGACTTCCGACTTTTGGCTTGCACTTTGCTGTCCCCACCTATCTGCAAGGGTGGCAAACTTGACTTATATTGGGTTACACAAGTGAACTGGCACGACTAACCCCTCAGCAATACCGAATCTAACTGGTTGCGCTCTGCTGCAGGAGACTAGACTACTGCGAGATGGGTTTCCCGATTTTGGAAGACCGAGGCTGGCGAGACTTTTTATCTGCATGAGCACGAAAGCAAGAGAGAAAGACGTAAGAAAGGAAAGAAAAAAAATAAGGGGTGGGGGGGCAGGGTCAACCAATGGGCGTAGCTGGTTTAGTGAACTTTTTCACCAGCGAACAGGAAACACGGACCCACTGTTTTTTTTTCTTTGCGAGTGTTTGCTCTTCTGCAGCAGCAGCAGCAGGTGCTTGCTGCATGTGACGGTCAGTGGCGTCCAGTTAAGCACAGGACAAGCAAAGGGCGACATCAAAAGATGCAGCTCCAACAGCTGGATACCAATCGTTTTCCCGATGCTTTCCCGACGGCTCTTCTCGTGGGTCATGATTACATGGCGGGGTGCGATTGAAGAAGAAATTGGGGGGTTTGGCATTTCCCAGGTTTGGCATACTCGCCTAGGTACGCAAGTACGAATACCTACCGTCATCTCTGAGACTCGTGTGGAGATCGCGAGCACCGTTTGCTCTCAACCTCTTTTTTTTTCTTTTTTTTTTTCTT
>Ga0247765_1001242_pt1 | contig 13407 bp, 15 predicted proteins | sample UWRJL106311C6_FD_179949 | JGI IMG/M metagenome (GOLD analysis project Ga0247765, IMG submission 179949) | Plant litter microbial communities from Arlington Agricultural Research Station in Wisconsin, United States - UWRJ-L106-311C-6 | ecosystem: Environmental > Terrestrial > Plant litter >... | reverse complement strand
GTTTTTATTCTTTCGACAACCGTGTCTACAGTAGTGACGTGCCTCTGACGGGGAGCTCAGCAAGTCCATCTCTGCGGTTCTCGCTAGCAGGTGCTTGGGGTCGTCAGAACAAAGGAAGAAGTGGGTAACGGCCACACGGGCTAAAAGCCAAGCTCGTTCGGCTGAGCGGCCCTTGTGGGATGTCCCATGGATCGAAAGGCCGAGTCGAAAATTGGAGCCTCAGGCCAGAAACGCTTATCGGAACCCCCACAGACAAGTCTCCGTCATTCATGTGGCTTCTTGTGCGCGCGCAACACACTCCCACACAACACCCCTGTCCCAGGCCGCCCGACCATCGCCCCGTGTCACTCTGTTGATAAAGTCGCAGATTCCGGCCCTCCCGTTCGTCAAGCGCAGAAGAGTCCCCTGGCGCTCATTGAGTGCGCCGCGGCTCCGTTCAACTGCGAAAGCAAGTGCTTCTTGATCTGTAATTATGCCTGGGCTGTGCGGAGAGGGATGAGAAAGGGGAAAGAAGAAAAGATGGGGCAGCTAGGAAGGGGATCCATGCCGCTGCGGGCAAGTGGGCTGTCGTTAGCAAAAAGGAAAGTGCGCCCTCCACGTTGACGTTGACGCCAAACCCACAAACCCACTTCTCCCACCTCCAAAAGTCTAGGCTCCCGCGACATCTCCACGCGCCCACCCCCGCCCACGCTTGTAAAGAAAAATCCTTTCTCAGTGCGCGGCAGCTGTTCTGACTCCCCGCGATGTATTAGCTTCACCACTGGCTCCGGAGACCAGAGGCTTTTGCTCTTTGCGCTTGACGCGGGACTGGTTATGCTGCTGAACACCACCCAGCTGCTCCCATTCACATTGGCCAGGGTCGCTGATCTGCCAGGGTCCCGTCGCCGGCACTTTCTTTACGTTTGCTTTTGCATGCTCTCTGCAACTGATGCGGGACGAATCTTGCAACGCCGCTTCCGGGCCGGATGAGGTGCTCGAACTGGCTCACATCGTCACCACCAAACCCCAAAACAGACGCGACCAGGGGGCGGGCGGTGCAGGTACTGTGTACATTGGAGCTGCCGAGACATGGCGTAACGCCGCGTAGCGAGCGACTTGTCATCTTCACGTTTTCTGGGCGTCAGGGTGAGTACCTCGCTAATGGCAGAGACCCCATGTTGCGCCTATCAGAACCCCAAGGACGGGGGTGCATACAAGGACTGCGTCGCAATTTATCTCCCTCAAATCCTTGCAGCGGGCGCTATCTCTTGCTCCTCTTTCCTTTGACTTTCATGTCTCGCCCGCAATCCAGCTCTTCCTCATCATTCGCAGAGCGGGCCCATCATCGCACTCTCACACACAGCCATTTCGTCCTCCTCTCCGCCCACTCAGCCTTTGCATCTTCTGGGTTGCCCATATCGGGAGCTGGCCGTTGGAAGGACTCGCGCAGGCTGCACACCAGATAGGATCTTTGCTCATGACCCACCTACACCTCCCCCCGTGCGACTTACTGCTCTGGATCGGCTTGCGACAACCACGTCCCTTAACCACCACCTTCTGATCTATACTAGCACATTATTCCGTCTTTTTCTGCGCCACGGCGGGAAGCAACGGCCTCCTCTTCTCTCTGTTCTCTCAGGGCCGCAACCCGGCCGTGCCCAAAGGGGCTGCTAAACATAATCACCGGGCTCCAAATATTCGCAGCTGTATCAGAATCCACGGCCACATTTAGGACGCCGTGCCTGAATTCCACCGAGTTGCCCCCCATCCCGGTCACACTTACCTGCCTTTTATCTCTGGCCCCCGGACCCCCTTGCTGCCTTGGCTGGCGTTCTCCCACATGGGCACCCGTCCACCCGGCCCACAACAAGCGTCCTAGCCATCGATCGCCCCAAATCTGCTACATATCTACGCAGAGCCGCCCCAGGCACGATAACGACTCTTGGTCTAAAACCACCCAGGGCTGCCATCTGCCGCCCACCAAATCCCTCCGCTCGTCACCCCTCCCCTTCAAGAGAACGTGGATCTCCATCGACTCGCTCGCTCCCATCACCCCTCCATGGACGACCGCCACCAACTCTACTACGCTCATACTCTCACTGCCATGCCTGAGTTCCGGTAGTTGGGTGCCTGCCAGTTGCTTATTATTTTGGCCCCGCCGGACTCCTATCATCACCACCTGCCGTGCTACTCCTGTTTGCTTGATCTGCCACGACAAAGACCTTACAAGGAGCCCCAACCTGCTGAAGCATCATAGAAGATGTCAGCTCAGTCAACGCCTTCTCCGCTGCAGGCGGCCACCACCGCTGTGGACGAAACCAACATGCCCAAGGGACATTGTCGATACATCCTCTTGCTGCCGGAAATCAAGGGCCAGCGGTGTGCCTGCGTCGGCTTCTCGCTCAACAAGGGTATCCCCGGCGCAACTTGCGATTGTGGTCATCTGGCATGCTTCCACAACAAGGACCCGGAAGCGACTAATGACCAGAGGCAGGAGTTGGACTCACTCAAGAAACGAATACAGCAACTTGAGGATCAGCTTTCGAAGGGACAGGAAGATGTATTGGAGAGTGTTGTCAGCCGGTTGAATGAGATGGAAGACACGGTGGAGAAGAGTAGGGAAGAATTTGGTGATCAAATCAAGGGTGCCTACCGAAACGTTAGCATGAGCTGGCGTTCGATTGAGGCCATGGAACGCAAGACAAATCAGCAGACCGAGCAAATACGCCACATTCTCGATAAGCTGGGCACACAGGAGGAACAGCTTGACAGGCTTCGACTTGGGCAGATGGAATTGCAAGATGCGGACCTGAGCCTCGAGGAGCGCATTGAAAATTTGACCGAAACGATCGAGGACTACATTGACGAGTCCTTTCTTTCGCGTCCCAGGGACCGCCAACAGCGAAGGAGATCGACGTCTGACACGCCCCGGCCCAATTTCCCTTTAGGTGCTTTGGTCCCTTTAGAGGTTGGGGGCGCCGTCCCCGACGGCTCTCGGCGTCCCCTGCAACCATCGGAGATAGCCCCCCGAGGCCAAGAACATTACGCCGGCTACGGGCGAGCCGGCACCGAAGCCCCTCTGGTTCGGAACCGTGTACCAGCTGCATCCGCTCGGGCGACCGGCGCTTGGACCGTCCACATCTCACTCCTCCCACATGCGTCTGTTCCCATGCCGTTCGAGAGGAACACCAACGCTTACCAACGGTGTCTCTCCCGGGGACTCCACCAAATGGTGGCCGTCCATGGTCGCGACGCTCTCTCGTTTACCACGGCCGTCGAGAAAGCCTTCGGGAGTTTCCTGAAGGGCCGCCAATGGATGCCTCTGCAGGCGAAGCTGTGCGACGTCGAACAACTCCAGGGTCTACCCATGCTGCGCCAACTGGAGCCACACCTGATTGATTCGCGTTATGACCACGAGTTCCTGCGCACACACTGTGCTGTGTGCGACAATAGCGGCATGATCGACTCTCTATATATTGCCATGCGCCACGACACGATCTCATGGCACACGCTGAGACATTCGCCCGTCTTCATGGAAGGCCTCGAGGATGCATGGGCCTACGACGCCCTGCTCGATACCGATCCGTTCGATGGGGACATGGCGATTGACGACCGCGCCCGACCTGCGGCTGGAGATATTCTGCCTCCCATTCAACCAACACTCAAGAGGCCCCTCACCGAGATGTCGCGGTCAAACAGCTTTGGGTCAGCTACGGTTCCACCTGTCGAAGGCGATGAGACAAGAGTCAAACGGACGTGTCCGGTGCCTCCCTCGAACGCCATCGTCGAAATGAGGAGGCGGGGCGTCGAGACGGCATGAAGGGCCCTGGTGTGCTCTTCTTTTTGATGACCTGATGAGATGTCTAGGCGCGAGTCCGCCTCAACCAAAGTGATTTGGCTGAAAAGCAACACGAAATCATATGATAAACTGTGACCATAACGGCGGATAATGATATAGACGGTGGACTGGGGATATGTGGCGTTTGACGGAGACGGGGCGTACAACGATAAAGCAAGGAAACGAACTTCCAAGGCACAACACGGTGTTGAGCTGGATTTTTTTTCTTACCCAATACTTATTGCATTGTTGCGGGGTCTATGTTCTTCTCTCTTGGGTCATTTTTTCCCCTTGTGAATTTTTTTTTTCCGTTGCGTACGCGCTGGATGAGTGCACTGAACGAAGGACCCAGTCGAGTTCAGATGAGCGAACTAGTTACGCGGGAATCGAAGTTGCTTGTGAACCCCTCTCATAGGTATGGAGGCAATATGGCAATGTATTGCGCTTTCGATCTACTTCGTGCTGCTGCTGCGTTGTTGTTGCTTTTGGCGTTTCACCCAAATAGAGGCTAGCCTGCATGGGAAAGCACAGATGAAATTTCAGGGACACTAATAGCCAAATGGGTGAGATAATAGTGGTGTGTGGCTCGATAGAAAATTCCAATATTTACTGCGTTGTGTTGGTCAGTCAAGACAAGGTTGGTGGTAACGGACTTGGAATGGCCTTCGAGCCAGAGAAATGACGCATGATATAAGAATGGTGAGGCCTTGCGCTGAGAGGCCAGCATCAAAATAACTGCCTTTCAAAGGCGAAAGGGGAGGGGGGTTCTATAGAACAGAGGAGAAAACTGCTGAACCTGCCATGAAGTTTGCACTCTGAAGACGTCGCTCAAAGATGGAGGGGTATTGTTTGAGGTTGAACGAAACTTCAACTTCGCGAATGACAATGGGCCGCGGCATAGGTAGCCTGAAAAAAACTGAGGGGCTCTGTCGACGTGGAGAGCTGGACAAGGCTTATATCTTGCCATTCACTGCCACTTCCGACGCAGGCTGATTGCAATGCTTGTTTCCTGGATGCCAGGATTTGGACGACCTGTTTTTGGCACGCACATTCCCCATCTTGATTTTCGGTGAAGTTCGGCGGGGTGTGTCCTGCAAGGCTACAGCCCGCGCCTGGCAGGGAGCGGAGGGCTGTTGGCGGGCCCCACCGGCAGGACCGTTTGGCGCGACGCATCGTTGCCAACCCTGAACGACGCCTGCGCAGTCCTCCAACATCGATCATTTTGTATCAATAGGCATCTCCACTTCGGGATGGGATTTCAGCGATAGTTGCCACGCACTCACCGTCAATGTCAATTGATGCTTTATTGAAGCAATCAGAGACCGAGACAACCGTTCCAGCCCTCTTTATCATATCAATCAAATCTACCCAATCTTCTTCCGCCCGACCCTACGACATCGAGGGGCTCCCCGCGCTTGCCCAGCAGCCATGGATCTCGACATTGAGATGGATCTTGATGGGGGTGATATTCAGGATATTCAGCCCATTCCAGAAGCCTACACCCATGACATTATTACTGGGGAAGAACAGGTTCGCATAAATCTGGCTATGCAAGTCCTATATGTGCACAACCTGCTAACGCCATCCTCTCACCGCAGGAACCTGGGGAGGTTGACGATCTAATCGGTGACGAACAAGATGCAACGCAGGTAGACAAAACCGTCGTACCACATAAACTTCACATTCGTGGCTTGGACACATTCAATCCAGATGACGTCAAAGCGTACTTACAACAGCACAACTGCGCCGGGCAGTTTGATCGAATTGAGTGGGTAGACGACAGCTCGGCGAATCTCATTTTCAAGTCCGAATCATCAGCACAAGAAGCGCTCGTTGCGCTCGCAGCCCTAAACGTCAGCGACCCTACCCAGCTTCCACCCCTCGAGGCGATCCCTGCGAAACCATACACGTCGAAAACGGACAGCAATCTTCAGGTTCGGTTTGCCGTCGCAGGAGACAAAAAGGTGGTTGGGGCAGCCCAGCGCAGCAGGTTCTACCTCCTAAATCCCTCGTACGACCCAGAGGAGCGACGCCGTCGCGGTGATTTTAACAGGAAGTACCGCGACCGTGATAGCGGCTATAGGGGCGACAGGAACGATCGACGAGATGGGCGGGATAAACGGCGGCATGATCGCCGTGACGATGACGAGGAGCCAGAAACTTTTGACATCAACTTCTACGATGACGACCCAGCAGCACTTGCACAGCGGACATTTGGACGCCGTCCACGATCACGAGGTTCCGAATCTAGTAGATCAGTCTCATCAGACCGGGACAGGTCATACTCGCGAAGAAACCGCGAAAAGGAGCTATTTCCTGGCCGGCGATCCGGTAATGATTATCGGGCCCGCGCAAGGTCCGCTTCACCAATGAGAGACCGTGATGGTGACGCGCAGATGGCCGATGAAGATGCGCGCCGCGCCGCAGCGCAACGCGATCGGGAGAAAGGCCGCTCTATCAAAGAGAGACTTTTGCGCGATACCAGCACTCAGGACAGGAGCAATCGAGAGCTCGTTCCAGCAAAGGCTAATGGGACGAGAGAGCTGTTTCCTACCAAGATCGCTTCGGCGACACTTGGCAGTAAAGCACAGATGGACCAGGTGGACGACACCACCATACTAGCAAGCGGTATGTTCTGCCTTCTTCTCTAAGCGCCGGAAACGGTTCAGCGGCAGATGCGCACCGAGCTCGGCACGCAGACAACGCTCAACCAAATGATATCACCACTTCACCAGACTTATTGTATTGACGCCATCACACAGCTAAACTAGCAGACCGAATCACAGCCCGGCCCACGGGCTCGGGAGGGTTAAATATCCGTGGCCTAGCAGCTAAGCGTGCCAGCGAACAAGGGCTTGCAATCAAGGGCACTGGGACCACGGTGAAGGAGTTGTTCCCTGAGAAGTTTGGCAGCAACGCCGGGAAGGAGCTATTCGCAGAAAAGCTGGAAGGCAGGAGTAGGCGAAGGCAAAGAGCAGAGGATCTTTTTTACTGATTTTTCAGCGGGCAGAGTCGTGGCCGCTGCGCTTTGCTGTCGAAGATCCAAGAAATTAGGAGGAGCCCATCAGCCGAATCAGAGCAAAGACAGCTATACTTAGGTGTGCATGTTCGGTAGTCCGCCCGTTATCTAGGCACAAACTCTGCTGAGTTACAGGCCTATGCAAACTACCACATCCGTGTCTCGTGATAAAACTGGTGAGGCTGAAACTGATGACAGCTTCAAGAATGGCGGACGTGGCTTTGCTTCCACAATACGCATCTAGCTATCAGGCACTAGGTGGTTTCAGTGGGTTTGTTTGCTCTCCCTCTCTCGTCTAAGCTCTGGGGTTGTTCTTGACTGCCATCATGTCTAGGCTACAAAAAAAAAACCGCGATGAATTGCGCGTGCCAGCCAACCAGCAGGTTGTGAAGGCGCACTTGCTGGAGCCTGCTGTGGTTTGGTACCTCTGTGGTTTTCGTCCTAAGAAGGACAGACCGTAGAGCCCCAGCCTCTCGCCCACTTCTTCCTAATTCGCCTCTGAATTTTGTGAACAAAACATCGGCGTCTCGCCAACCCGCACCTTCCGCTGGTCACCAAACTTGCGCATAGTTGACACCACATTTGTGCCTGAGGTTTCTCAACAATCAATTACGGTCTTCCCGCTTGCCTACACATAACGAAGATATTTTTTATCCGTTATTTCGCACGCAGGCGCCTCATTTGCCACCTCGATACATTCGCACTGCCCACCTCGCTCTCAAATCTTCGACAACCTCAATCTCACGTTAGTAGCCCGCTGATCGAAACTCAAATTTCAACAGGAGGTAACCTATATCTCTGCTTCGATGGCCGATATAAGTTGGCTTCGCAACTTCCAGCGCACTCGGCCCATGCAGAATCAACTACCTGCGCGAACTGACACCAAAGCCGGAGACACGAGCACACCACCAACCCACAACAATGCTTCCTCTCTCAGCCCCGGGCCGGCATCGAGGTCAAAGGGGCGACCATCAACTCCCGATTCGAGTTTAACGCAGCATAGATACAACATATCTCCTGCTCGATCTCGTCATGCTCAGCGAGGCTCAAACCTATTTGGCATCGGCACCTTCGGCTTTGGTACACGGAGTTCGCACTCGACGTCACCTGACTCAATGAGTGATTTTGACGCGCGATTTCGTTACAGGGCGCGTAATCGCGGTCATGGCTTCGGTGGAGATGAGTATGTTGCGGAACCGCATGCTGCCTGGCATAACCCAAGCTTGTTGCAGATGGTCGAGACTCTACAGACTGAGCTGATGAGTAAGCGTGACCCATTGACCCCTATACCTGTTGTGTAAGTTATATCCTCCTTTTTGCTTATGGGTTTGTTTGGTTGGGTTACTTCACACTTTAGGACTTAGTATGACCTCACCGCTCCATAAATGGTTAAACTGATGATATCATGATCACAGATACAACTCCTACGTCTTCAGCTTGATTGAGGGGTTTGCAAAGGCATCGCAACGAGTTGAGATTGTGGAAGAAAAACTTAAAGAAATCAAATGCCTCCGCGAGAAAGAACTCGAGCAATTTCGCGCAATCAGCGAGGAATGGATCCAGCGTGAAATCAACTACAAGGCGGAGATCAAGCGGCTTGAGCTAATCCTGGCCGAAGAGAGCAAGGATGGTGTAGCCTCTGTTACACTTGCCAGACACAACACGCTTGTCAACCGCTCGGAGTCTAAGCGATTTGAAGACAAGGTGAAGACGGTGATTCACCTCGCACAGGGTACGAATCATTCTTTTTCAATTTTCCCACGCGCTGAACAGTGAACTCACATAGCAGCAGATACTCTCGGCCACACAGGCGAGAGAAAGCTAAACGTCCGGCTGGTCGACCGACCGGATGCAGCGGGTTGTTACCATTCCACCAGTAACGTTAGATCTACTGCAGCGTCATGGTTTAGTCTGCTGATAGATTGCTAGTAGCGACTAAGCGCCGGAAGTCCATCTTCGAACATGACACGATTATGAGCCAAGTTGTACTGCAGCAAGAAAGAGATTCCCATCGCCTTGAAAGGGAGCAGAAGGTTTTTGAAGCTCAACACCGAGCTCTCGGAAACAAGGCACCACAGGCTCAGCCCCGGCCCAGGGTTTACCCGCACGCCCTCGAGAGCGCATCTCCATCGAATTTATCTAATGGACAAGGTGCTAGAGAGGCGCCAGGACAGCCATGTGACCCGGATGCCCGGGGAAGCGCCCGGGATCACATTGAAGCTCGCTCTCGCTTGTTTGACCTGTCAGCTCCGATCATCGATGGTGCAGCAAGGGCCACAAGCGCAAACTATTACGAACCTCGAGCCCATGATGGATGCCACGCAGCTGGAGGTGCACTCCATGACGCTACACGTCGCCCCCAGCTGGAGTTTGATCTTTCCTCTGCTCAAGACACTGATATGTCTCCGCCGGCTCGAGGTGACGGAGCTGATGCTGTTCACACTACCCGTCTTTCACCGAGCATCACCGCCACTGCAAGCCCCTCAGGTTCCAATACCCTTAGTCTGGGCTACTCCTTCGTTGAGGGAGATGATATGATTCTGTCCGTCACCGTGTCATGTTCATCTGGCGAGCCTCAACTACCGGGAAAGTCTCAACCTGATTCACCGCGCCCCCACCTGATGGGTCTCAGTGATCACCGCTCCGCCCAGATGACAACATCAACTCAAGCTTCAGTGTCAAATACCGCACTCTCACCTGTGCTTTCGCGCGCTTGTGACGGGGACACTCAGCCAGAAATTGTTGCTCCAGCGCCAAAGCTAGGACTCGATGACATAGGCGACGATGGCCTCCTCACGAACAATTGCGATGTGTCTGTAAAACAGGTTGGACGCTCATTACTTGACAACGATACGATAGAGAGCCCGCCCAGAGATCCACCTCTGCGGCTAGGTACGCTCAGTTTGGATGGTTTCTCCATATCTATGTCCGATTGTAAGCCTGTTGGCGCAAGAACCACGGGGACTTGCCCAACATCGCAGTCGGTTGCAAACTCAACAGAAAACTCAACAGACCTCGAAATGTCGTTGAGCCCCACGGGGTCCAGCAGTCTGTCGTTTAACGGTGTCCGTATCTGCCCGGTCCCCGTTAGCAACGTCGCTAGGATCGCAGCAACCATTACGGTGCTGGGAAGAGGTTCGGAGGGATCGGATAGGTTATTTCACACCACGAACGGGCAAAAAGATGCACCGTGATAATGAACTTCACGCCCACAACTTGCCTGGCTGAGAGAGAGTTGGAGCCAAGGGAACCTCATTATTCGTCCACGAAATGTCCAGCTGACTCCAGTTGACTCGCCATACGTTCCACCACCGCAAAGGCAGTGTGTACGTTTTGAACCTTTGGAAGCTCGGATCACACCCCCTCGTGTGATATCCGCATCCGGGCTTGCACGCCAGCATCGACCGTATATGTGGATTGACCAGATCCATGTTGTTCGCCTTATGCTAGGCCAGTATATCCGACCAGGGAGGTACGTTTCTGCCTTCAAGTTAGGCATCATTGGGTTGAATAGCAGCAACAGCAGATTTTATTGACCAGACTCCCCTGTTGCATGTCGCATGAGGTAATTGACTAACCCTCAAACCGATGATTCTCTTAGGTTAGCATGTTTCTTCACTTCCGCGGTTGAATGCATGGACAAAGGGAATAGTGAGCACATTAACTCAATCTCTGCAACACTCTTATATATACCAAGCTCACGAGCTGGCACAACTGTTTGTACCTTCAGTGTGGATAATTCTAGTGATGTCCACTGGGAACCTGACTTAGGTTGGAATCTGACTCGAAGCACTAATGTGAGACGTCGGACGGACCTTTTCCCGATGATAGGCGCGTCAAAGCTATCAGCCAGTCCGATAATGCCCTTGTGATTTTACCCCTTCAAAACTACCCCATGCGGCCCAGGTCCATTTTCCTCGTGAGAGTGATCGAATATACTTTGGAGCGATCAACAGGCTTTCATCCTCGGGACGGCCGGATCACGGGCAGGCGACACGCAATTGTGGACCGCTTGTCCACTTATGGGCGTTGCCATGGCTAGTCACGCCCTTCTCGGCTTCAAATGGTGTTCCCGGGCCGGGATTTCGGACGAAAATCTAATGGGGCTGACGCCAACATTGGCTGTCGCCTCCCCACATGGGATCTCTACTCCTTAGGTACGTCGACGTTGCCAGTGGGATTGAGATGAAAGGTTCGAGAAGACACCTGAAAGTTCAGGAATTTAATGAGCATCACTCAACAGCCAAGCCTATCAGCTGTGGTGTACCAGGAGGGAAGTGTCAGGAGAAAAAGGGGGAAACAAACTTTTGGGAGACACAGTCAGATGCTCAACCCGAACAGCCACACAATCACACCGAAGCAGTCGGGCCCCTCATGAGGGCGGTAGGCTTCTGCCGCCCTGTAATCTCACGAATCGTGACGTGACTTCTTACCAGATGTTTCTAGGCACAACCTCCAAAGCTAAGTGGCCAAAGCCCTCCAAGTGGAACGAACTGTGGGGGTGGTTGGCGAGCCTCACAATGTGCGTAGATAGAAAGTATGATATGCAAAGATACCGTATACTAGTCGGGAGGTACTTCAGGGCAGTGTTCACAAAAGCCAGACAGTGACAGCGGCAGCGACGGACGAGATGAAATGATGTAAATTTGTCAGTCTAGTTCGTACTGCCAACTCCTCTTTGCCCTCAAGGGACGCCGTCGCTGACCCAAGGCAGTTTTTGACTTGCCGAAAGTGTGTCTGACATCTCCAATCCACCTGGCGCAGCTTGTCTTTTCTCGGCGACATGTCTGGTCGTTATCAAGGTTTTTGTGCGTCATGCGTTGTGCACAGCCTACCTACCTACCTTAGGTAAGCAAGTAGTGTCTGAATTACCGTGCGGCGCACATGTGGTCATGGCCCATGGCTCCTGGCCATAGGGCTAGGTTGATGGTATGGTGCAAGCTCTTACCTCGGTGAGGCGCGTATTCTCACCGCAGCTGGAGGGCAAGGTGGAAAGGGCATCATTACCCCCCCCCCCCCCCCCCCCCAACCGAACCCATTGTAAGTAAGGTAACATAACCCTCTCTGTGAGGAAAAAAAAGCGGGCACACCGTCGAGGAGGCTGGGACGGAAAAGGGTGTTGTTGTTCGGCACCGCAACACCAGTTTACATATTAGAGGCGACAAGATGGAAGAGGGAGCGAATGGGAGGTAGCAAAGGATATTTTTTTTTAAGAAAAAGAAAATTTAATTTATCAGACAGATGTTATAATCCGCCAAGATTCTTGTTTCAGTTATCCGTCTTGACACTTATTCCTACCTTCACCACCTACCTTCCTGTCTTGGATGTCGTTTGTCGGTTTTTTTTTTGGCTGGGTTTGTTTTTACCCGGACTCCCTCCCGGAGCACCGACCAACCGACCATCCTTCCATCCCCCCAAAACCCAGGACCAGATCGTCGGGTCCTCGGCTCGGTTCCATTGTCATGGGGAATGGTTCAAGTCGGCCCTTTTTTCCATCCCATCCCACTGCGACGCAACATGAACAGAACCCCCGATAGTGTGCCAATACCGATACCGACTGATGACACTCTGACCTTTATTCTCTGTTTCTGATACTTTTGTGCTGCCTTGTCGTGCCGCTCATCCGATCGATCCTCCCGGATCGACGCAAGGGGCTCGTTGCTTGTTGTCACGTACGCGCATGGGGCAGCCACAGAAAAACATGTGGTGTCGTGGTAATCACAAGGGTAAAAATGACGTGGAGAGTGAGTGTTTGGCGCGCGGCTGGCTAGCTGCAAGCAATTGAACTCTTGTTGCGCCTTTTTGATCGCGCGGTTAACCTGTGGCAGGCTCATGGCGGTGGTGGCATGAACTCCGCAGACCAATACCTTGTTGACGGGCGCCTCCATCCTGGAGGAGGGTGCATGGTGGTGAAGGCTAGGGTAAGCTGCATCGCAACATCAGCAACGTCCAGCGTCAGGAGCTAAAAGGGGTCTATAGTCTTGGCAGCGGTTGTGATTCTCATGCCCACGGCATGGATGGATACCACAACTTCCTCTTGTGAAATCACCGGTCTTTGCCGATGTAGCCAACCGTTTTTTGATGCTGATGAATTCTAATTGTTCACCTTGATGACCAAGATCAGCGGGGTCCAAGGAAAACAAAATGTCAAATATTGCCCTTTGTCCGACGATCGCCAAGAAGCACACCACGAGACAGACCCTTGTCGCGCTGAAAGGGGATGAAAAACGAGGAGAAAAACAAATGTTTAGACAGGGGTCTTCAATTTGAACAGTTGCGCTTGTTGAAGAACGCCCTCTCCAAACACCCGTTCATCGCCACATTTATTGGAGGGAGTCTAGGCCCTGTCCGATCCGGAGGGCTTGCATTGCAAATGGTTTGTGGAGCCTCGCACATGGCAACAAGGGGGCCATCTGCTTTCGGACTCCTTTCCTACACTAGACCCACGAACCTGCAAGGGGAGCCACAACGGTTAACAAGAAAACCCACCATTGTCGACTGATAATGGGTGGGGTGACCGAACTGGGAACTGGAGTTCAGCTGTTCAGCCCGTGGAATGAGAGAGCAAAAA
>Ga0247765_1001240_pt1 | contig 13437 bp, 5 predicted proteins | sample UWRJL106311C6_FD_179949 | JGI IMG/M metagenome (GOLD analysis project Ga0247765, IMG submission 179949) | Plant litter microbial communities from Arlington Agricultural Research Station in Wisconsin, United States - UWRJ-L106-311C-6 | ecosystem: Environmental > Terrestrial > Plant litter >... | reverse complement strand
GTATTTTTTTTTTTTTTTTGCACAACCCCAACATACGGACGAAAACACGACTAACCCAAAACACAAACCCCCGACTTGATTGCAACCTTTTCTCCTACGGAGTTTGAGAAATGGTTTCGAAAAAAAAAAACTAACTAGGATTTGCATCACACCTACCCGTACCTATCCGTACCTACTACCTACATAGTTACATTCGCAAGAGCAAAAAGATATCCCCGACGGGGTTGATGGCGTCCATTCTTGGCGCTTACTTACCCTCCCCACCACCCCCCGACGTCGGCGATAATTTCCTTGTTGTTCTAACCCAACCAACAAACTCCCACTGCAGGGTGGAAGGGGCGGGTGGGAGGGGGGCGTCATCACCACTTCACTAGTATCTTGTCCGGCAACAGTGTAGAACACGCTAGGCAGGGGATTTCTCCGCAAACTCTGATCCGGGAGGCGAAGGCGAAGGAGTCTTCCCGCAAGACAGGGTAGAAGAGCAACAAACGCATCGGAGAAACCCCTCTGCCACCGTACTGCTCCCTAGAATTTCTTTTCGTCAGCGAGATTCCAGGCTCCCGTCGATACCCTGGCCCGTGAACCAAGCTTCGCAGTCAGCTGTTAGGACTTCCCGACGGAATCTCACGCGCTACCCTACCCTGCAAACTCATATCCAAATCAAACTGAGAAACTACCTAACACTAGTTTAAAAAATACTAAAATGCTACGGAACGTAGATAAGACGGCTAGAGAAATGATAGATCACTGGCGTGTGTGTGAATAGATAGATCGCTTCCTTGGCGGACCGTGGACGGATGAGATTACCTACGGCAGTTAGCGACTTAGTCATTCTGCAAGTTTTCGCGCATTAGCTCGACGTGGGTAGTGTAGGCTCCCATCTCACACATGTTACCAGGGCCGGGTTGGCGGTGAGGGTGCAAACCGGTCAGGCTGTTTCCTGGAGTTTGACCTCTTTTTGGTCGGCGCATTCGCGTTTTTTGTTACCTAGTTACCTAGTTCACACTAGACTCAATCGGATCGGGACGGGACAGGAAGGACGCGATGGGTGGGTGTACGAAACGGGGCAGTCAGCTGTCTCTAGTGTTGGTTGTATGGATGTTTTCCTCCTCCGGTTGGCTCAACGGTGACGTTGAAGATGGTGCAAAACCATCGATAGGCCGAGAAAACCCGTCGCTGCCCGTTTCTGCCCAGCCCTGATCAGCCTCGCAATTGCGCGGTGGCGAATTGTTTGCCCTTGTAAGCAGTCTATCTGGAGTTTGCGATGGCTTGATGACTTCGATTTTGCGCGTGCGGCTCCCGAATGGAGCTATGAACAAGAGGCCTCAAGATAGTTCGGATGCCTTGTCGTGCATAGCGGGGTCGGCGGGGAATGTGGGGTTTGTTGACTTCGCACAGTGGGGTTCCTGAAGATCACTGCCGCTTTTGAGCCTAGCGGTAACACAGGGGTCACGCAGGCCTCCTCCACAGGCTCAGGGGACAGCGGGTTAGCGACCTGGTCAGTGAGATTATAGAGCGTGGTTTGGTTGTGGCGCTTCAAAGGTGCTTACCTACCACTGACATCCAGACCACCCGACGCCTACCTCCTACTCTCACGGGCACCCCCTGTGAGTTAAAGATACAACGTGTTTTAGCGTCCAGCTAAGTTATTACAGTGGCTCCGATAGCTCCTCAACCGTGTCCCCTGCTCGACCGTATCTTTCTACAATTCCACCTCTGAATTTGTCTGCAATCACCTACCATGTTGCACAACGGACCGTGTCTTCTAAGATAAGCCCGAGTCCGACCCGTCACGGAAAACACCGAGTCTGACACCGGTCGCTCAACTTAGATCTGATCCAACCACAGCAGAGGCAGAGAAAGCATGGAAACCCCGGTCTCGGCCTCACATCTCTGTGCACCAGATACGCGAGCACATGCTGTGTTTCCACACTCCAGCGAGCGTGTGGCGAGGATTTCTAGCGGATGGAGGGAGGGTGATGGGACCAAAGACCCTTAGAAGACAGCAGTGCCGTGCAAAGGCACAGCACAGCGCGGGAAACCCTGGAAACACCTGGAACGATGCGCTGGAACGCTGATCTCACCCCACTGTACCACCCATCGTTTCTGGGGGCCCCTTAGCAGTGGGGGTGGGCGGGGATCGAATGCCGTGCTGTGCCGCTAAGCACCAGTGTCGCTCATTCGCTCAACGGAAGCGCAAGAAATCTGATATAAGCTCTGGGGTGACACAACGTGAGGCCAAAGCACTCGCTTTTGGCCATTCCCGCTCCTCGCCGGTGCTGAAACTAGAGGAAGATCAGTATAGGGGCACCGATGCCGCAGCAGGACAGCGGCAGAATTCAGTGCAATGCGATCCTTCCTCTCTGAGAATAGCGTGCGAGAAAAGAAGAGCAGCGACGGACTCTTTCAAGGCCCCGTTCCCCGTTCCCTGCACACCCACAAACACACACACCCGGAAACCAAAATGCACCCCCGTCCAATGGCTCCGCCCCCCCGGAGCAATATGTTCCTTAGGAAGGGGAAAAAAGGCAGGGAAGAATGCGAAGCTTCCTCCGAAAACGCAAGAACACGGCGCAGCTGCAGCGCCAATGGACCCGAGATCCTAGCATGGCATGGCATGGCAGTTCTGTGGCACAAGCTGCAAACTGCAGCAGGTACAGCAGGCATATCCCGAGTTTCCAAACACAAAGTGGGTTGATTTGCCATGAAACGGCGCGAAACCGAGGCTCAGAATAAGCTTCTGGTTCAAACTAATTAAATGTTAGCTATAGGAGGCAAAAGTGGAGTTGAAAGTTCCCTGCCTTGACCTTGGAGACGAATGCAAGCGCCCTGGGCGTGTGCCCAAAAAAGGCTGGCTATATTAGAGTAGGGTGCAGTGCCAAGCTTTACCGTCATTGCGAAACCACCCAATCGACGACGGCCCCAGGGGCCACCCTCAATCAACGACAGGCGGGGCAATTGTCTTCGGAATATTTCCAACGCTATGCCGTGTCGTGCGGAAGCGGGATGGTACCTTTCTGGGGTTTCTTTCGGCCCCCAAAACCTGGTCGGGAGCCGTCCCCCTTGCGCGCCGTCAATATCAGTGCCGCGAGACGCATATTAGCCAGACAAGTCGACAGATGACTCCTCTATTTCGTCCCGCCCCAGGCCGTCGCCCATTTAACCTGTTGGTCATACGCCGTCTTGGCAAGTCGATGGAGTCGACGAGTCTGTCGTCTCGTGCGAACCGGGGCGACAAATCTGTCAACAGGGTCAGGGGACAGCGGCAAGAACGGGAATGCGGAGACGTTGGTGTTAGTGTGAATCCCTTCATGCTTGGACAAATCCATTCTAACAGATGCAATATCGTCAGCAGATTGGAACGGAGCAAGTGATTGCCACGTTGCCCAGCCGGAACATTGTTTCCAGGCCACTGGAGCGGTTCTCTTCTCTTCGCCATGCCGACATGCGTGGCAAATGAACATGGCGTCATTGGCACACACACAGACACACACCTTGAGGCAAGTTGTTTGGGGTGATCGGCAAGTCTTCTGGCTGCATCGCTTGCTTTGGGTCGATCTCGTGGGCTGCTCGTATTGTGCGCAGTGCGCAGCCCCTAGCGGGGATGCAGACCAGAATGTCGGGAGACGCAAGGCAAAGATACCTAGGTAGGTATGCCTCTCGCAGCTCCATCAAGCGAAGGACTAGCCCGGGAATTTTTGGATGGACGGCTGCGATGCAGAGGCAGAGGCAACTCATCAGGCTAAAGTGCCCACTTGGAACCAAGCTGGAACCAAGCTGTGGGGAGATGTCTGCAATATGGCTCCATATTGCCCGAGCTCCATGGGGTTGACTAAGTCTCGAGAACACGGCCTAAGGCAGTAACTAGTGACGCGACATGTAACACGTATCGGGAAGGTGCGGATCGTTGCTGTGCGTCGCGGCTGCCACGGGGAAAGGAGAATCCGCGGGTAGACAGAGTATTCCGGGCGAGGGATTGTTAGACTGATTGTTGCCGATCGATCAGCCTTTCTTCTGTCTGCTCAGTCCATACTGCGTAGACATGTCGTCAAAGTTTGGTGGTGAGGTAAGATTTTGGCTCCCTACCCCCCAGTCAAGCGGGCGGTTACGGATGGGCTAGCCATTTTCGGCTGACACCCAAACCGGAAGCAGCACGGGCCATACTGCCAGGGCAGAAGACAATCCCTGCCGCTCATCATCCGTCAGCATGGTTCCGTTCCGGACGTGACGAGGCGGGACGAGCAACAAAAACGCTCAAGGTAAAGGAAACCCCATCAGCAACACCAAGACCAAGCCCACCCGTGTAAGCGTCGGCCGTTCCGAGCCTGCCCGATGGCGATACTCGAACGGCTGATTGGAAGCAACGCGACTAGTGTAGGAATTGCGGTTCGCAGTAGCGTTGTCGTGCATCCGCGCCAATCCACGAAATCGAGATGCACGAAAAAAGAGGCGCCAAATCCTCACCACACCACATTCTCACAAGCAAAACGGCCCGGTCCCGATTCGGCATGCTTCTCATCCTGCTGTCACTCGTTTCTCTCCCCCACGTGACGCGACCACACGCTTCTGACCTTTTGTCTGCCCGCAATGCACACATAGTCTCTCCATTACAAGCCGGACTTCCGTGGGGACCAACTATGAACGAGATGAGGAATCCATCTAGATGTCCTCCTGCTGTCCCACATGAAACGCACAATGACGCCGCCTACCAGCCAGTCCCGAGGACGTAATACGTTGTCGAGCGCCAGATCTGAGTGCCGACATGAAAAGTTGACGTCCCTAATTTTCCCGTCCTTCATTAGATGAACCCGGTCTCATCATTGCTGATTGTCAGTTGACCGGGCCATGCAGGACAAGAAGGACAAGAAGGAAAAATCCGTCGAGACAAGGGATAACGATCCCGGTGAGCCAGCTTGTCTCGTTCTGGGCAATGATCAAACACGGCAAGTGTGGGAGCGAGGGTATTCTCTTCTCCCGGGAATATGTCGCCCTTTTGCGGCAAGCACACAGCCGCCATTGTTGGTGTTCTTTTCCCGCGAGGACACCGCAGTTTCGGTTCCTTCTTCTCCTTTCCAACAGCGTTCTTGTGCTGCTCGGATTCGCCAACTGCCATGTTGGGTATGCAAGGGCCTCACTCATCAGCAGGTTGGAGACTGGGGAGACTGCCGGGCGGACATGTCGGTTCTTGCTTCGTCGGCAAGTAGTGGTCGATCGATCTCTTTGGGTTCGACGGACTTGCCGCTTTCGTTCGTATCGAGACACTCGCCCGGCTCATCCGTCCCCTGAATAATAATGAATCTTCAATAAATGGAATGAATGCGACAGGGGGCGTGACCAAGCGGCATGGCCCTCATCTTGCATCGCATCATCCAGCACGCTGCATCTCTAGCCAGCAAGTCCCAGGCAGGCTGGTAGATAGAAAACACAAGAGTAATCCAAAAGAAAAACGCACATCGGGTTAATAGTCCAGCCGAGATTCAAGATCAAATTTGCCAAGAAGGGATATTCCCAGAAACCTACCTTCTCTTCAATCAGAACAAAGCAGTTCAGATACGGTTCACGAGATTATTTTCTCCTCTCCAGATGCTACGCTGCCCTGCACTTGCCCTGCACCACTTCCCACCTCACTTGCTTTGCCTTTCCCGCGCTCCGGCTCATCCACTCCGTTTTCGGTTCGGGTTCGCTTCCTCGACCCCTTCCCCTTCCCCCCCTCCCCTCCTTTTCCAGTCCCAAGCGGGGGACCATGCTACCCAAGCGTAGATAGGCTAGAGTTAAATAAACAAGACCAGTCACTTCAATTTCGTTGTAACCCTTTTTTATATTTATGTATATTTCTCTTGGCTTCAGTTTACTAATTTGTATGCATGGAATTTTTGCTGTGGGCGGTAACCAAGACCAAGTTAAGCTGAGCCAAGCTGCCTTCCTTAGAATACTTGCTACGCTTAGGTAGGTAGGTGTTATGGCATGTTCTCGGTTGCGATACAGCTCTTAGCCGGACCTTCTCCTTTGTCATCTGGGTGGTTCGTGTATAGCCTTGACTTAGTGACTTAGTAGGCGACAACGATCTCGTCAGTTTCGTGGGTGCCATTTCTTTCTTTCTTTCTTTCTTTCTTTCTTTCGGCTCCTTTTATTTTATATTTTATTTTCCTGCGAGGCATTAACCCCAAGACAAACCGAAGCTACCCTACCCTTCCACACTCTCAACCTTAGCCAACTGTCCCAATCACATCACGTCGATTCCAGCCAGTCAGGTCCAAGGCCTCACAAACCGGCTATGTTGTGCTGTGCCGTGAATCGTCTTGTAGTCACAGCCTTAGCTAACCAGCCAGTCACAAGGCTGAACCTTGCCCACTATTCCCAGCGATGCAATATCATACTATATCTTATGGGGATAAAGATAACGGGCAACGGGGATGGGGTGCGGGTTTTCTCCTGAGCGTAAAGTATGATCCATCCATCTCCGCGGCGGGTTGCGCATGTCGGTGCGACTGGATAGATAATGTTGACTGGTATTGAAACGCTGAGTGGCAGCTGGCGGTTAGAAGGTTGTTAGAGGTGGTGGAGGGATAGGCAGAGACTGTCATTCGATTAGCCCCTTTCCCTCTGTTCACCACATTACCGAATCTTGGAGCCGTGTGTCCATGTCTCTACCACCCGTGTCTTCTTACGCACCCATGTGCATGCCCATCTATACCACGCCACCCAAACACATCCCGACTGCCCACCTAGGCAAAGACAGCCGGGTTCGTGGTTTCTGGCTGACCGCATTATGGTGTCAGCCTTGACCGGGAGCTTGCAACCCCTGCACTTGAGTTTTGACTGGTTGCTGAGAACTGCATGGGATGATGAGATAGGCAAACCTGTTCAAGCACCTCTGCTTCGTGTCTCGCCACCAACCATCTCGAGACCGATCAAGCGTATTGGCTAGCTCTTTTGAACTGATTCACATTCGAGGTGCTGGGAATTTGCCACGGGTAACTCAAACCGCTGACAGCCGCCCTCAAGCCGGCAGGGAATCCACGGCATCAGAAAGGGTGTGAATCTGTTCTGTCTCCCACGTGGGATAACTGCACTTGACCCTAGGGCATGTGCCGACCTGCTGTTGGGAACGGCACATGAACCAGTCGGTTTTGGGCCGATGTGCCGTGTCTTCCCTCCCACTTCACCCGTCAGTGCCCGACTAGCTCGATGGTGGTTTTCCCCTATAGGGATAGAGTCCAGCGCTGCGCTGGGGGCGGAGAGGGCGGCCGTCCGCCACGGCTGGTTTCGTCCACAGATGCTATCCAACTTAAACCGAATGCTCGCACTCGCCAGCATTTTCCTATCTAAGCTTCAGTGCTCCCAGATAGGGCAACGCGACATGGCAGAGCAAACCCCAAAGAGTTCTGCAGCCGATCCGCACCGGAACAGCCGCCGATGTTTCAGAGCCTGCATGCTCGCTGCCTTGCAGGTCTGCATCAGTCATTGATTGGGCCGCCATGACCAACAGAGGCACCTATGTTTCCCGTACCCCTGTCCCCACCTGTTTGCCAGAGCCATGCCATGACGCCTGGAATCTTGGGTCCCCCCAGGTGCACCATGGGAAAGAGTTGCCGTTGCTGGGTTGACTCCTTGCATCGGAAAACGTGCTGAATCGATCGTGGTAGTATTGCATCTGCCTTGCCGGACCAGAGAGATGTATCCGGCATCGTGAGCGGGATTGGACCTTAGAGGACTTGACGGCCGCAGAAAAAGCCCGGGAGATGAATCCCGAAAAAAGACGCAACTGGTCCTTCACAGGGAGGAACTGGACTGCAGCCATGACACCGCACCGTCTTGCTGTAGTGCCGGATCGCCGAGTCTAGCAAAGCAGGTCAGCCATAATTCTGCGCGGGACTGCCTTGAATCAATCACCGAGGGTTCAAGTCCGCAACCGAGATGGGCAGTAAGTATGTGAGGCTCAGCAGTGGGGATCCAAGACCAGAGGATGCTCGTAAAAAATCCGCCCAGCTCCTGCTGGAGTTTGGGGGTTTAGCTCTCAGCCTTCTTCTAGGCATTTGCAGGAATCAGATGGTCCACACTGCTCCTACAGGTAGTCTTCCGATGCCATATCCGATAATGCTGTGAATGACTAGCGAGCCTGTCTGGAAGACCGGACGATAACCCCCTGGTAAACACCTTGGGCAGGAGCTCTCGGCCAATCATTGGTGATCTCGACCCTGAAGCCGGCTGCGGAACCAAGCCTGGTGGGAGTTATGATTTGCCACAGCAGGGTGGACATAGGCACACTTCCCCGCTGCAGTCCCTCAAAACTATTACCTTCAGCCGTAAACCCCGGTTGCTAACTGTCAAGAGCTTGTCTCTGACTGGTCTAGTCAACAATACTCTGCTTCGTTCCAAGAGGAAGAACGCCAGGCATGTCAACCTCGCCATCCACTGACAGGAAGTGACCTGTCGTTGATTGTGGCAGAGTGCCCCACGGCAGTCCGTCAGCAAGGTCCGGCCCGGCATTTAGTCAGATGAATAGGTAGGTAAGTGGCATGATGTTGCGAGGCAGGCAGCGATATTTGCATGCAGCTTATCCAGCCCGGTGACCCCGATTCTGGCACACCGCAGACCCTTTTCCCGAAAACCCCTTACCGAATAAGCAGGAATCGGTAAAAACGAAATCAGAACGAGGGCAGAATATGTCGTCATCTCTGTGCCTTGCATTCAATCAAACAATCTCACTCTCCTCCAAACTTTATTCTCACCGCTCGTAACCCCGCAATTTCTGTCATCCGCGGAAAGCAATGAATGAGAATTTGGCGGAGATGGCCGATGACCAAAAGTCGCAGTCCAAACCAACTCGGGAAATCAATGCTGGGGTGTGTTTCTTGAATGGGCTGCGCTGCGTGGTCAGAGATGCGTGAGACTGGACGACATTACGAACTGTAGCATTCAAAGTCCAACCAACCCCAAGCTCAGGCACGCGATACTACCTCAACATCCCAACTTCGTGTTTCACTATCGATGCAGGCTTCACTAGGGCCGAGAGAATCACGGGGTGATAGCAGAAATACGCGGAATGACACTCAGCAACCGGCAACCCCCGCTATGTCGTGTGGTCGTCCTTCCTTCCCGCTTGAGTTATAACACAGTGAGAAGACGATACTCTCCGACGGGCGGTGTATCCTGCCTGGCCGAGCTGATCCATCGAATTCCGGTTTCGATCCGCTGCTGGTCAACAAATCAGCCTCTGTTTACCCACAACCAGCGAGCAGCTGCTGACTGAAGGATCTTGGTTCGCATGGCATCAGTGATGGTCCGCATAACTGCAAAACTACCGGAACTGAACCACGGTTTTGCCCCGGGTCCTCCATGCAGTTATCGAGGGTGCATTCGAACCACAGGGCTGTGTGCTTGCAAAGACAGTCGCAAACCCTGACAAACCAGATGCGCCATGGGTACGAAGTGGATGTTGACACCACGTCAGATGGCCCGCTGAAGTCTTAGCCCCATCCATGTAAGCTGCACAGACCCAACCATAGCATGGTCGCCTCTCCGTCATCGGTGTCGACACCGCTGGGGATTTCGACCTGACACCTGGAGGTGGACGGAGTTCGCTGCAATAGACAGTACCCCACGCTTGCGGCCGCCCTGGAGAAACGCCACTGGGTGATGGGACAGGAAAAAGGCAAAGCGGTAAAGGATAGGGTTAGAGACCCAGCTAGAGCCAGTTCAGCGTGCATACGGTGACAGCAAAGTATTGCTTCGCAGGCCGGAGCCATCGAGCCGGGCAGGTGGGGCCTTACCGATGCTCAGCTCTGAGTCGTCCGGCTCCCTCGAAGAGTTTTCGGTCCCGAAAATTTACATGTCTCCAGGGTCGCCTGCGGGGCGCGTCGGAGCCTGCAGATGCGGTCTCCAATCTGGAGCTCATCCGTGCTCGGGCGATCAGGTCTGTCCGCCAAAGGAATGCCGGGCAGTGGGGTAGTGTTGTCGGGTTGGTGATAAGAGGGCCGAAAAGCAGGCTATCTCCAGGTGCCCAACCACTGTGAGTTTAGAAGAGGGGGGTTTTCAGCACTGGCGGGCAACTGTGGCGTTCCCGATCAGGTCTTGTCAGGTCCGGAACGAGGGGTGTGAGGGGGAGCTTCGAGATCGATGCATTGGAGCTGCATGTTGCCGGCGCGGCTGACTGTGACTGCCCGTGGCAGCAGCATCGAAAGCCCTGTAGGTTGTCTTGGCAGTCGAGTAGGAGGGCGAGGATCGAGACGGACGTGCAGAAACATGCATCGAATGACTCTTGTGTGTGGGCGGAACGAAGACACTTCCGAGAAGCCAAGTTTCTTTGCCATGGTCAGTAGAAGGAGGTGAATGGCTTCGCAAGCCGAAAAGAGCCTGGATCGCGAGCTGCAGCTTGTGGTACAGTACCATCACTGGAGGGCAGCACGAGCTTTGCTCGCCCGCGTTCATTGTTCTCTCTCTGTGTAACCGGTCCGATCGTAACGGGCCAGCGACCAACAAACCGCAGCTGCCGCCCATATGCCGCGGCAGTAATCCGGTCCGAAGCCAAGAGCAGAGCTCTGCATCGGATTGACTGATAGGCAGTGCTTTTGGCGTCGCGTCTTCCGTTGCACTTAACCTTGCCTTTCGCTGGCTACGTATGTCTTGTTCAGCTTTCGTCTGCAATGCGGTGCGGTTGGCAGTCGGTGGGGCAATCCGGACCTTGCTCGGTCTCGTGCTCTATTTGTCGAGATATGGCAGCGAATCACTGATGAACGGAGCGCGGAAGTCAGATTCCTAATCATCCCATCTCGCAGCGCTCTCCATGGTCTGTGACTGCAGATGCGGCTGTGGCTGGCGACCACAAGGCGGGTCAGCACGCAACCGCGGACGGCTTTGGATAGGTGTGGGTGCCTGAGAGAAGGCGATTTGGTGTGTGGGATGAACGGTTCAGGGCACTGCGCGGGGGTCCAGTCCACTCGCATCAAGCTCGTTACGAAGTTTCGAAAGTTGCCTTATCTCACTCCGCAAGGCAAAGCGATGGTAGAGGGGAGCGCGTGATGGAGAATGAATTTGGACGTTCCGGGTCAATATGGGGTGTGCACACGGCTTCGTTCTCGATGACGGGAGGGACACGAAAAGCCATGATCAGTGACCAGCCTCCTGGTGAAGCAAAGCACGGGTGAAGCAAGAGCGGAAAGGGTGGGTGCGGGCTACGCCTGCTGCGTGGAACAAAAGCTGCATCTGGTCTATCCCCGCGCCTTCTATTTCGTGCCGCAGACCCAGAGAGCCAAAGACACAGGAAGGAACACATTGCGCTTTAGCAGACAGTGTCGTACCAGATAGAGCTGAGGTGTGTGTGTGCGCTCATCAACCGGGAATGAGGAAATGCCCACCCTCCTGGCGGATAATTTGTGCGATTAGCTTCATGAGCTAAGGCTGCGAACAGGTCGCTCTGCGCCCCCGTCGTGCGGAGCTCCAGCCTTTGCCTCTCCCCCGCTCTGCGGGGCAATTGAGCTCGACAGGGGAACCCCAGCGTTGAGAAATGCTTGACTGCATTTAACTCCCTCCAGATAATCCAGAAATAGAAGCCCTTCTTTTCTTGCCAGGACATCATGAACTGTTTTTAGTTACTCCCTCCGCCGACCGCGGAGCCAGACTTCGCTGCAAATTGCTCGATGCGCGGGGAACGGGCGGGCCGCAGACTGTATATCGGTAGATTACGGTGTGAGCAAGATGATGAGCGACGTGCGGATTCGCGTCCGCACCTAGGCGAGAAGAAACGGGAAGGCGAGCCCCAGAACGGGCAACAGAAGTGGGGGTGCTTGACCCACGGCCTCGTGGGTGCTCGATCGCGATAGGCTAGTTTCCAGTCTCCAGTTCCTAATCAGGCAGGATGAGGGAGCATGGATTGACCAGCCGCCAGCCTCTTCTCGGGCTTTGCACGAGAATCAGCCAGAGGTGCCCCGATTCTCTCAACGCCAATCCTGAAGCCACTTTCCAGGAGATCAAACGAACGACGAGCGGCATTCACAGCAAGATTCCCGGCTGAGCCGGTCGAGGAACCAACAATCGGCAGTTGGTTCACGTACCCAACCGGACATTCGCAACCTGGCAGGAACCCCAAGGATCGAGGCTTGCCTTGTTGATTACCCGTCAAGCCACGAGATACCTTTTTTTCCTGGCCCGCACATTAGCAAAGGCTTGATAATACGCTCGACCCGGCTTGGTTTCTGGAGAGGGGACATTGCATCGTCGATATAGGGCTATAGGTGTCAAAAAACGCGGAATGAGCCTGGCGTCATGGGTTCACACAATCTGGGCACTATAATCTTGAAGAGTGGGACTTGTTTTCTGACCAAACAAACCAGATCCAAATAACAGAATCGCACTTTATTTGGGACCATTCGCCTCCCCTATTGAATCCCGTCTGGAGCCTCGGTTCCAGTTCCCAGCCCGCGGGAAGAGGACTGCGTCAAGCAGTGGGACGAGGGAAAGGGGAACTTTCACCAAACCCTTTTGGTGAATCGCACTGTAGAGGAGATATGAGCCTAAAGTCGATCCATATTGGGCGCTGCCCTCCCTGGAAACCACAGCGCTTCGACCAAGGATTTACCCCCCTGACCTGAGCTGCAAGTTGAATGCACACCAACCACCACCTTCACTTTTACAAACTGTGAGATGCACAGAGCGTTGCCGACATGGCAGACGTAATACTGCTTAACCTACGATGCATTTTACTAGCATGTGCTACGCCGGCAAAGGCTGTTTCCTTTGCGTGGGGCAATCGTAATCATGATAGCTTTTCGGATCAAGTCTCTTTCGTCTCTCTTCGGTGGGGGTCATTTCGTGGGGGATGAACCCCGATCACGACTGGATAGCGGCGATGATATCCCGATTTCTGCCCCTCTTTCCGCAAAAATTTGCAGTCCGAGAAGTTAATTCCAGGGTGCAAGACAGATCAGATTGCGAACAAGAGGGCACATGAATCACATGAAGCAAAAGAACCTGGCGTCCAAAATAAAAATCGTATGACCACACATGGCTAACCAAATGGATCTGACTAAAACCCACATATACGTCCATACGTTTCCTAGCTAAGTTTCCCTCTTCCCGTGCCGTACCGTACCCGTCCAAGACGGAGCGTCTCAGCGCGCAATACAGCAAATACGGGATCTACCTTATCCAATCACAACCCGAGACAGACGGAGAGAGAAAGGACAGGGACGATGCAAAGACCCAGGCAGGGGAGCGAGTATCGAACCAGCAAAGCGACCCGGAGAACCCCACTCTATCCATGGAAAAGCAGACTTGTCATGACTGTTACTCCCCACTTATACCACATAACGTTACTACATGGATACAAACTGTGCATGCTGATGTTCCGCAAACCACATGTCAGGGTTCCATCCATCCAGTTAACGCTTGTCGTAGACCCAGCACGTCGACGAGACCAAAATGAAGAATAGGGAAAAA
>Ga0247765_1001239_pt1 | contig 13453 bp, 11 predicted proteins | sample UWRJL106311C6_FD_179949 | JGI IMG/M metagenome (GOLD analysis project Ga0247765, IMG submission 179949) | Plant litter microbial communities from Arlington Agricultural Research Station in Wisconsin, United States - UWRJ-L106-311C-6 | ecosystem: Environmental > Terrestrial > Plant litter >... | reverse complement strand
AATGTCGTATGGCGATGAAATTGCTGACATTCTACAGGGAGGACCTGGAAAGCGCATTAGATTGGGCCGAGATGTTTTTAAAGACGAATCGAGTAGTCCGACGAATCCATCCGCATGCGCTCCAAGCACGTGATCCTGCATAGGCAACCGCTTACGACGTTGCATCACGCAGCCTGGGAAGACAGTATGGAAATGATGGTGTTATTGTGGCGGGCCCCTAACTCCTGGCTATGTTTCGTCGAGCCAGGGGGTATGATCCCATCAGTCTTCTTTCGAAGCAGACCGTACATCCGCGATAGGGCTTGTGGGGCGGTCTTTGCTGTGTTCCCGGTCCGAGACGATGAGGATTGAAAGAGATGCTATTGAACAAGGCGAGATATGCGGCATGTTTCATTTTGCAGACCTCACAGCCCATAACACGGCAGAGGCGTCCTCTTACCTTGTATACGCAGACGCTTTCGATCCGCTTATTGATGATGTCTACATGTAACACTACAAAAAGCTCAGCAATGGGCCGCCTGTGCTAAAGCGTGTCTTGAGTTTTGAGAATTAATGGTACCTACCTAAGGAGAAGAAAAAAAAAGAGATAGATTGACGATATTACAGGTACCTAACCTACACGTATAAAACACTTTAACCCCCCCTTCCCCGCTTCAATCCGACTTATTCTTCCCATAAGTATACTCGACCCCCTTGGTAATACTTCCAAACAGATAATTCCACGCATCAGACAGCCACCCTTTCCCGCTCATCCACGGTCCAACATATGCGCTCTTGGGAAGTCGTTCCGCCGCCTGCAGGGCATATGTCGAGGTCAGTGCCAAGGCTGAAATCTTTGGGAACCTGGCACGGTCTGCCTCGTCAAGAACTGGCTTCGCCGTGGTCGCCCCCGTCCTGTCCATGTGTTTGATGATTTTGACCATTTGCTTCGCCCGGATATCCGCACCGGGAGTCCAGGATGTGGCGACGTAGCCTAACATGGCGTTGGCGTTCGGCAGTCCGTCAAGCATAGTCGAGTTCCAAAAGTAACGTTGTCCAATGGTAGTGTCGAAACGCTCTCCATCGACAAACACGTTAACCCCACTTAGCATTTGCGCCCACAAACCGGTGGCGGTGATGATCATGTCGGCTTCGAGAGTGCGGCCGGATTGGAGTTGGATACCTGTTTTGGTGACAGTTTCGATTTTGTCCGTGACGATCTCAACGTGGGGTTTATGTAGCGCTCGGAAAAAGTCGGCCGATGGACAGAAACACAGCCGTTGCTCAAACACGTTGTAGCTCGGGTTAAAGTGCGTGTCAATGTCAAACCCTTTGGGGAGAAACTTGCGCATCTCGCCGCGGACGAACCATCGACCGAACTTCGGGTACTGGGAAAGAATCCCAGTAAAAGCCGTCTCCTCAAGCATGTTCATCCACCAACGGATCCAATCCGACCACGCCTGGGGGAGAACCCTGTCCCACCAATGCACCGGGACCTTGCCGGGGAGGGCAAAGACGTATGACGGACTGCGCTGGAGCATGGTGACGCTCTTTGCCGTTTTCGCCAGGGTTGGCAACAAGGTGATGGCGGTAGCACCGGACCCGATAATGATGATTCGTTTGTCGTCGTGAACAACATCGTCCCCCCACCACTGCGGGTGAACCACCTCTCCACTAAAGCTTTCGATCCCAGGGATGACAGCCGGCAGCGCTTTCTCGTAGTTGTAGTACCCCGACGCGCACACCAGCCACCATGCCTTGAAGACCTTCTTCTCCACACTTCCATCCTCGGAAGTCACATCAACATCCAAAGACCACCTTTGCTCCTCGCTACTCCAGCTCGCAGAGGTTATCCGATGGCGCAGCCGAACCCTCTTGTCAATACCCCTCGACGCTGCAGCTTCTTCGATATACTGCTTGATCTCGTGAGCGGGGGCGAGATTATTCCGCTTGCGCCAGGGGAACCACTGGAAACCAAAGACGCCCATGGAACTATCGGTGCGCGCTCCGGGGTATTTCCAGAAATCCCAGGTTCCACCCATTTGGTCGCGGGATTCGAGCAAACAAAAGGTCTTGGCGGGTAATTCTGTCTGGATGCGGTATGCCGCGTTGACCCCGCTAAGGCCGGCGCCGATGATGATTATGTCGAAAGCTGTGTCGGCCATTTTGAGTGTTGGCAACGATGTTGGTGTGCCGATTAAACCTAGAGAGCGAGTGTGTAACTGGGAAATGGTTGGAAAGACAGACTCGTGGGAATTTCGCGGGAATGCGTGGTCTTTTTGTCGTGTGAAATCTCTTGCCGCGGCTTTGGCCGAAATGGGCCAAAATCAGGTCAGCGACAGGGGGTGCAGGTTCGGACCCCTGACGCTAAGTCCGCGATGAAATACTACCCCTGCAAACCTGGCGGGGATTTACGGATACTAACAGGTGTTTAGGGATAAATCCATCACTGGGAAAAGGGTATAGAAGAGAGTTATTTTAATAAAATGTCCGAAAGTCAAAGTTTACGTGCACAAGACAAAAGTACAAGTCTTTAGTCGCTGTACTTTGTCCCCCGTACAGTCAGCATCCATCCATCCATTTGATCCCTCGGAAAAGTCGGACCTGTGCGATCCTACGGTGAGCAAGGTGGGGACCATAATCCGAGGACCTCGCAGGTTGCCAACCGAAGACTCCAATTTCGAGTTATCTCCTGCGATAACTCTAATTCGACTACAGTGGCTGCGCGCAGTGAATTTGGATTGAAGACATCATTGCAGTGCATTCAAGACAGGAGACGCCGACGGTCTCACTGACTTACGGAGCGAATATTGACGCCTTCATTTCATAGTTGGGGTTTGGTACCGTGTGCACTCCTCGCTTATGCTGCATGACACTTACCTACGCTAGTCTCACATCAAGTAGACGACGAAGCAACCTGCTCAGATTCTGTACAATCTTGGCTTCTTGTCCGGACACATCAATACCACAACACACAAGTCTAAGGCAAAGCCAAATAAACATCCCTCAAAGCTTGAAAATCCGGCGTTCCCAACCCCGTAACCGCATCCCACCCTTTTGTCGCCGGAAACGCCCTCTCGACACCACAGCCTCCATTCCAGCCCTCTTTCACATCTTTGAAGGCTCGCTTTGCTTTTTCAGAATATAAAACGGGATTTAAAAACCCCACGGGACCTTTCCCACTCTTCAGCCGCTCGTCGTTAATCCTCGCGATCATTGACGCAAAAATCGGTGCAGAGGCAGAAGTCCCGCCTACGAGATACCATGCGCCGTTGGTGCGAATTATGACGTTTGCCGCGGTGGCGGATACGTCGGGAAAGCCGCGACCGCGAGGGTTGAAATAGCCTTTTTCGGAAAGGGCGCGTAAATGCTCTGCGTGTTCGCTGCTGCTGTTACTGTTTGTACTGCCGTTGCTGCTGCTGTTGTTGCTGTTGCTACTGCTGTTGCTGCGACTCGTCGATGCAGGTTCAAACCCCAGATAACCCGTGACCGCATCACGCTGATACTCCGGCCTTTCAAAAACCCAGCTGAACCCCCCCGCCGAACTATAGTTTAAAAACGCATCCCTCGACGACCAGACCACCTGCTCTGGAAACTCATCCCACCTCATATCTTCATTCCACGTTTTATTCATTGTAGGTTTAAGCTGGGTTCCACCGACGGCCGTAACCCACGGACATGACGCGGGAAACGTCGGCGCAAAAAACCCTCCTCCGCTGTTTGTCGCGTTGCGGAGAACCCCCCCGGTAACAGGATCGATACACGTTCCGCTCAACTGTTCGGTTCCGTAATCTCCGGAACTGACAATGACACTTACCCCTCTTAGGCCAAGTTTCAGGTACTCTAAACATTGACGACGGGCATAACGTTCAGAGTAACTAGCTTCCGCAGAACCATATGAGATGGATATGACGAGAGGAGGCTGGTGCGTGCCGCAGTCTGAAGCGTTGTAACCCCCCGGGTTGACAGTGTCAGGGTAGATTGGGTCGACAGAGGGGTCGAGGCCAGTTTCGCAGTATTCGCGAGAAAATCCGGCCAGCATGGTGTTGAAATTGCCGAGGAGAAATTGGTCGCCAACCTGTATACAGCCCTTATTAGCTCCATTCTGTCCCTCATTCTTGTTATCAATGGTTAAAGAGAGAGAGTTGCTGACTTACCTGAATATTGGTCACCGGAAGAGGATGAGCCAATGCCATGGTATATTCAAAATCCAAATTAGGTTCCAGGTTAAACGGCAGGATCTGGTAATCTCTTTGCAGATATCCCCCGTTGATGCGGAGCATGTTCGGTCTCTGTCCGACCAGCTCGGGCTGATAATGCGTGAAAAACTCATCCAGGTCCTCGGAGAGCCAGGTCAGCCATGCGGGCTGGTATATCCCAAAAGAGTTGTTGGGATGGAAGGTCTCGTTTCCCTTCAACTTGGGCATGTTGTAGAGCGATCGAACACAGGCTGGGGTCATGTACTTGAAACAATCTACCGTGTCCCCGGTATTCTGTCTGGCCTTCACACCCCCGCCGGACAAGGGGGGAAGCGGCTCGACACTCCCCAAAGTTGGCAAAAAGACCCGTCCAGTGGCGGGAAGTTCGGCGCCCGGCAATACAAAGTCGACATATGCCGACACTTGCTCTGGGAGGTAGACTGTCTCGGACGCCAGTACTATCTCCCCTTCCCGTGCAAACTCGTGGTAGATGGCACTGAATATTTTCTCTGCGAGTGTGACTGTGGTGTTGAACGAGATATTGTGCCCAATGCCGCTCACGGTAATGCCAGAAGTGAGAATACCAAACCGACTCAACCACTGAACCGTCGCTTTAACCTGTTCCGCCGCCGGCGCAAAAAGATTGTTAGTTTTGTTGACAGACATGTATTTCCCAAAAGTCTTGGACTGGGGATTAGACATGGTTTCGAGAGCCGCTACCGCTTGTCGAATCCCGTCTTCGGCTGCAGACATGGCGAGCGTCACGGTGATGACCCTGTCGCCGGGAACTCTTTGTCCTTTCTGCCATCCTGACGCTGCCCAGTTGAGGTTTAGATGCAAAGTATGGCCTTTATCGTCTGCAGCTGTAGATGTAGATGTCGCTGCAGAGGCTAGGAAAAAGAATGCGAATGCCCAAAAGGCTGTTGAAAGTGCGGTGGGTTTCATGACGATTCACCTGCCACAGTGACTGAGAAAAGAAAGAGTTTGCAGGAAGAAGACGACGGGGGGACGACTCTCTCCTCGAAAAATTGAAAGTGAAAAAGAGCGGACAGAAGTTGAGAAGGGGGGGGGGGCTGATGCAAGCCGATCTGATAGGGTTGTAGTGGAAAAGGGGAAGGTTTCCTCCCTTTTCCCTCGGGGTGTTTGTTATCGCATCTCGCGGTCGGCTAGATTGAACCACCGTGTTCGCCGAGCATGAAGACGATCTCCGGTCATGATTGAATAACTCTTCGGATTCAAGTCGGACTATCCATTGCTCGACACACTGTCGACCTGCTGCCTGGCGCCAATCTTTTACAAACATTCAAATGGAATGGCAGACATCAGCATAGCGTAGCAAGCGTCAAAGCAAACTCGGCGAATTCTTTGGTCCGGTCTTGTCAATAATGCCAAGCAAGTCGCGCTAGGGATACAGCTCCACCAGGGCGGATAGGATACAATTTATGCTGCGGCGTAAAATGGTGTTCCATTTTGCCGTTGTTGTCTTGGGCTGACTCAGTAGGCTATCGTTGAGTGGTCCGAGTTCTTTGACTCCACCAATTGATGTGACTGGCTGATAGTCAAGGTTGCATTGGACTCTAAGAGTGGAACCATTCCCAAGTCTTTTTGTTGTAAGGACCGACCCCACTCATAGCCTCGGACTACGTATTCGGATTCAATCAATACATGCCATGATATGATATGGTGGTTGTAGAATAGAGGCGTTGTTTCTTCTTGGTAGTCAGCATTTGGTCCGAACTTTTTCTAACGGTGATGTGACGTGATGACGGGCCGCTTCCTTTAATCGTGGCTTGTGTCCTGAATGGGGATTAATGCAACGGTAGTCGAGAGATCAGACGACAAAGTACTTTTTACTGATTTGTTCGTACCGAGTCCGAGGATGGTGCCCACTGTCCGCTTACATGCCACTTACATGTAAACATAAACATAAACGGATTGGAATGTGTGCATAAAGAGTCGACCGGACGCTGGAGACTTGACTTTCACATCCAGCCACAACACCTCTCTTTCTTCACACGTACACACGCTCTCGCTCTCATCAAAGAATTTTACATCTCGCAAAATGCGTTTCGCCACTTTCCTCACTGCCGCTCTGGCCTCGGTCGCTCATGCCGTTCCTGTCGCCGACCAGAGCACTACTCCCACCGCTTTGGAGAAGAGGGGCGTTCCCCCGGTGCGTCTCCCGTTTGCCTTTCATCACAGCTACTAGTAGAATACTAATCTGACAGTAAATATAGGCTGTTTGCCTCGGTCTCTGCTGGGAGAGCTGTCTCCTCCCTACGACATGCGCCGCTTGCATTGTGGCCTGCTCTGCTTTTGCCGGACCCATCGAGGAGTTCCACCCACCTCCGGTGAAGACGACCAAGGAGTAGAAAACTTTGGGGATAGTTAGTATCTGTGGAGGACAATGGTTTATGATTTGTAAACTTGGAATTCTTGTATTCTAGTCAGTCTTTACCGGTAGACGTAGTTTTGCAATGTTGAGTTCAATCGGGCTGCCCACCCACCAAATTCTGTCTCTGTCAGTGTAAAACGCTGGAGTGAAACTTGTGCAGCTTGGCTTTGGCAAATAATAATATGAAAAAAAAAATGACCATGTGCTGTGCTTATGCCTGGTTCTAATGCAGTCTGTGGTCTTCATTGAATCATTGGCGTAGACTACATGATAATGGTTACCCTGCGCTGTCAACCTTGGAAGTCAGTAGGTAATTTTCGTCATGAGAGACTCATTACGCTCTTGGAATGTAGCTATCGCCAATGGGAGATACGACAAAAGTACCTTACTAGTTCTAGGTAAATGCGAAAGTGCGCACCCAAGTTATCAACTACCATGGTTCAATGCGACGACTTGTCGACCGTAATGCGTGCGCATCATCATCCAATTTTGTAGCCTAATTTTTCCCATAATAGGTATAAACCCAAGAGAGATATATTAACGATCCATTTTTTATCGGTGGATTTTTTTTCTTCTTCTTACAAGACCTGTTGATAACGCCTAGTGGAATGAATACGCGGAAAACGTCTAGCGCATTGCATTCGCTCGCTAGAATACAACGCCAGCCCGCGGCGGCGAATGTCGCCGACTGGGAGTCTGCCTGACCACTTGAACACCAGCTATGCACCGTAGAGATAGTGTTGTGTCAGCCCCCTGAATATTCTACGGCTCGGATTCTGCACTTGGGCCCCATGTAAGACCTAGCATTCTCAACTTGCGAGCTTCTATACAAACTTTTTTTTTTCTTCTGTCCGTAACTTCCGTCTTGTTCTGATTGGTGCTCTCTCTCTGCCAATCGATAGATTTACTCACATGGCACGGCCTCATCGGATAGATAGATAGGTAGGTATTTCTCAAAGTGGAGATAACTTTCGCGCGGTTATCTCTGATGAGGGATCGTTCCTTCGAGCCTACTGAGCTTCATGCGATGGTGCGGGTGTGGTGATGAGACCGATATTGACGGGGCTGGCTGGAAGTCGGAAGTCAGAAGTAAGATGTCCATCGGAAGCCTGGACTGGAGTACACCAAATTTTGTTTGAGTGTGGATTCACAATATTAGCATTACAGACAAGAATTCATGTTTGTAGCCGAGTCATCTATAAATTCAACAGGCACCTCACCCTTCATCGACTTCAACTCGCCATCATCATCACTATCAATTCCAGGTTCCAAAAACCCACTCTACTCAAAACAACCGACCTTTACTTCCTTGCTCTCTTTTTCAAAATGCAGCTATCAACCCTCGTCTCCCTCCTCCTTCCCGTTCTCGGAACCGTCCAAGCGGGCTGCTACAGCGGCGGCGCGAGCTGGGGCAATGAAAAAGGACGCGCTACGGCCACAGTTTCGGGAATCTGTTACGGCCACATCATTGGCGGGTTTTTCAACCAAGGCCAGACCAAATACTATTGCGTCCAGCTTACGGATAACAAAAAGGCCGAGTTTTGGGTCCAGTGGAAAGGCCGCGGCGGCTTGACGCTGAATGACGATGATTGTGTGCTGCGTCTGACCAATGAGATTGGAGGCTGCAGTAATGGTGGAGAGAATACCATTGCCGATTGGTACTTTAGGTGAGTTTTCCTATGCTTCGACACTTTACCAAGGACTTGAACACATGGATTTCTAACTTCTGGTGTCTACAACAGGTCCGACCCCAATGATGGACGATGCTAGTTTCCATGGCAATCGTATCAGGGACAAGCTTAGTACCCAACTACAGACGAAATAAGGGGCAGAGCAAGGTGTCGTGGTGGAAGGACATGTTGAAGAGAACGCGTTTTTACATTCTTACCTTCGTTTCATCCATTTTTAGAAACCATTTTATATTTTTCTGGGCAGCCAAATTGAATTCGTTTCTACATACCTAAAGAAAATATTCCCTGCTATCACGACAATGGGGCAACTGAGCGGAACAGCATTAGCATGGCGCCTTCGGTCTGACATCAGTAGGAAATCACTTACACTTAGCCACCCCCTCCCCTAGATCAAAGACGGAATAAAACGCCCGCAAAAAAGACCACCCCAAAACCACCTCATTCGAATGTTTCTCTCGAGGCTCTCTCGCCACAAACAAACTCGCACACCTTGGTCCATCCGGTAAGCCATCCCAAAACTCGGTATAATCATACGCCGTAATCGTAATGTTCTGCCCCGCCAAGTTGAACGTCACATCCGGCATGCTATCCCTCTTTTCACAACGCACACTCGGCACTAACCAGACTACGTCATCAAAGCCTAGCGTTGTCATTAATCCTTGGAATACCCCCCAGGGAACGTGGATTACCGGCCACGCCGTGGTAAATGTGGCAGACTCATTGCGGAGCTCATATCGTAGTCCGGGTTCGCCTAGGACTCCGTTTTCCACGATGAGATGAGATGCGGTAGTTTGCCAGGTTCCTTTACGGTTCTGCACGAGCGGAATTTTCGTAAATTCCCCTTTGTACAGATCCGGATTCATCCGCCCAAGGGATAATTCTGCCGGCTCCTTCAGACGTAGCGCCAACAGGTCTCGTTCCAGAAGCCCCATGTCTACCATGCGTTCAAAATGCGAAGGTTTGTTAAGGACTGATTTTTTCTGACTGGACGGCGCGAGACCTACGAATCCCGCCATGGGACATCCATTGAAACCGCCGGCTCCGCCATCTCGTTTGTTGGCGACGATGAAGGGCTGAAACGGGGCAGGGAGGGTTCCGTAACTGATTGTGTCAAAGACCATGGTACCGCGACCCCAGATCCAGTCATTGGTGAAATCAACGGTTTTGGGCGATGCGAGGTACGTGGAAGATAGGTTGGTGTGGAATGATGGGCTGCTAGGACATGGTTTGTTGCTGAGCGTGTCGGGGACGATCCAGCTGTCCGCGCTGGAGATGTCGAGGTACACGGGAATTTCCTGGGGCGGGTTTCCGATGGAGATGTTGATGGTGTGTCCCATGTCGTACCATCGGGCCGGCTAGAATTGTGTTAGCGATTTGTTCATTATTAAGAGGGCAGCGCGGTGCTCAGGTACTCTGATGGGTAATGCGCTCCACTTTGGCAACTCCCTTGCCTTCTCGACGTCGACGTCGTGCAAAGGTCGCTGCGAGTTCGGGACGGCCAGCGCCGTGCGTAGGAGAATGAACCAAGTGAGAGTATATGCAGACATGTTGGGGCAGCGATTGTCTCTCATTGAACCAGCCTCTTCTCTGGCTCCTCTGCTCGATCTTGAAGTTTTGCACTCGCTAGGAAGATGCAGAGTTCAGAACGTTGTTGAATTAGAATTGGCCTGGGTAACGAATGTACTGGGTTGTGTTGCCTGGAAGGATGTCAAACATGCCAATATGCGGCACAGAACCACGAATCATATGGGGTTTATGATGGCAAACGTTGTGGACAGCGCCAACAAGTGTTTCAAGCCTCGCATTTGAGGCCATGGTCGGATTTAGCGGGGCGCAGATATACCGGGCGATTTGTTCACCAATCAGGAGAGGCGCGTTCTGGAGAATTACATCGTCCCTTCCAATTCGTGCTGGGGGATGCTCCTGTTTAGATGATTCTTCACACACCGAATACAATGCGAGATCGAATCTGCTGTTGCCATCTTGTTCGCTCACAACCGGACACGACCTTTTTCGCAGAGGAATCCATCAATATATGTATGCTGCAGGTAGAACATCCTAATGGCGCATGTTGTGACTGTCTTTTGGATAGGTGCAAACGTCATATTCTGCTTCGTTCCTTCCCTCAATGTGCGTGTGCGTGACGCCAGGCTTTGGTGGTGTCCATTTCCCCGCTCCTGTCAACCGATGCAAAAACCCAACTTGGAGCTCCACCTCAGTTCCCAGCACTTCTAGGTGCTTTTCGGATCCATGGGAAGTGGTTTGTCATTTCTGGGGTCCAGCCTCCTCGCGGCTATGGAGAAGAGAAACCTATCGACCCTATCCATGCGGTCCAGCACCTTGGTCGGCATGCGGATCACCGTCTCGCGGTGGAATGTCTGGGTTCGGTAGTCGTACGAGCAGAGCAGCGTTCTCTGCATGCCGCCCTCATGTCCGCATACCAGCGCCACCGACGGCGGGTGCACCGCCCGGATCAGCATCGCCGTCATCGAGTACGTGTCGACAATGGTGAACAGCCGGTCGGGGCCTAGCTGCTCGGCCTTCCCTGGTCCAAGTGCGTTCGTGTTGCCTGCCTCGTCCCGCGGCTCGGTCGCCTCGCACTCGCCCTCGATCCACTTACCGCCGTTTTTTCCACCCACCTTCAACCGATGTCTTGACAGTGTGCTCCCGTGCGGGCTCCAGCGCAGCCTGCCTTGACGAAAGCCAAATAGCTCCCTCTCCACCTCTGCCAGATCTGCCCGCCCCTCCAGCCCAAAGAGCACTGCCTCAGTCGACCAAAATTTGCCCCCATACAACGACAGCATCGCGTATGGCAGAGTCACGACAGCACAGGCGGCGATTGCGAACAGGGCAATTGCAAACCCGAGCATCGGGTTCGGCCGGCTCTTCGTAGCGACCCCATCGTTCGTTAAACCCGCCCCGCCGCCAGTTAAACTCGCCCCGTCGCGATCCGGTTCCTGGATGGGCGACTGGGCGAGCAGGACCAGCAGAGGCGTTGTAATGATCAATAAGGTCGGCGCAAACCGCACAATGAAAGACCCGATGGACCGCCCGATGGTCTTGCGTTTGACAAAGCTCACCTTGCGCAGCTCGGCCCACTCAATAGAGGCCCCGAAGGCACCATCCAACACCACAGTCTGTCCGTCGGCAATCGCGGCGACTTGTACTGATGGGTAGATGTCCCACAGTTTGACGCCCCAAAAGTCCTGCAGCGTGTGCCACGGCTCGCCGCGCGAGGGTGGCAGAACACAGATGAGCCGTTCCAGCAATGCATTCGAGTCGTTGAGTAGCGAGAGCTGGGCAAAGGCTTCAAAGAGGCCTTCTCCCGGATTGGGCTTGGGACGCCGGCGTGACAGGGCCATGAGGGCATAGATGGGGTCGGCCGGAGAGTAGGCCGACTTGGGGCGACTGACCATGCACTCGAGGCCCAGAGAGAGGAGTTCCACAGGGGTCAGCTGCTGGCTGCCTTCGAAGTGGTCGACAAGCTGGCGGACGAGCTTACCGTCTTGGGGATAAGCGCGAGAGGCCATGCTGCGTTTGGGGATAGGCTCGCAGGGGCCGGTGGTGATACCAGCCACGTAGGGCTTCAGGTCGTGGTGAGTGGGGGCGAGGAGCATCTCAGGGAGGGTCCAAAGGCGGGAGGACCACACAGACAGCATGTCATCGACCAAGGGATCCCCCCCTCCCCGCTGCGCTCGCATCTCGGGCGTGTCTTTCAGGGCAATTACCATCCTACTGCAGCCGCGTGCGACGTCGCAAATGCGGTACGCCTCCATCCTTCTCTGGTCGAGATCCGGCATGCACAGGACGTCGATCCAAAAAGCCCCGACGCCTGCCGAGCGGGCCTCCATGATTCCAATCTCGCACAGCTGGTCGAGGTCATCCCGGGCAGGCCGTCCTGGTGCCCTGGGGTCCTCGGGCGTGTGGAATTGCTTGCGAGTGTACGACACAAAAATGTATTCGCCACTCTCGCCCGATTGGTCTTTTGTACGGCGTTCGTCCCAATCGTCGACTGCGAGTACCTCAAACTGGTCGCGTACCCCGCGAAGATGCCGCAATACGTCCGAATTGGCCCGGACAACACAGAGGTACAGGGGTCGAAGGTTACGGGCAAACACCCCATCCTCATGCTCGTTTTCCTCCTCTTCGGCGTGCTTCTGCATTGCTTCCCGCCCCTCTCTCGTATTCCTCGACCTCTTGGGATATCCGAAATATTTGTAGCGGACCGGCGGATAACGGCCCCCAGGAAGACTGTTTCCTTCGAAATTTCCAAAGAGGGACTGCAGTTCGATGACGTTACGTCAATACAAGCTCACGCCATGTTTTATGTTTGAAAGGAACACCATACTGTTAGGGTGAGAATCAAGCATGCTATGGGGTATTTCACCATAGCCTCTAACTTTGCATCAGCGGCCCATTCGCCTCATGAAAAAGCAACCGCCAACTGGAGCCCAGGCTGCACTTACCAGCTGCAGCATCCTCAGTTGCTGTCGGAGGCAACTGCAACGTCAAGGCGCCATCACGCACAGCCTCGGCCGTCAGCTTGTTGCCGTAGACCCAAGCCAATACCGCCAGAGGGGTCCTCTGGATTTCCCTCCAAGCCGTCTGAAGAGCATTCAGAGACTTGGGGCGGGACCAAGGGGTCTTTGCTTGGAGCTCCGGCAAGCGGCTGCCTTGGACCTGCTGCACTCTCAGAAGTTCCAGTTTGCCATTCTCGGGGTTTAGGAAATGGTCTTTGTCGCGGTTTGGGTCGGTGATGCAACAGTAGCGGTTCAGGCTGTCCTTGTGGTCCTGCATCGCCTGTCCCGGGATATCGGCTTCGATATCAAGCGGGTTGGGTGTTAAGACGGCGATAGGATTCGAGTTGTCGCCCATTGTGCCAACTCTACTGCACGTACAATAGTGAAGAGGGTAGAAATGATGGCAACCGAGAGGCTCCAGGTCATCCAAACAAGTTCATTGGTCTTTAAATGCTAGAAAAAGAAAAAAAGAAAAAAAACCACAGCCTAGTCGGGCAACACAAGGCTCATTTCCTACGCCTTAGCAATTACTAATTGTGATACGATGCGAGTGAATCCAGAATAGGAACCTAAAATTGATTTTCATTTCGGCATCCGACAAAAGTTCCTCGCGACTGATGAAAGCGGAGGCGGCGCAGATGCGGCGGGACGGGATGCGAGGGGGCCAAA
>Ga0247765_1001238_pt1 | contig 13464 bp, 16 predicted proteins | sample UWRJL106311C6_FD_179949 | JGI IMG/M metagenome (GOLD analysis project Ga0247765, IMG submission 179949) | Plant litter microbial communities from Arlington Agricultural Research Station in Wisconsin, United States - UWRJ-L106-311C-6 | ecosystem: Environmental > Terrestrial > Plant litter >... | reverse complement strand
AAAAGAAAAGGGGATAGGGTGGGGGGGGGGGGGGTGCTCTCGAGTGGATGCGGGCAATTTAGGCTGTGTGTGACAGTTGTCGTCGAGCCCAGATCCAGATATCCGGTACGGTCGGTACGTGTGGACGGCACGTACGGTATTTCGGTATGTACCGTGTCCCCTAGCTTCTGCCGTGTGTGCTGCTGCTAGGTGGTTACCTGTCGCGGCGGGGGTGCTCACTGCATCAAAGACCCTGCGCGGCAGCGTCTCTCACGGTACAGTGCAGCGCAGCGTAAGCACCCAGCGCAGTCGTCGTTTCAATCGCCCGCAACCGCTGCCAGGGTCCAATCAGTAAAATTCGGGGTCGGGATTGAGTGTTCCACTCTGCCCGCTCGTCAAGGCCGGCTAATAAAGGCGGTCCGCGGTTACAAGACGTGGTAGGTATTCAGGTACCTTGCTGTTTTTCTCGCAGGTTTTACCTCGGTCGCCAAATGGGAATATAAGGAGGGGCCGCCGCTGCTGCTGTCCAGTCCGCTATGCTTCCGGGTTTATATATAGAATATCCCTCTCTCCGGGATATATCTATATATTTCTTGTGCTCAGTGAAAAGTGGCGGTCGGCGGATTTCCGAAAAAGGATCATGACCAAAAAACAATAATTTCCTTTCCCTCAGCGAGCGTCATTTATGGCGCAAGTGGGAGACTCTGCGAGCCTTGGTAGAGAGAGAGGAAGAGACAAAAACAGGATAGCAATGCGCGGAGGTGAGGGGGTGTGATGGTGATGAGATGAGATGCGGAGCTGCACGCCAGGGATCGACCCGGGCTTATTAGATCGGAGTTTGTGATGGCAAATTTTGGGTGGGAGTGGGAGGCTATTTCCGCCTCAGTATTGGACAACGGTGTGTTTGTGTGTGTGTGTGCGTGGGTATGTGTGTCAAGGAAGCTTGGTGGTGGTGGTGTTGCAATAAACCTCGTTTCCGACTTTGTGGGATTTCGGGCTGGATGACGATGCGCGCAAACGTTTCTCTTCGACAAAAACCACGCACCGCTACGAATCCCGGGGAGATGGGAACCAAGCAGAAAATCTCCACCACAAATAGCCCCGTGTCTGCAATTTCGTTGCATGTGATTTTTCTCAAAAAGGGGGTTCCAAAAACCTCACTGAACCCAATCGGAAAGAGCGTCGCTGTCAAATCGAACCGTTGCGAGCTAGTCAAGTTCCACAAACTCCACCTCCACCTCCACCTCCACCGGGGCGATTTTGGTGCTGGGAACATGGATAGCGGTTCATTGAGACCCTCGTTTACCCCAGGATGGGGTCACATTCGCTTGTTTGCCGGTTCCATCCCACCCAGTCGTGGTTGCCAAACTCAAATGCACGTTTCCCTGATTTGGCAGTCTCGGAGCAGAGTGGCCCAGAAAGCCAGACAGGTCTCTGGTGGGCTCGACGGGACAATGTGGTTTGCGCGAATCGGACTTGCTGCCGACCGGCTGGGGTTCCGGACTGGACTGGACTTGACCCGGAGCTGTAAAAGGTGCGAATTCGCGCCTGCGCCGCCGGTGAGGTGCTTCAATTCATTCCGCCAAAGAGAAGAAAAAAGAGAAAGGGTCTTAAGAACTTTCGGACTGACGGGTTCGAAGTCGCCGCCCGTCCGGGCGTCCGGGCACTCGTCCGAGTGGTTGATGTCGTTGCTGCAGCCATCAGTGTTCACAAGGAGTCCAAACGCTGGCTTGGCATGCCTCTTCACTGTTTGCTTGCAGTCGAGCCGGGCAAGTGGAGGGGTCATGTCAGTCATGCAGTGGTGAGTTGTCACCCCACCATTACCACACTACTCTGCAGCATGCCGCCTTTAACCGCGAATATCCCCTCTGCAGCTTGCTGGCTAGGCGCCACTGGCCATTACAGCAACAGAGATGTCCAGCCTGAGGATACGACACTGACTTGTCGGTCAAGTCCCCTTCTTACTCCTGAAAAACACATTCAACGACCCCATCAACCCCTGTAAACCCTTGGCTTCACTGCCCTCGACCATGCCGCCTCTGATCCACCCCGGCAGTTTGCTTCGTATCCTGTCCGTGCCGAATCGCCGATCTACCAGGACGATGGCGGCGTAGTCCTTCTGGTGCCGAATCGCCCGGCCAATGCTCTGGTTCACAGCCCGCATGCATGCGTTCTCGTAAAAATCTCTGGCCACTTGTTTGGCCATTGCCTGTGCCTGCTCGCGGGTCATGACCGGCGGGCTCGTAGCTGCGGGATCGTGGTCGGCAATATCCGCTGGCGGTGCGGTGAGTCGAGAGATGGTGGATGATTCAATGTACTCGACGCGGGCCTTCCATTCGGGTGAGTTGATGTTTGGATAGGGCAGTCCAACGATGACCACGCATCGTCCAAGGCGGTCAGAGAAGTTGATGCCCTCGCTCATCTTCCCGCCTACCACGCTAAGAAGCAGAGCTCCGTTCTGCGTCGACCTGGTTGAACCCTCAGCACTGCCCGGTGACAAGATTGCCTGCGTGTAGCTCTGCAGCGTCTCGTCACTAGAACCGCCCTTGGTTTCCCTGAAAACTGTCTTCTTCGCAACTAGCCGCTCCCAGATAGGCTTGTTCTGTGCGGCCGACTGATCTGCGGTCTGCCAAATGCCGACGACCTCGTCCAGATAGCCGTAGCTTGGGAAGAATGCCACCACGCCATCCGGAACAATCGAGCAGATGTTGAGTATCGCCAGGCCTAGTTGGCGGATCATATTGCGATCGCTCCTCTTCTGGAAACTGAATTCAAAAATATCTGCCGGGGCGGGGACACCCCCTCCAGCCGCAGGCCTTGTTGAAGCCAACGTCCAGACGCAAAGGTTTGAAGCTGGGATGACATGACCACAGCTGAGCGTTGTGATCTTCGCTGAAGGGAAGGTCGGGAAGAGATGCGCTTTGTAGTCATCAAACGGAGACATAGTGCCACCCGCAAGAATGACTGCTCGCGCGCTCGATGCAATCGAGGAGAATGCATGTGTTGGCGAGAGAAGCAGATATGAAAGTTTGATATCGGGTACCTTATCTTGGAGCTTTTCGTAAAAGACCCGGCCTTCGGTGCTGAGGTTGGTGAGGGCGGTGAGGAATGAAACCAGGGTATGAAGCACGGGTGCTGATGGTGGCGACTTCACTTGTGATGCCGCTGATTCTTGTTCTTCGACATGGCTCGCGTAGCTCTCAACTTTGTAGGCGAGTTTCGACTCTTGGATGTATCGTATCAGCTGGTAGAGATTGAGTTGGTCCGCACCTCGAGCTTTGAGAAGTCTGTTTGTGTCTGCGATTCCATGCACACCCTGGGACATTGTTAGTCATAGCCAGCTGGTTTCAAGGTCATGAGAATCCCACCTTTTCCTTCAGTGCTCCCAAAAGCCATTCGCTGAGGGAGTCAACCACCCTTGCTACTTGCGCGACCATGACTCGGTTCTCCCCTTTGAGTTTCTTCCCAAATCTCTTGACGTATACCCCAAGCATCTGTCGTGCTCTCTTCAACTCACTCAGTCGAATTTCTGCGGCGTAGACGTTGGCAACCGCGTCCATGATGTTGTGCGCTTCGTCGATGATGACGATGTTTCCTTCCAACTTAATTCCAAGAGCTTCCCGAGCGCTCTTTTGCAACAGCAAAGGGTATGGCAGTGTTACAACCTCCGCAGTTGGAATTGCCGTTCGAGAGGCGTAATAAGGGCAGATTTGCAGTTCTTTTCCAATCCTATGCATGTCCTCAATATCTGGTATCGTCGCCAAGGCTGTGTCCCGGAACTGGTGAGTCTGCTTGAGATTGACGGTGTTCGGCATGTGAGGACATTTCTTGTCTGATTTAGACTGTTGCATCTCTGTACACCTGTCGTTTATCGCGGCCAGTGAGCCGAGCCGTGATACGGCAGGATTGATACATAGCTTTTGTCGCGAAGACAGCGGAACCTCTTTGATGACTTCTTTTGTTGTCACCTGTCCAACGGACTTGGACTTCAACAACTCGTCGGGCAGAGAGGGCGGGAACTCTGGTCGCCGTAATTCCGAGATAAACTGCGTGAGCTGCGAATGTGTTCTTGAAGTGTAATATATCTGCATCAAATTAGCCACTATATCCACCTAGATATCATGAACCATACCTTGATCTCATCCTCCACCTCCCCTTCCTCTTCCTCGAGCCTTTTGGCGCCTCCTAGCCCGACCTTGGCCATCAGCTCCCTAGTCTCTTTACTGAGCATTCCCAACGGATCCCCCGGCGCAATGTCCGAATCCCCACCCTCCCAATCATCGATCAAGAACTCGGCCTCTTCGTCTGCCTCTCTCGCCTTCCCTCTTCTCGAAGGAAATTCTCCATCACCCACCCGCTGCCTCTTTGCCCCTCGACCCTTCTCCTCAGCTAAACGCTCCCTCGCACGGATCCTCTCGAGTTGCGCCTCTCGTTCTTCCCACTTCCTTGCCAATTCCTCTCGTTTCCTGCGCAATGCCGTCTCAATCATCCACTCAGGCTCACCCTCCATGCCCTGGGTCGCCGCCTCAAACGACGCCTCATATCGGCTCCGTTTGTGATTGCGCAGCCACGTCAACGCCGAGCAGATGAGCGAAAGCGATTTTCCCTAGTCAACTGGGTCAGTATCCTCATCATTGATGTGTGATGTGTGATAGAAAAAAGGGTTGCGTGCGTACCGTCCCGGTCGGGCTCTCTAGGATGCCAACCTGGCCATTTCCCTTTTCCAGCACGCCATAGACGGCGTGCATAAATTGTAGTTGCACATCATATGGGGTGAAAGGGTGATGGAAGTCGATTTGCAGATTGCTTTCGGATGTTGTTGCATCTTGAAGATTGTTCTTCTGCTTGGGCGCCGTCATCTTGGCGCACCAAGTCAACCGCTGCTCTCCACTCCGGCAAATCGCAATGGGTGCGATCTTGATGTTGTAAAATTAGTCCATGAAGTCTGCAGCGGCGTAGATGGAAGTTACAGTGAGACAAGCTAATCCAGACATTTCTTTGCAGGTGCTTGCCGATTTTGGGGCGCGGTCTGTGTCGCGGTGCCGATCGCTGGAAACGCTTGAGTCACGTGGCCCGCGTCACCGAAAAAAGGGGCTCAAAAGCTGTGCTTTCATCCTATCATTTTTACGAACAGCTGGGCGACATCGGCCTTAACGCCAACACGCCAACACGCCCCATGGTGGTAGCTATTGTACAGTGTATATACTTGAGAAACCCCAACACCAGACACCGGGGTATCCTTGGGTTTCAAACCTTCAAAATGTCCATTTCATCATCATCCCCGCCTTCACCTGTTTCTTTGACCGCCATCTCAGGTACGTCTTGTAGGAATGGATGCTCGAGGGCTTCTGCAGCACTGATTCGCCTGCTAGGGTCCAGTTCCAAGCAGCGGTAGAGGAATTCAACCGCCGTTCGCTCCTCCTCCGACAACTCCTCTCCCGAATCGCTCCGGCATGTGCTCCACAATATGATGCGCTCCAGACTAAATCCCTGCGTACCAATCGTTGGGATTGTCGTCTCGAACATGCAGCCGTGCAATTGCCCGGCCGACCGCATCTTTTTCTGACCAAAGATAGTGGCAATCTCGATCATAGCTTCGACATCGTCTGCCGAGTTGAAGAAAGGAAACCGACGCGAGAGAATTGTTAGAAGAATAACACCAACACTCCATATGTCAATTTTGATCGTCTGTTCGGTGCACTTGAACAGCACTTCAGGGGCGCGAAACCCACGGGTGCCAGCTCGATTTGCCCTTCGCGATGGCCGAGTATCCTGCTTGGGATACCCGTTGTGAGGGGCGCTGCTGGCGTGATGAGCCGCGCGAAGTCGAGTTTTCCGGGCTTGAGGGTCATCATGACACAGACAGGGCTTGGAATCGACGCCTTCGCGTTCCGCAAGCCCAAAGTCAACAAGAACTCCGCGCCGTGTGTCTGGATCGTACAGAAAATTGGTCGGCTTAATGTCGCGATGTAGGATGTTGCGGGCATGAACAAATGACAGGGCTGTGAAGAGCGACCGTAGATAGATGGATATGTCCGGGACCGTCATCTTGCGGAAGTACTCGCGGAAGTCGGCGTGTCGGAAATAGGGGAGGATAGCCACGACTTGGTCCGTTGAGCGGAAGGCCGTGATCAAGGGACAGACCGAGGGGCAGTTGCGCAAGTCATGCAACAATTCGAGCTCGTTGAGAATGCGGTTCGGCGAGGATGTGACATAGATTTTCTTAATTGCAACATATTTGGGCCTGCGGCGCCGTTGGTCGCCGTCGATGGTTGCGCTAGAATGGCTCGTGTAACGCTTTAGAGGGGGCGGCGACCACTTATCGTCCTCCTTCTCAAAGTCCCACGAGTTGTCATAGTGGTCGTACTGCAAGTCCTCGGCCTTGTATACGGTCGAGAAGGTACCTAGAATTCCAAAGTCAGAGGCCGCACAAATACAGAGAAGAGGAGCCACAGACCTTCGCCGATGCGCTTGATCAACCGGTACCTGTTTCTGAAGCCGGGGTATGCGTTCTGGAGCCTCTCCATGTCCTCCTGAATACTGATGTCGACCGTTGTTTCTTCGGAACTTTCTGTGTAATTGGATTCTTGGTCGTCACCATCGTCTACAGCCCCTCCGTCGTCTTCCTCGTAATCCTCGGCCCCGGCTTGCTCCTCGCCCATTTGCGTATCCTCGGTCGACGGGACATCTTCGTGGATGCGGAAGGTGTCTCGCTGCAGACGGAGACGTGCAGGCGCCACTGTCGCCATCTTCGCGCGGTTCCGACGATGGACGTCCCGACGTGGTAGATCTCCTCCAAGCCAATGCGAGCGAAAAACCAGTCATGCAGTGAGTAAAGAAATTTGGATTCCTGTTCGGATCCGATGTCGAACAAAGTATTTGACTAATTAGCAGGGATTGGAATGTGTCTGTTAAGCTGGTGTCCCTCTGTTATTATTTGCAGCGCTGCAAGTCCAGTGTGCCGACAACGGCTGACAGGCGTAGACCAAAGTCACTTGACAGTGGAGGGGCAAACTGACGCACGGGCCAAGACGCGAGTTTTTGCAGGGTGCGCGTCAGGGCAAGTCAACAAACATCTGAGTCGTTGCCAGGGTCCCCCACACAAATCCGCCGCCAAAGTGGGAGTCGCCGATGAGGGGAATCAGGAACCGCAAAACACCAAAAAAGTCACTGACAAACTGGGCGTGCATTGGTTCCGCGACACCACCAGTGCGCCTGCAGGCAGCCGGCAACTAACCTTCTAGCTCCAGGTTTTCTTCATCCCTGCACTTTGAGCAATTGTTGTGTATTATTTTAGAACAATCTCTTGCTGCTCGTAGGTTGTTATTTTGTCGCATCGCCAAAACTCTCCTCCCGGCCCCGCATCTAGCGCCCAGTCTTCACCATGGATACGATCAGCTTCGATATCAACGATGCGCTCAAGCATTACATGAGCGATCCTGCCAGCATCCCAACGCCTGAAGCGGATGGGGCGCTGTTAGACTGCGAAAACGATCCAGAGTCACTCACCGACAACTCTGTCGTCAATGGCGTCCTCAATCCCATTGTTGACGCTGTCGCCGAAAACCCAGATGCCGTCATGCGCAGCCAGATATTCGACTCGATACAATTCCTGCTAAAGTGTGCACCCATCTCCTCTGCCCCCTTATCTCCTTCCGAGAGTCACTCGGCTTTGTATCGACGATCTCGCCTGTCTAGCTCGGTTCCAAATCAGGGTTTGCGCGGACGTGTTTCTAAGCTCTTTGACAAATCTAGGTATACGTCCTTCCTCTCGGCCCATGCGCTCAGCAAGATCTTCGACTTGATCACCTCGGGTCTCGCCGCCGAAGCCGACGTCATCCACCACGATCTCGAGTCGGACGAGCAAGAGCTCATCGCCCACCACAAGCAACTCCTCGAGATCTACGGCTTTCTCCTTCAGTGGACCATCGCCGCCGTGGAGACAAAAGCCGCCGAGAAGTCGTCGACGGCAGTACCGGCACGGGGTCGCGGCAAGCCCAAGGGCAAGAAGGATGCAAATTCCAACAAGGATGGGAGCTGGGACTCGTCTACCCAGTTGGAGTCAGCCCTGGGCACTATGTGCAAGGTGCTCAGACTGAAGCTGGGCAAGATCTTTCTAACCACCTCAGAACGTGATACGTTCATTGGGCTGCTAACCAGGCCGGTCTACATGATCCTGGAGAGCGAGCAGCGCGTGAAGAACACCAGCATTCGCATGCACACTTTCAAGATGCTGTGTATCGCGGTGAAGCATCACGGACATGGATACGGTGAGAACCGCGGCCTCCCCTCCCCCTCCCCTGCTAATTGGTTCCTGACAAACTCCAGCCGCCCAAGTATCCATCGTCCAGAACCTCACCTACTTTGAACACTTGTCTGAGCCGATGGCCGAATTCCTCCACATTCTCGCGGAGCAGTATGACTATCCACAGTTGGCGGATGAAATTCTCCGGGAGCTCAGCAACAAGGAATTCAACAGTAACGATAACAAGGGACCAAAGTCGGTCTCTACCTTCATGATCAAGTTGTCCGAGTTGGCCCCAAGGCTTGTCATTAAGCAAGTCACCCTGCTCGCCAAACAGTTGGATAGCGAGGTGAGTCGAAGATGGGATTCAATGGGGCGGCGAAACTGACAATAACAGTCTCATGCCCTACGATCTGCCCTGATTGAAGTGTTCGGCAACATGCTCGCGCACCTCAGCAAGTCAGACGACCGAGGAGAGAGCCACAAGACGCAAATGAACGCCTTCTTCGACGTGCTGGAGGAGCGATTCCTCGACATCAACCCGTATTGCCGCTGCAGAACAATTCAAGTCTACGTCAAGCTATGTGACTTGGACCAGAAGTTTCCCAAGAGAAGACAGCGCGCTGCCGAGTTGGCATGTCGCAGTCTGGAGGATAAGAGCAGCCACGTCCGGAGGAACGCCATCAAACTCCTCGGCACCCTCATCAGAACTCACCCCTTCACAGCGCTGCATGGCGCACAATTGGCGAGAAAAGACTGGCAGGAGCGGCTGGACAAGGTCGAGGCAGAGCTGCAGGCCCTCAAGCCCCCAGTTGACGCCCCTGGCACGGTCGACCAATCCCTCCTGGATGATGCTACGCAGGTCGCATCGCCCACGAAGCAACCGTCCGAGATGACGGAGGAGGAGAAGGTTGCGGCCATCCGAAAAGCTCAAGAGGAAGCTGCGACTTCTGAGGCCATCGAGAAGCTCACCTTGACGAAGCGGTACTACACCGAGGCTCTCAAGTTCATCGATGTGCTCCATGAAGCCACCGAAATAATCTGCCAGTTGCTGGGGTCGAAGAACAAGACTGAGGTTATCGAGGCGATGGATTACTTTGAGATCGGTGATGCCTACAATATTGAGCAGAACAAGGTCGGCATTCGCCGAATGCTCAGGCTCATCTGGACTAAGGGCAATAGCGACGAAGGCAAAGGTGTCCAAACGCACCTGATCGAGTGCTACAAGCGGCTATTCTTCGAGGCTCCGGACTCTTTCAGCCCTAACGACGCGGCAAACTATATTGCTCGCAACATGATTAGCTTGACGTTTGGCGCCACGCCCGCCGAGCTCACGTCGTTGGAGCAGCTCTTGAGCACCATGATGAAGGCGGGGCTGATCCCAGACGTTGTCATCTCCAAACTCTGGCAGGTATATGGCGTCCAGAAGCGGGAGATCTCGAGGACCCAGCGAAGAGGCGCAATCATCGTCCTCGGCATGTTGGCTACTGCTAACCCTGAGATCGTTGTCGGCGAGATGGAGACCATGCTTCGGACCGGGTTAGGTGCCCATGGCCGTGCTGATCTTCAATTGGCCAAGTTTACCTGTGTGGCACTCCGGCGGATCAATCCAACTGGCCGGCAGGCGAAGGAATCTGCGGTCAAGTTTTCGCGATTACCAAATGAGCACGCTGTGCTGGTAAAGCTTGCTGCCATCACGGAGGTCCCCTCGGAGAGCAAGGACTGGTACGGTGTGGCAGAGCAAGCTATCAACGCCATCTATGCCATCTCGCGTCATCCCGATGTGTTGTGTTCCGGAATTATCCGACGGAAGACGCGCGCCGTTTTCGCGTCGCAATCATCACGGCCAAGTTCCCGAGACGAAACCCAGCAGGTGCCAAGCACCAACGCCGATGAGGATATCACGGTCATGGGTCCCACACAGCAGGTCCCAACAAGTCCCGTGAAAAAACAGAAGAAGGACAGTGCCGTTGCTCTGTCCCAGCTGCTCTTCATTGTTGGGCATGTCGCTATAAAGCAGATTGTCCACCTCGAACTTTGTGAGCAGGACTTTAAGCGTCGCAAGCAGGAGAAGGAGAGGAGTGCACAGGCTGCAAAGGAGCTTGCCGCAAGTACTTCTAGCCGCAAGTCATCGGCCCAGGTCAAAGAAAAGCCCAAGGAAGAGGAAGGGGACGAACTGGATTTGATCGGAGGTACTTCGGAGGACGACTTCACCGAGGCCATGGCCCACATTCGCGAACGGGAGCTGCTGTACGGACCGAACTCCCTCCTGGCCATGTTCGGCCCCCTGGTCAGCGAAATTTGCGCTAGCAACACAACCTACAAAGATCGGGGTTTGCAACAGGCTGCCACCCTCTGCTTGGCCAAGCTGATGTGCGTCTCATCCGAGTATTGTGAGGCCAACCTCCCTCTCCTCATCACCATCATGGAGCGGTCAACAGATGCGACAGTGCGGAGCAACGCAGTCATTGCTCTCGGCGATATGGCAGTCTGCTTCAACCACCTCATCGACGAGAACACCGACTTCCTCTATCGCCGCCTAGCAGATCCCGAGCCGTCGGTCAAGCGGACCTGCTTGATGACTTTAACTTTCCTCATTCTGGCCGGCCAGGTCAAGGTCAAGGGTCAGCTGGGTGAGATGGCCAAGTGTCTCGAGGACGAAGACAAGCGTATTGCCGACCTCGCGCGCATGTTCTTCACCGAGCTCAGCACGAAGGACAATGCTGTGTACAATCACTTTGTCGACATGTTCAGTCTTCTGTCGGCCGAGAAGGAATTGGATGAAGAGAACTTCCGGAGGATCATTCGCTTCTTGCTTGGATTTGTTGAGAAGGTGAGAACTTAGTTCCCTGACTGTGCCTATCACGAGCTAACCGACGGAAATAGGATAAACATGCCAAGCAACTGGCCGAGAAGCTCGCTGCTCGTCTGGCACGTTGTGATACGGAGCGGCAATGGAATGACGTGGCGTTTGCGCTGGGCCTGTTGCAACACAAGAACGAGGACATTACAAAGTTGGTGTCGGAAGGATTCAAGCTTGTCCAAGTCAGTGCTTGAGGTTGGTGATGTAGGTTGATGAAGATGGTTGCATGGCGCTTGGATTATCGGGCTGGGCATGTGGTATGGTGGCTATGGATGGGCATGAACATGATATCCCTGTATATTGGGTGCGGTTGTAATGGATTGATGCTTGAAACAATGGACATGCTCATTTTCACTTTCAATCTTAACTCGAATTGACGTAGACACGTCCAACGCCCCGCTGGGTCACTGTTTTGATGTTGTTGTCCATGTGAACACCCTCAGGCCTGTCTGAGTGGCATATCCCACGGCCTGTCCCCAAGCTTGCCAGGCCAGTGTACCTTGAGCTCTCCCGGCCCAAGAGAGTGCCATCACCTGGCAAGTACCCCCATGGTCGTCATCCAAAGTCGTGCCTTCCTTCTTGGGCAGACCCACCCGCACCTTCCTCCCAAGGTATATATATCAGTCCAGCAAGGTAGGTTTTCAATTGACGGGCCTCCGGGGCGCGCGAAGCAGAGTCAATAGCCAAGTGGCTAGGGTCTCTGACTGAGCAACCCCGGAGTGCTGCAGTCCAGCCCCGGGGTTCGACTCCCCGCGGAGGCACCTCGGGGGCACCCTTAGGGCAGAGATGGGTTGGCGGGTGCGGACCGCCCTCATCCCCCCTCTGGACCTCGCAGAGGCCCTACCGCGGGGAGATCCGGACACGGGGCTGATTTTTTGTTGCCATGAGCTTCATTTGGGAGGTTTGCTGCCGTGGTGAATCATCTAGATGCTTGTTGACTTGGTGTTTACGAGGCAAGTGCTGATGGTCACCACCGCAGCCTCGAGCAACACAATGAAGCTCAATTGTGAGATGGTGCTCCCCATCCCACGCTGGCAATCTTTTTCTGCTTGAAGTTCTTCAGGGCGCTCTCTGTATTTGAATCATCGTTACCTGCCTTCATCGCCACCACTGCGACCACGACCACCTCCAGCCGCGCGCCCGCTCAATGTTGAGATTTAAGTCTTCGTCTGCGCGTGGGATTCCTCCTTTATGACATTCTTGAAAATATTTCCCACGCCGCACCCAACTTTTGCCGCTCCCTGACGACCCTGTCGCAGCGCTGACTTCAAAATTCAAATCTTCCTTCCCACCCGCCCAACACGCGCAGCCCTTCCGTCCTGGGTGTCCTCCAACACGTTTCCTTTTTTCTTCTTTTTTTCTTGCGTGCCTTCTCTCCTCTCGTCTCATTATTGCCCTCAGCAAACCCGTCCTCCCACGTAGCCATCACTACCCACCACCGCCGTCGCCACAGCAGCGACCAGATTATGACACATGCGAGCTACATACACGACACAGCGTTCCCTTCTCTGCTCTGCTGTGTCTGTTCTGTTCCATTCCTTTTTTTTTTTTTCTTCCTCTTCCGTTTCTTTTGTTTTGTTTTCCCTGATGAATACAATGAGGATGTCAGGAATTGACTCCCCATTTCTACTAAAAAGAAAAGAAAAGAACAAGGAAAAGGAAAAAAAAAGGAAAAACACAACACGCCTGTGAATTCATTCGTGCAGAGCTCTTCCTCTCTCCTTCCATGCTAGCGTTTCCCCCAAGGCAATCCAATAGGTAGGTAGGTAGGTACCATGTCTTAGACACACGCGATGGCCAATTGCCAGATGGCGAGACGGTCTGACCGCTAGACTACCAGACGGTTAGATCGCGACAGAGCCAGACGGCGAGGGGCGTAGAGGTTTGAAACGGCCTTTTCAAATTTACCGCCATTGAACGCCGAGGTAGAACTAGTTCTAGTAGGTAGTGCCCCTAAATATCTACACGAGGACACGAAAAAGGGAGAGAGAGAGAGAAAGAGAGAGAGGTACGGGCATTATCAGCTTTTCTTAGAGAATACATATGAATACATCCCCCGCACATCATCCGGTCCTAACTAAGCATCTGCCTTTTTGCCTCTCCACGAGGTACTCACGAGCTTACATGTAGGATATATGAGCTTGCATATATCAGAGAAACGACAGTAAGTAGAGCTTACGAAAGACAAGTCGGATTTCGGGTGGCGTGGTGGAACGAGCAAACAGTTGTTGATTTGGCGCGCAATTCCCGTTGAGGAGAACAATGTATTTATATCCAAAGAAACCCAAGGTGCTGTTGACCCTCTCGTCTCTGATATTCATTTTCTGCTGGTTGGATTGTCCGGTAGAATGATCTTTATCAAGCCAAAAAAAAAAAA
>Ga0247765_1001237_pt1 | contig 13474 bp, 12 predicted proteins | sample UWRJL106311C6_FD_179949 | JGI IMG/M metagenome (GOLD analysis project Ga0247765, IMG submission 179949) | Plant litter microbial communities from Arlington Agricultural Research Station in Wisconsin, United States - UWRJ-L106-311C-6 | ecosystem: Environmental > Terrestrial > Plant litter >... | reverse complement strand
AGAAGGGAAAAAAAAAAAAAGGTTCGCTAACATTTGACGGCAATCAACAGACTTCTCGTTGGCGCCACCGCCGTTGCCAATTCACCAGGCGAGACCTGCAGTCCTCAGAACGGTGCTGATGGAGTGACCCAATCGTGTGGGCTGAGCGGTGGGGAGCTGCAGTTGGATTTTTCCAATGTGTACTGGGAAGAAGCCCATCCAAATGACGATTGTTGGAACCGCGCAGTGTGCTGAAACTATAGGGAGTCAAGCGCTGTATTTCAGTGGAGCTTTGGACATGGGGTGAAATCAGCTGTGGCTTGCCAGGAGGGGCGCGATTGCTTTGGTGTGGGGCCTAAACCCCCAGCGGATAAGCGCAGGAGCTGGAGGATTCAAGCCCGCCAGCGACCACAAAGCTTGATCTCACTTCCGCCCAGATACCTGCCTACCTGCCTTGATGAATACCGTGGAATATCTCTGGTTCTTCAAAAAGGCAGCATAGCCGTGATGTCCAATTCAGCCTGTTGCCGTGTCGACTCCATGTCAGTGCACTGATGGGAATTGAAGCGTGAGACACTCCGTCTCGACTACCCCGTGCGGGATCATCACAAACAGAACGCGCTAAAAGAATTTCAGCTTTGCAATTTCCTTCCCTCATGGGATCGTCGCTCACGTCATGGCACTACGGTGTGGGGTTGTGTCTCTCCGCCTCCCGTATTATTCTCGAGAGAAAAAGAAAGAAAAAAAAATCAGGTGTGGACAAAAAGTACCCAAGATTAAGTACCAAGTACGAATACCTCGTCCGATACACGGATATGTGTGGACATAAACACCTTGGACTTCAATGGTTATGAGGTTATGAACCGGGAAGGCTTCAAGTTGTTTGGCAACGGGTTGACATGATCCATTGGGCAAACCTTTTATCGCTCTGGTAGACACAAGGCTTGGGCACATAATCGTCTCTGCAACGTGATGGGAACCCTTTACCCTGTCCCTTGGCCAACTTTGCTTCCTTTGACGGCCAGCCTTCAATTGTTGTTTGAAGTTCCGGAAGGGTCAACCTGCTTTCGTAACCCGCGTTTTTTTAAGGCAGTCAACAAACCGATGGCTCACACCAACAATGTCCAACCAAGACAACACCGTCAATACTAGGTTTAGAGGTGGTAAGACATTTCTGAACTCTTTTTGGGGGGTTTTTTCAAATTTACTTTCAGTGTTGCGCAAGAGGAAAGTGAGCACGGAGTCCCCACGCCGCAAGTGTGAGGCTTGCAGGGTCTCTGACTTCCTCTTCTTCTTGAATTTCAGCCACATAACAAGGATACAGGGAACTAGTATCTCGAGGCACCCGTTGCATCCTTTTCGACCTCATACGTCTGGAACTCTGACGAGAGTACCTACCTATGTGGCGCAGCGTATGACGTTTATCCATGTCAAGCATGTCGCTTCGATTGGCCAAGCCATTCTCGAAAATATTGTTTACGACAATCCCTGGATTTCTAGCATTCCTGGATGGGCTTCCATCAGTCTGTTCGTCCAGTTTGAGTTCCGGGTGGATGATTGGGGTTGTTGTATCCCCGACAGCAACCTGCTTGCTGTTTAGGTTCATCTCGCCACACAGCCACCGAGACTGGCAATATTGGAAGAGCATTGGAAGCGAATTGACTTATAACATCTCATGTGTCCCCAAAACCTTCATGTTCCCTCGACGTGATCCGGCTTTGTCAGCATATGTGTGTGGCAGTATCTCTAGATTGACTCCGTCCTCTGCATAATTTAAGACGACGCTAAAGATAAAGAGAATCCTAACAGATGAGAGATGTCTAGCACAACCTGCCCTGTACTACCGCGGCTCACCCACTCAGCCGCCGATGACGGTCGGGGCTTTTGGGAAATCGGTGAGGAAACGGCGGTCTTACCAGGACAGGGAGAGGGTAGGCGGCGATTCGAAATTTCTCTACCAAGCTACTTCTCCAAAGATGTGGTATTTGATATTGTCGTACCATCCAGTAGCATTTGTGTTCGGAGCTGCCTCAGCTCACCCGGACCCACCAATCAGTGTGCCTTGACGGGTTTTCTATGCCTCGAAGAAACCTCGTGCGGTGGGGACATAGGCCCCATCTCAGTGAGGGGATACATGTAAAAGACCTATTACGACTGAGACCAAGTTCAAACAAACTCAAGGCAATAACAGCCGTACGACTTACAGAAAGATCCGAAACATTAACTGTCGGAAAGAAAGTGGTTCTTTCTGGCTAGAGGCCAGAATGCGCAGGTGGAAGGTGGGCCAGCCAACAGGCAATGCAATCAAGAACATGAAGCTTCAACCCAATTCCACCCCGTTGATTCCAGAGATTCCAGTGTGTGGTGTTTTCAACAGGTCGCTCTGCTGTATTGCTACTATCACTATTACTACTGCTACCCCAGCAGCTCAGGCATAAGCCAAGTGAACTCCTAAAGCGCATTTTCTCCCCATAATCAGTGTCCTCAGACGAACCACATCACCCGTCGAGATATCACTGGTGGTTAGGCTGTTAATTAGTCTGTCCGAGTAGTCATCGGCGTGGGCAGGTGGAACACATCAACTTACGTTGGAACATGTCTTCTGGCACTGCTTGGCGTTGACCTTTGTAAGGCAGATTCCATAACGGCAGATCTGGTTGCCGGTGCAGGGCTTGGAAGCATCGCAGTAGGCCTTGCCGTTGCAAAAGTCGGCCGACTTGTACGAGACGCAGTGATAGTCGGGAGACTCGAACCACTCGGCAAAGTTGTAGCAGTGGTAGCTCTGGGTGCCCTGGGTATGACCCCAGTCGGTGTAAGGGTTGCAAGCCGAGTTCTCCTGGCGCTCCACGACGGCAGGAGATGGGCTGCCGAGGACCGCCTGAAAACCAGGAGCAAGAGCAAGAAGGGCAAAGAGTCTCATGTTGTTGATGTCAATTTTCGGGAAAGTGAGCTGTGAGTAAGGCGAGCTGATGGGGAAGAAAAGAAACTGAGCGAGTGGCGAAAATGTCTTGCTCTATATCTCTACTGTGTGTGCCCTCAGAATTCAAAACATTAAAACCATTTGTTTGTGTTCCCATACTAGATGTGGCGTCGTGGTGCCGGTCAGACCGTCCAGCTGAAGTCTGTTGTGGGGCTATTACAGAGAAACAACACAAAGGGTTGAGTCAACCAGCATTCCGCAAACAGGAATGTTTTTTTTACGAATCCGGATCTCATTACCTCTTCAGACATGGAGGCGCGCATTCACGAGAAGCTAGTTCCGATAATTAGGTATAGTGCTGTCAGCCGCAACGGAGACGTTTTGCGGGGACGACTCGATGAGGGCAAATAGTCACATGACGACGCCAAACCCGACAATCTGCATTAACTAGTTCTGAGATACAGATGTCCATTTCAAAAGTTTTGATCAGGACGCTAGTCCCTTTTTGGATTTGTCTAGTCTGAATACCAAATTGTCTTGTTTGATAAGGTTTCAAGGAGAGGAGGCCTGTATTTCAGGGATAAGCGTGCTGAGGTGCTAGAACCTAGACAACGCCTATCTTAGGGATTAGTGGTTGCTTTTCAGCGATAAGTTTCATCTACTAAAAAGACAGGTTATAGTCCCAATGCGGTATGGCTCTTAGTCTGGGCTGCGCAAAACTTTTGAAATGGACATCCGTAATATTTCATCAGCCGTGACGCAGGAACACCATGACCAACTGATCTGTGCACGCCCTCCCTTGACCCCGGGGACTGATTGGGCAGAACCCGTCGTATTGCAGAGCGAGCGGTGCAGAGGCAAAAAGGGATCTGAGAAGGTCAACGCAGTAGTCCAAGTCTCACTGCCAGGTCGGGCAATTGAACAGACAAACGGTAATCAGCTCGCTTCATTCCACACCTGACTGGAGCCACGCACAGCTGATTCCCAACCTCCCGGCGACGCTTACCGGGGTTTTGCATTGACTATTGAAGGTGGCGCACCAGCATGGGCTGTGGTTGGAGAGTGGAGAGGCTGGGTTGCTTGGACCAAGTCGGCGGTAACACCCCCTTGCATCAAGAGCTATAGTTGCTGCCAGTTCCGAAGGAAACAGCCATCTGCGTATCCGTACAGCAAGGAATCGCATTTCTAGCTGTCTGGGCGTGTTTTGGGGGGGGCAAGATTATGACGTGGAAATGGAAATTTTGCAACCAAAAGCCGAAGGACCAGATCAGACTTAAATCCTAGTGAAACCGAGGTTGGTCGCAGATATGAAGAGAAGCTATCTCTATTTCCAAATGCGGAAGGAGGGCAGAGGCTGTGTACCTACTAGGCTACACTGCGCTTCAGCTCCCCTGAGCTCCGTTCAGCTCGGCAGGCCACATGCTCCACTTGGTCTACCTCCTAGGCCCCGAGCTCTTCGCGTCACTGCGAATACAGAGGTAACTTACACGATCCGGATCTCGGTCGACTCGCCAGGAACGGGAAACCCCATCTAGATAACCGGCCTACGCCCTAGTACTTTAGGGGAATCCCAGCAAAGCTGCCCCGGCTCGGGGAGAGCGGTGAACCCTTGTCTTCCAGCTTGGTGAAATTGCCAGCTTAGCCATAACCAACGCATTTCAGCTGCCTTCACATTGATATTCTGTCATGGCCTATGCTTCTAGAAAACGATAGTGTGGGGTATGTGTTTCTCAATGTCGACACAGGAGAGGCAAGTGCGTACGCACAACTCTGGTTTTTCTGGCTGGGACGTGATCTTCCGGGGAAGGTTGACCTGGCTTTAGTGGTTTGTCGTCTAAATGTGGACAGAAACGAATATGAAAGCGTTGGGGTGGGAGTGTTTACCACATATATTGTTAAGAATGAGGAGGACTCGTATTTTCTCGACAACAACGTTGAAAGGAGAGGGGCTGCAGCATAAGGAATGATGCACTGGCCGCGGTCATGCTCGTCTAAGCTGGAGGGTTCACGGCGAGGATGTCAATCAGAATGATAATTTCATACAATCGTGCAAATCTGGGCCGGGGTCGCGGAAGGTAATATCGTGACGGCATACCCTGTCCCAGTATCAATTTCGTAATTCAGTGCATCACTCAAAGAATTTGAAGCTATACCCCGTATTTCTCTCATCCCCAGGCACATTCGCCCTGCTGTACGTGGTCGAGCCCCACCACACAAAGCTTCCCGTGAACCACGCCCGGTTCTCCCAGCTATACGGGGTGCCCTTTTGGACTCCGTGGAACACAAACGGAATGTGATTGCCACCACCAGGGCTCTTCTCAACACTCCCTTCAGGGAGGGCAAAGGTATGATGGCCCGGTCCGTCGATGAACAAGGTCGCATCCCAGCCTTTCATCATGCGATCTTGATGCGATCCAAAAAGACACCCATTCGACTTGTACCAGTCCCAAACGTTGGTCGAATCTCCGCCCTCTCGCAGCCGTAGGTCGGCAAGACAATATCGGCTTCCCCAGCTCCCGTTGGCGGAGTAGACAATGTGGAGTTGGCCGCTGGGGTCGACGATGGCCTGTGGGGACTCGTTGATAAGAGGATGATCACCTTGCTCCCATGGCTCGCGAGGCTGTGAGATAACGAAGCGTCTGCCCATGGGCTTTGAGGGACTTTCCATACGGCAGATGTACAAAGTCTGCTCGGTATTTCTGGTCTCGCTCTCCCATCCTGACCAAACGAACCATGCCTGCCCCTCAAAGACGAAAAATGTGCCGTCGATGGCCCACTGATTATCGGGCAAGGCTAGCTGCGTCTCGTTCGAATATTGGCCAAGTGGTGAGTCGGCGCTAATGACGTACATTCGGTGCGCTGCGTCTCTCCCGGCCGAGAAGTGGATATATGTCCGATTCTGGTACATCGACATGTCGGGCGCCCAAATGTCCACAACTCCAGGACCCGCTACCCACACGCGCTGGCGTTTGACGTCATTCGCACCAAGCCCCTCGAGGGTTGAAGCTTCTCGGACAAAGATGCCTCCTCCCTCGGCAGATTCGGCTGAATAATAATTGTTCCCAACTTTAATCACGGTCGGATCGGCGCCATTTCTTATCTTTACTGCCGAGGCGCTACCTGGAAACATAAAGAGCGTTGCGAAGACAAAGAGGAACAAAAAAAAACCTAATCGGTGGATTTGCAATGAAAGACGGGATGAAGATCTGTCAGACGCCATGGTGTATCAGAGGGGAAAGATTTGCTACCTGCGTTCAGTCTGGTTGTGGCCAACATTTGCCATTTTGTAGGCAGGCAACTGGTTTATGACCCGGAATTCGGGTTTTGAACGGGGCACTGCCCTGCTGTCTGTCAAACCTCGCCTCCTATGTAGCATGCTGTTGTGTCGACGTCATTTAAGCCACGGTGAGATTTGCTCCTGCCGGCGCTAAATATGGGGGTAATTACGAAGTACTTTTCGGGAAGGTAAGAACCCCCCCAAAAACTCTCCAGTGCAAGCCCAAGTGTCCATCCGACTAGGGCGTCCCTAACCCAACACCACCCCACCCCGTACGGTCCGAGGATAATTACACTCGAGACCGACTGACAAGAGTTGCGCTTCGTAGGGCTGGTGGGAATGGTAGCTGCTGCCTATCAGTCGGATATTAGAGGCGGGCGCCCCTGAGTGAGATGCTTATGCTTGATTTCGAGGGGACCAAGCTTGCAACGCCAATGATTCCCCGCAATGTAACATGACTCCCCGTAGCATTGCATGAACCGGCACGGTGGGTATGACAGCAGTCAAGATGACGGCTGAAATCAGCGCTGCACAAACCTAATGGCATGCAAAGAGGTAAAAAAAAAAAAAAAAAAAAAAAACGTGACTCAAATCCGCCTTCATTCGTGGCGTCCATGTTTATCGATAAGGTTTTAGTGTTAGCATTTTTGCTGTAGTGCAGTACATGCACTAAGATTTACTTGGCGTGTAGTAACAATTTCGCATCATGCTGGCTGAACTCTGCATCTGTTAGTTCTAGTCATCCGTATCAAACAACGTGTCTGTTTGCCTCGGTTGATAGCAGCGCTTGCGGAGATGAACTCTATGAGATATATCAGTGACAGCACCATCTCCATGGCTACCTATGAACTTTTCCCAAGGACGACAAGACTTCCAAAGAAGAAAAAGTGCAGTGACGCAAAGTTGAGCGGGACGTGGAGATCTCGGCAACGACGGGCGAAAAACACAAAACACACAAGGTTCAGGAGCTCACCCCTATCTAGGTTTTGGCTGCGAAAATATAGAGAGTTGCCCTTCCGGAAAATGAAGTAAAAATATATATAAAACTAATGACAAGATAAGCAGATCTGGTGCTCCCGTTCAATACACTTGAGCATACGTGTGGATCTGAATTGCTCAGTTTTTGAGGTTATCTTTTTTTCCCTTCCTCCTTTTGATCGTTGGCCGATGGAATTCAATTGTGCGAGAGCCTTCCTAGTGTCTCAGTATCACTTTGTGGCGGAAACTTTGGCTTGTCCTAGTAGTGGGTATCGAGCTGGCGCGGTGAACTTGGCCTTCTGATGTGTGTTGCTCGGAACATCGAATTCACTTCCGGCTAACCTGTCGTGGCGTAAAAGTTTATCTTGGTTTTCTTCAACTCGTGGGATATAAAATCTACTGTGAACCCGCGGTTCCCCCTAAAACTCATTCTACGATCTTGACCTCCAACATTTCACACCTCCCTACTGCATAAGAAGATGGTCAGTCTGGCAACAACGGAATCAGCAACTTATCTATTGATCCGTGACATTGCCAATCTCACAATGACAGATCAAGACAACATCCTAGCTACCAGCTCGACAGGCCTCCGTCACGTCGACCCCGACGGCGATCTCGTCCTCGTTATAGGGCCCGAAAAAACCGAATATCTCGTCTGCTCTCGAACCATTTGCCGAGCGAGCAAAGTCTTTAAAGCTATGCTCCGTGGCGGATTTCTGGAGGCTCAGAAGCCTTCGAACGGTAGCCAGTGGAAGGTCGAGCTGCCGGAGGACGACGCTACGGCGGCGGAAATGTTTTTTAAAATCGTACACGCCCGGTTCGAGGCGATCCCATGGATGATGACGATAATTCATCTGCACGACATCTTCGTGTTCACGAACAAATATGATGTGACGAACTGTCTCCGGCCCTGGCTTTTAGATTGGATCAAGTGTCCTGATTTTTCGCCATACACTAGCATGCCCGACATGAGGGCCATCGGAATTGCCCGGGAACTGGGCGCGAGCTACACCTACGAGAAATTGACGCGTACTCTTATCATGGACTTGAGGATGGATGAGGAAGGCCGGTTGCTTAGTTCCGAGGATGAATTTCTTGAGGATATGTTTTCACCGCTGGTGTCTTCTCAACTCATTGGTAAGTCCAGCGAGAAAATCGATCGAGCTGAACGACTCGCTGCTTTCTAACTACACCAAATATGGGTAAATGGTCTACTAATACCTCTGATTTTTAGACCATATCACTGAGGCTCGTCTTATTGCCCTCGACAAGCTGTTTCAGGTACTTCGCGACTATGTTTCAGACTGCCGGGCTGCAATTCGTCTTTCAGAGTGCGCCGACGGGCACGACAAAGTCAACTTCCACTGCACGGCTCATTGGCCCAAGACGCACCCAGGCGATGATCTCACAAAGGCAATTGCGTGTGCTACCATATCCCTTGGTACCATCATGAACGGCCTAGGCCCGCTGGAGCTAAGTGAGCTACTGGCTGACAAGAGGGAGCCATACTCGTACCCGCACAGCCCCAATGATTTGGCTGCGAAAATCAGCCGCATGGCGTACATCACTGGCGTCTACAAGCCCAGTACTAACCACGAGCATTGCCACCCGCGGCTTGTGTTGGCAATCCCCGTGCATAATATAGTCACCTACGGGTGCGAGGGCTTACAACGCCCCGAGGACGAAATATACATGGAGGCGCAGCGAAAAAGATTGGGCTTTAATGACTACCCAGACCGGGACTGGCGGCCAGTGGAATGTTGGAATGATATCTCCATAGAGCAAGACGGCTAGGGAACGATGAAGGAACCTGACAGAAAAGAGTGACCCAAGTGGTACCAGTGCAACTGCACCTAACTGTACCTGCCTAGTCCTTGGAGATCATATACCCATGCTTTGACAATCGAAAATGTGGCTTGTCATTAGTGCAGCTCTCTTTCATCGTTCTAGGCACTGACTCAGAGCTGTCACTTTACACTCCTCCACACTGACGAAGCCCCAACCGATACGTTTGAAGCTGAGGTTGTCGGGCTACTGCAAATGTCGCACTGACAGACAGAACAGACTTGAGTCAAGAATATTTGCACACTTTGGGAAATTGTTAGCAACTACGACGACACCAACCATTCGGCAATCGCCAAGTCAACTGACCCATACACACCACTTGGAAATATACATGTATGCTGCGGGTGATGAACCAGCTGCTCGTGCGGGGTAATAGAGTGTGATTGGGTCATTGGCTAACCCGCGCTGTATGTCGACGCCACGAGAGGGGCAGGGAGGAGCGCTGTGTTCTGGACACATCTATTCCAGGCTCTGGTTGGACGCCATGGGCCAGTGAAAAACCGATGAAGAAACTTGTGGGTGTGACGAGCGTCTAAAGAATCAAGCACCTATTCTGCCTTTTAAATCCCTCAGAACCTGCGGTTTAGCATCTGGTCTTTTCCCTGCCAAAGCCAACCTCAACCCGACGCGATAGACAGCAGCGCCAAGGATCATGGACAACTTCAAGGATTGGTTTCCACCGGGATGGCTTTCGACCGGTTGCATCACATTTCTCGTGACTTACCCACTTCTTCAGTTCATTTACTACAATTACTTCCATCCTCTGGCCAAGATTCCCGGTTCCCCCCTGTGGTGTTCCTCGCGACTGCCGTTCCTGTGGTCATTCTCGCGCGGCACTCTGATTAAGGACCTAGAGAGAATGCATGAGAAATACGGACAAGTGTTACGCATCGCTCCCGACGAAGTCACCTTCAGCCATCCGGATGCCTGGAATGACATTATGCTCCCGCAGCCTGGTCGCGCTCCATTCCTAAAACACCCCGTCTGGTGGAACCCACTGCCCGGAATGCCGCGGTCGCTAATCTCGTCCCTGGGCGGCGACGAACACACCTACTTTCGAAAGTTCTTTGCTCCGCCATTTACCTCGCGCGCTCTAAAGTCTCAGGAACCTATCCTCCATGAATATGTCGATCTTCTCGTTGACCGACTCTGCGAGGTGACGACACCCAAGGACACAGACACAGACAGGAGTGAAGTGGATATTTGGTTGTGGTACAACTTTTTTACCTTTGATGTCTTTGGAGAACTGGCCTTTGGGGAGTCTTTTGGGTGCCTGGAACGAGGGACGTACCATAGCTGGATCGTCCTGATTTTCGACTATGCAAAAGCCATGGCTGCGCTGGTGGCGGTTCGCTTCTTCCCGGTGTCAGGCATGGACCGACTGCTGACCAAGCTGCTCCCGCCGTCCCTGGTCAAGGCCCAACAGGCCCACTTCCAACTCATTGTCGATAAAGTCCGTCGCCGGTTGGAACGCGGAGAGTCGGGACGACCAGACATCATGTCCTACCTCGGCGGCGGCAGCAGCAGCAGCAGCAGCATGGAGCAGGAAGAGGAAGAAGGGAAGAAGGATGCCAAAAACGGGGTGACTTGGCAACAACAAGACGGCGGCGGCGGCGGCGGCGGCGGCGAGACAGGATTATTAGGATCGCTGCCCCTCGACATAATCAATGCGACCTTTTCCGAATTCGTCATTGCCGGGAGTGAGAGCACTGGCGTGGTGCTGACGGGGGCCATCAACTACCTGATTCACAACCGGGACAAACTCGCTATCCTGACTGAAGAAATCCGTAGCAACTTTGTCACGTACGACAAAATCACCCTCGACGCGCTACGAGACCTCCCTTATCTAAACGCCGTCCTAAACGAAGCTCTACGACTCTGTCCCAGCGTCCGTCAGGTAACCCCGCGACAGGTTCCCCGAGGGGGTGCTACCGTCTGTGGGAGCTGGATGCCTGGTGGTGTAAGCACTTTACCATTCCTTTCCTCCCAAAATCCTTTTGGTTGGCCCCCAAGGCTCTCTCTTTCTCTCTGAACCAGGCAAAGAAAATTCATGCTCTCTCATAATTCGTAAAAAAGAAATCATTTCTTTTTGTTTGTTTGTTGGGGAAACCTGGAAAGCTGATCCGATCTGAACTGATTTGATCATAAAAAACACACAGACTGCTGTCTCCATCACCGCATCGGTCATGCATCGAGAGCCGGAATCTTTTTATGAGCCTCATGCCTTCCACCCGGAGCGTTGGTTGGATGAATTTGCGAGTGATGATACGAGCTCGCCCTTTCGCCATGATAAACGAGAAGCGGTCAAACCGTTTATTACAGGACCGAGAACTTGTCTGGGAATACTCCTCGCGTGGGCGGAAATGCGGCTGGCCCTGGCCAAGTTGTTGTGGGTGTTTGATGTTTCGGCACCAGAGTCTCGAGAGAAATGGGTGAATTGGCTTGATCTAAAGACGATTTTGTTGATCGAAAAGAAGCCTGTGAGGGTATCATTGAAGCAGCGGGCCTTGGTTGCAGCGCAGGGTTGTTAGCGTTGTCGATTTTGTCGATTACAAGGGCCAGGGCAAGGCAGAACAGGGGGGAGAGAGTCCAAGGGACGGACGGGACAAGGGACCGGACGGCTCAAGGTTCAGGGGTAGTAAGGCGCTTCATCGGGCCTGTCAAGAGAGCGACGGGGTCGGTTGCCCAGGCTGAGAATCACGCAATGGAATGCGTCCCATCTTCTCAGTCCTTCTTTCCATGGGAGTATCCGGTACCGTGCCCCAGCTAAACATAGTCTTGGGTAGTAATGAATATCCCCATGAGCGGCTTGATCCGCGGCATAGAATATACTGAGCCAGAGTGCATCGTCGCAAAAAGGAAATGGAGGCTGTCGTTAAGCTGAGCAGGTTTTTTTTTCTTGGTGTCTCGAGAGCGACCGACCAACCAGGACAAAATTCCGGTTCTGAAAGCCTTTCTGTATGTGTGGGCAGTCAACCAATTGAGACTCTCAGGAGATTTTGTCTGATCCCTTCCCGTGGGCGAACTTCCTGGCGAGATTATCTCCCACCTTAACCCCGCACGAAACAAGAAATGCCGAAGGGCCCGGAAGGAGGTACTCTAAGCGATGGAGGTGCGATGCGGGAAACACGTGATTGTGGCCTTTGCTTTTTTATCTTGTTGTTGTTTTCTTTTTTTCTTCGGGGTGGGTGCGAGCGAGACCGATGTGACCGGGACTTGGAATCAACGAACCCGGTCCTGGTCAACGATAACAATATCTGAGCTTTCATAATCCGGGCTGAAACCTCCCAAGTACCGTTGCGATACTTTTTACGCACCGGCAAATATAAACCAGCAATGCAGCGATTCCAAACGTCTGAAATAAAGAGAGATCGCTCTCATCAGAAACGAACGGGTCAAAACGGCATCATCTTTGCACGTTTTGGGCATAGGGCATGTTTTGATGATTGCGTGCAGTGTGCCGTTGTCAGCGTTGCTTGGCTCGCCATGTGGCTTGTGCTCCACTCTGACTAACTATTTTGGCCTCTTCCTCCAATCCCTTCGTTGAGATCATGATCAGCCCCGTAATTGGGCAGATGACCAGGGATACATTGTCCGGAGGCGGATCCCGGTCCGCAGGACCGTGTGTGTGTGGGAGCTACGAATACTCCATGGTTTTATTTTTCGTTTTTTTTTCTCCTCTTATCTGGCCACTACGCGACGAGGGACAAACTGTAACTCTAGATCGATTGTCTCCCAAAAAAAAGATGAAAGCAAAAGATTTGATACAAGGGCATTTTTTGGCCCATCTCGGCTCGCTCTCCCTCAAGGCAAGCGCATAACAATGCATTACCTGGGCGTCGATATGCATGCCACTCGAGCCGTCTCTCGTAACCATGGAACGTGCGACGCACTGGGCTTTCGTTACCGTCGCGCATTCGACTCCTTCCCAGATTCCGCCAATCACAGACGCGAGACTGTACACCAACTCTTTTTTGCTGATAGCGTCCCGCGCAACAAAACCCCGCACCCGCACCCGCAAAAGCAAAAAAACCCACCCCCATTTCGGGGGACCCGTTTTCTGCAGCCATTCTTCTGGCTGCAAAATGCTGCTAGCTGCTGGCTGCAGCAAGCGCAGGAAGTGCAGGAACGCGCTATCGACGAGCCCTTATCCCCTTTCTGATTTGCTGGATGCCACGCGCAGGCCAAGACGGGTGATCGCGCATTGACAAGAAACCTGGGCAAGGGAAAAAAGCATGGGGCAGGGGAAGCATGGAACGGTTTAATTGCCTTCTAGCTCGCTTTCTTTTTTTCTTCTTTCCCCCTTCCCGATGTTGTTGGCTGAAAGGGGGGATCTCGAACTCAACTCTCTCTCTCTCTCTCTCCGCGACCGAACCGACCGACCGTGGGTAAAAATGTGGTGGTGTGCCAACTGACCGGATTTCTTGTCTTTTTTTTTTTTTTTTTTTTTTTAAAAAAAAAAAAAACGAAAAACC
>Ga0247765_1001236_pt1 | contig 13478 bp, 6 predicted proteins | sample UWRJL106311C6_FD_179949 | JGI IMG/M metagenome (GOLD analysis project Ga0247765, IMG submission 179949) | Plant litter microbial communities from Arlington Agricultural Research Station in Wisconsin, United States - UWRJ-L106-311C-6 | ecosystem: Environmental > Terrestrial > Plant litter >... | reverse complement strand
AAACCCAGCCGCCTCTGCCCCCCCCCCCCTTCCCAGCCCGTTTTTCCTCCCTCGGCCCTGGCCCTCTCCACTCCCTGCATCGTCCTCCCTCTGTGTTACATTAACATTACCATATATCCCATCATCGTACACCATCGACCATAAACCCTTTTGGAGGACCCCACCTACTGCTAGTCCTACTACTTACTGCCTTTCTTCCAGCACAGCACCTGAGCTGCGTTTTTCCTCTCCACGCCCACAGCAAAAAACCAGATAGCCACACCCACACTACTAATCTACACACACATCTTGATGCCGCGTAGGTATATGCGCCCCACCTACCGCCTTCAATGACTTCATGCAACCAAGCACTCCTGGCTTGCGACCAAAACATGATCAACCCCCCATTTAGGCCTACCAGACACACCGCCGTTGGTCCCTTTCCCGTTGACAACTGCCGCCGCCCCGTTCACATGCTCCTGGTCAGCTAGCGTCCACTCCCACTCCCTCAGCCCGGCATACTTCCCGATCATGTCGTCGGGCTTATCCTTGTTCGCGGCTGCTGCCTTTGCCCATGTCTCGGGTGCTGGCACTTGCAACCCCGCCTTACCCAGCTTGCTCTGCAGGCTGGAGTGCAGCGCCGTGTATTCGGCCTCGGGCTTGTTCCATGCACCGAGACGGAGATGGGACCGCTTCAGCAGCTCCAAGGCCCAGCTCGCCGTCTTGGCCAGGTCCTCGGCCCTGGGCGGTGCCACAGCATCAACTTGTCTGCCATTATTATTTCCGCTTGCCTGATAGTAGATGACGGCCCTAGCCTTGGCCTGCCAGTCGGTGACATCAGAGAGCACAACCTCGATTTCGCGCAGGGTATGCTCGTGGATGGCCATCGACCGCTCAACACGACCGTCGGACGTGTAAAGCGCAGCAAGCATCTGAAACATCTCGATCGTGACAAGGTCCAGGGCGCCACGGCTACGGCGGAGGTTGTAGCACATGGTCTCGCAGAGCTCAATGGCTGCTGGCAAGTGGTTGGCCGCGGCATGGGCATGCACCATCAGCCTGCCGATGCCGAGGACCCGCGCTGCACTCCACTTCTTTTGGACCTCTCGGGACTGCCAAAGTTTGAGGAGCAGTAGCTGTGCACACACACAAAGCTTATTAGCATATGAACAAGAGTGCGGGCCCACCATATACAGGTATATATACGTACCTCGAGTTCAGTGAAGTTCTGTTGACTACCGAGCAGTCTGACGATTCCGGCAAGGTCTTCAAACTTCAGACGTACAAAGTCAATCTTATTGGCCTGGAAGATTGTCAAGGCTTCTCCAGTGATGGCTGTCGAGAGCTTCAAATACTCAGCCCATAGTTTTGAATCATTGGGCTTCTCTACGTCGATGCCTGCCATGAACTCGGCCAGCTTGTATGCATAATTCACCCGGTGGAGATCATCGTAGAAGTGTTGTCCATGGGCGAAGTAGAAAGCACACCTGGCAACCTCGAGAGCCTTCTTGAACTCACTGGCTTCGAGAAGCGCCGCCACTTTAGCATTGCCGGCCTGGCAGGCAAATGCTGCAAAGTCCACGGTGCCATGTTCTCTACCCAAGAGGGACAGCAGAGAGAGGTAGAACAGGTGTGTATGCTCGTCGTGGGTCTTGATGAAGGCCGAGTACTTTGTCTTGAAGATGAGGAACAGCTTCTTGTCAAGCATGACAATCAAGTGCGCCTGCTTCTGCTCGACCCAGAAAGCTCGCAGCTTGGCGCCGTGCTCAAGCACGAGTTCGATGCGAGTCTCCATCTCCATGGCTTTCTTGTATTGTTCATACAAGGAAATCTCGAGGAGAGTCAGAGCCATAAGTTCCGAGTAGGCCATGACAACTGTCTCGACAAGGTGCTGCTCAAATGAGACCAGGAACACAAATGCGGTCCTGCTAATGGATACATCAAGCTTGAGAACGATATCGGTGGCAACCTCGAAATCATTCCCAAATGTGATCCAATGTCGGACGTACCGTACCAACTTCAGACCATGCTGACCAAAGCCAGCCGTCATGTAGATGGAGGCAAGTGTTGCGGCGGCTTGGTACAATGCCATGGACCCGCATGACGATGTGGCAATTTTGATGAAGGCAACTTGGAGCAATTCCAGGATTTTGACGTGGGACTCCTTGGTATCCAGGCGCTTGTACATAATGATGACGTCCTTCAACTTCAGCAGCGTCTTCTCGTGCCAAAAGCCCAGGCTTACAGAAAGCTGAGTGTAAGCTTCAAGGCACAGCTCAATGGCCCGGCCGATGGTTGTAGTCGTAGCCGAGCCACCAGAGGTGATGACGGTGACGTAGACCTTGGCAAGGCGCTTCTTCACCGTCGTGATCGTCTCCTCGGTGACGGTGATTGTCTTGGTCTCGACAGATGTCGTGCGCGTGATGACCTCCTCATAGATCGTGATCGATTCGTGGTGGTGTTCCTCGAACCTCGCGCAGATCCCGGCGAGAGCGATCATGGCCAAGATGACGATGGACGCACCCTGACCAAAGATAACCGTCACCGTCTCGCGATACTTGCACGACATCTCATACAAGACAGAGATAGAGACCTTTGCATGGACTTCGAGAACATGCATGTACTTCTCGTAGATGAGCTGGACCAACTCCTCCGTGAAAACACATTCCTCGTGGGCGTGGACAAATGTCTCCCATAGAATCGCGCAGATGCGCTGGAGCTCCACCCAGAGTTGTCTTTCGTGGTAGTATCGGACCAAGATCACGGCCGCTTCGAACGCGTCATGATGGCAGTGCTTCCGGTCCTTGTTCAGAACCCTGACAATCTCGATGTAGTACTCGTAGGCGTCAGCTCGCCCGAGAAGCCTACAGTGAGAGGCTAATGTGTACAGGATCTTGATGGTCAGTTTGTGCGAATGGCCGAGTTCCTTGCGGTACAGTTCGAGGAGCTGCATATAGATCTCAACGACCTTCTCGTGGCGGTGGTGTTCCTCATAAAACGCAATGAGCACCCCGAGAGCCTCCGCGATCCGTTCGTCCGTAATCTTCAAGGAAGCCAAACATGCGTAATAGATTCGCAGATAGATGCCCTCTGCCTTCTCGAACAGCATCTGCCGACGGTAGCAAATGGCCAGCCTGGCTGCAATCTGGATACACTCAGAGATAAAATGCTCTGACAACTTGACGTGTACCTCGGCGGCCAGAACGGCCTTCCAAGTGACCTCAAGAGATCTCTTGATGACCACCTCTGCCTCAGCCCATCTCTCTGTCTTGAGGTAGAGACCGATCAAAGCCAAACACGAGTCAAAGAAGAGGGCGTCGACTTTGGTCGTGCGGCACCGAGTCCAATGGGTTTCAAATATCTCCTTGACTACCGTCTCGGTCACCTCGGTGACGGTGACAGTTGTTGTCTTCTTTTCAACCGTAGTCTCAGTGATCTCCTCAATGACCTCGGTGATGAGAACAGTCGTTGACACAGCGTCCTCGTCCGTGACCGCCCCCTTGCTCTTAAACCACCCCCAGACTTTGGTAAACACGGAAATGGCAATCTGAAGGAGACCGAAAGCTTTGAACAGGACGCCGATTTCCTTGATCAAGACAATGACCGACTTCTCTTCGAAGCTGTGGTGTTCGTACTCGACCCAAAGGCAGATCAGGATGTTGGATGCCTCGTCAGTCCTGCCGAGTCTCTTGAGGAATTTTATGTAGTCGAGGGCGATCTTGATCTTGAGGATGTGGATCTCGAGTGTTGCCTTCACACGGCACGCCTCCGAGATGCGTCTCCAGAGTGTGATATAGATCTTCTCGGCCAGGAACCACTGCTTCTGAGGCTCGTACATCAAAGCGAGGCGGAGGAGGATAGAAATGCGGCGCTCATCCATCACGTCCAACTCCTCGGTGGTCTCCAGGAAGAATTGAGCGTACTCGTCGATGCAAACGTCATCCGTCTGTCCGCTGACGACGATGTCGAGGTCACCGAGATGCTCGCGGAGACCTTCAGCTTTGGGGGAGTTCTTCCCGTAGATGAAGACATAGATCTCGTATAGGATTTTGTAGACACCAGCTGCTTTGCTCGTCTCCTTGATGGCTACGTAGAGTTCTACCAAGAGCTCGTACCACTTCATGACGATCTTGCTAGACCGGCCGTGTCTGCTTTCGCAGATCTCAATCATGAGCTTGATCATGTGCTCTCGGTAGGTCACAATCTCAGTGCGAGTCGTGACGGTAATATCCGCCGTAAGCTCGAGGAAATAGTTTGTGCAACGCATGACGATGGCGTTGTAGGTGGACAGAACGACCTTCCCGAGGGTGGCCGCACGGTAGAAGAACCGAGCACCCACCAGGGGTTGGGCCGAGACATGGATGTTTCCGAGGAAGATGAGGGTTTGCAAGACGGTAACATGCTTTTCGCCAAAGCAAAGCTCCCGAATCTTCAGTGAGAACTCGTATTGCTCGATCAAGCGGGAGGTGGAAATTCCGAATGGGCAGCTCGACCTCTCCAGCAGTAAGAAGTAGCAGGAGGTGGGAAAAACCTCGTGAAAATCCCTCGTCACAGTCAAAGACCCCTTGTCTCCATAGAAGCTGGAGGCATGGAAGTGAGTTTGCCAGTACCTCACCGCGTAGAACAGGAGGCCATTGGACTGGAAAGCCTCGTCAACGGCCTTTACAGGGAGAAGCTCAAATGACGGCTCTGAGCTGTCCGGAAGAACGAGCTTGGAGTAGAGGAGGAGCGCCAGTGTCAAGTGGCGATGTGCGTCCTTGAGTGAGGGGAGTGATTTGCCCATGAGAGATTGCATGTATTCGCGAATCGCCTTGGCTTTGAAGCGGACGCAGCCGCCTTCAATAATGACGATATCGCTGCATACCGACTTGATATGTTGTGTGACGCTGACGCGGTCTCCAAACTGTCGGGTCTTGAGGTTCAGACGTAGAAGTTCATCCAGTTCCGCAACAAGAAGAGGCCTGTTTGTTGCCAGCATGAATGACAACATAGTCTGAGTGATCTCGGACTTCAGGTGGAGCCGGGATACCAGTTTCTTGATGGTGTCCTCAAGCTTTGCCTCCATACTGCGCGCCGTTGCGAGGAAACTATCCGCCGAGGTCTCTTTAGAAAGCAGACGAGTAGCGAGATAAGACCAGATGAACGATGTCTTCGCCCTGTCGGTGAGCTTTTGGACTGTTTTATCTCGATCGCTCGCACTGAGCGCCCCGAAGACTGGGAGATTGGTAAAGGACTGGCGGAAATAAGCCTTGATATCGGAACGCAGGTGTTGAGGGGTGATAGTGAAGTGCCGGCAGCCGTCACTCAGGTGTGAGATTGCTTTTGATAGTGTGATCAGCCGAATTGTCTTGAACTTGGAGATGTGCGACCTCAGCTTCTGGTGAAACTCCAAGGGGCTCTGTTCCCCAACGAGGTCGTGGAAGCCATCAACGACGATGACAAGGTTGGCATGGCGGTCATTTACGGTGCGCAGACCTGTTTCCAGAGACTCCCAAAGTGATTGCTCAAGCTTAGAAGTTGAGTGGTGGCTGTCATATGACTCGTATGTCCGGACCAAGGTCTCGTAAAGAGCAACATCACCAACGTTTTTCTCCAAGAGTTGATAGAGAATCCCCTTTAGGAACGCAACCGCGGTTCGTTGGTCGGGAGAGTCGAAGGCTGCCGCTGGCTGTTAGCAAGGCTTCGTGGAGCTGGAAACAGAACACGGAGGATTGCAAGTGCTGTATCTTTATCCTAGATTGTAAAATGCATGTCCCAAATTGCAAACGGGCTGACAGAGATTGTAAAAGAGATTGTAATAGGAAGATGAAGACTATAAGGGGAACGATGAAGGCTGTGAAAGGCATAACGGAGTTGTCGAAAGCATGGTGCAGACGGTGAAAAGAATGAACTTACGGAAGGTGTAAAGAAGCGCAGTGTACTGGGTGAAGGCAAGGGGGCGCTGCAGCCGCTCCTTGATCCATTCGGCCAAGGTGGTCTTGCCTGTACCCGAGTCTCCGGTAATCGTCAAGGCCTTATCACTGCTTCTGAAGAATTCGACTAATGGCTCCTTGAGCCACTCGCAAGTGTCCTCCGCGCGCTTCATGCTCCCCGAGACCTGGTCGTAGAAAGCACCCTTGACAGACCGATCATGCTTTAATCTGCGGCGAGCCCAATCGACAGTGTATTCCGTATGGCGATGGCCTAATTTGAGCATCCACATTCTTGAAGTAATGGAGTCCCGTCTGTTCCAGATGCTGGCCAAGTCGCGCCCAAACGCAGCGTCGAAGTTGATGGTGGCAGACTTGCCAGGCGCGAGTTTGCTGATCTCCTTCCGGTAGAAGATTGAGATCTTGCCCACAAGATCGACCACATCACAGTACAGATTGGCAACGGTCTCCTTGACCTCTCGTGAGGCGTGGAAGATATCGTGGATCTGACTGACATGCAGAATCATGATGCTCAGCTCATAGAGGACCTTGAAGGTAGGCAAAAGGGCTTGGGCTTGGTGGTGGCCGATCTGGTTTTGGACTCGTCAGTACGGTGAGGGGCGCATAGATGAGGAAGGTGTAGAGGTGTAGAAGGAGGAACCCACCTCTAGAAGAATCCGTGTGCTACCTAGGGCAGTGATGGAGGCTTCCTCGGTGCCCGGACAGAACCGGCCGACTCCTACTCCAAATGCCCAAAGCTGGAACCTAACGGCGCTGTTAGTTGCGAAGCGGTGGGTAAAAGAGTCAGACACACCCGAAGAACTGAGCCGTCCGTAAGACACGATCCCAGTCGCTCCCGCGACGGGGCATATGGATGAGACGCTCATCAGAAATGTACTCTAAATAGCCAGGCAGGTCGAGGGTGGTGAAGAAGGTCTCGGTGTAGTCGCCGAGTTTGCAAATGTGTCCTCGGATACTACGGCTGGTCTCGAGCACGCGAGTGATCTTAAGTGTCGTAATGCTCGTAGTGGCTGAGGAAACATGGCCTTCGTTGACAACCGAGATGGTCTTCTCGGAGTGGATCGAGGCGCCATTGCTGACGATGCTGCTGGTGACACTGACAGTGTCGGTGGATTTCTGAAGCTTCTTGATGGAGAGACCGTTGGCTGATTCCTGCAAACCAGCCCGGATAGTGTCCATGGCTGACCGTGCCGCCGAGTCTCCTGGGTCCTCGAGAGACGATGCCGAGCTACGCTTCCGGGAAAGTAGTCCTTTTCGCAGGCTCAGCATGTCGGAAGGAGACCAGAGGATATAAGGGGGAACAATCAGGAACGAAACCCCCGCACGGCTCGGCACCTGGGTTCGCGCAATGTCATATACAGTGAACTAGCGGATGGGCATCGCGAAGCAGTGCCTACCCCCCGCTTCCCCCCTCATCCTCCTCCGAGCTGACGCCCAGGGGTGTTCCGACGCTGTCTGTCATTTGCCGTGATATTACTGGCACCTTTTCGAGTCCGGGCCCGGATGTAGGGATTCGTAGGGGTTCGGGCTGAGGTCGGCGAATGCCCCAACGCCCATAGATGCATCGAGCTGAAAGGGGATATCGATGTTCGGAGTGCTTCCTCGCCTTGTCCAATGGGCTTGCTGGGGTTGGAGGTCTGGATCGTCGTCCACTTAAACAGGGAAGTTTGCGACATTGCGTCCAGCGATCGATAGCGCCCCGGCTTCAGGTGTCTCGGTGCAATGGATCAAGCCGCGGCTAACCTCTGTTGGGCGTCGCTGACAGGGTTCGGGAACAGCGGGGGTCACAGCGATCTCGCGGGGCCGGGATGCGTTTTGCGGGAGTGGCGTGACTGGCGTCTGCTAAGACGACCTTGGCGTTCAATACCCTTGGGTAGGGCTCAGCTGAAGACGGCGACCAATTCCGAACAAGGAGCAAGGCGCTTCTGCCGAGGGGCTGGAATAAAATATCTCGGAAATACCCTCGCAAGTGACATTGCGATGAAGATACAGCCCAGCCCGTTGAAGATTATTAGCGTGGGACTTGATGGGGTGTTGAGAAGGCATTTCAAGAGATCAGTTTAAGATCTAGGCCCTGTGTTGAGAGTCAGGGCCTTTGGGTTCTTTACATCGATGCCCTCAATTACATATCGAGGCACTGAGATTCCCTGTTTGAGCCCTTAACAACTGGGGAAAGCCTCTTTTGTTTTGGCGTTATTGGGTGGGTACCGTAGGTGCTGGGGGTTGGACGTCAACGAGACCAATCCGGAAATGATACACATGAATATCCGTACTCTATCACACATCCTTCCGATTCGGCCGCAAAAGCGCGGATCAACTGCAGCATCCACTCGATGGGATTTAGGTCCTAGCGCGCGACTACTACAGTGTCGGCTTTTCTTCGCACCTGTGTTCGACCATCGCCGACGGGCCCACGGTCTGAAAGATACGTTATGTACTCCGTACGGAGTAGTCTTTAGGACTTTTAGCTGGACGTTTTTGGTGGGGCGCGTGAGAATGGGCGTTTTTGAGGCTGGGATTTCGTGAAGCGCCCTGTCAGACGCGTGGTCACCAATCGTGTTTGTACCTGGGAGTTTGCACGCCATCCCACCGAAACAGCAGAACTCAATTCTTGGCTACCCTGCTGATATTTAAACACATCGGAGAGCCAAACCTGGCTTTTCGGGAAGCACACTCCGATATTGCGCATCTCAACTGCTCAGCGGAGCATGCGATGTTCCCCTCAGCACGACGGCTGCCCGGATTGTGGCTCCGTCACCCACGTCAAAGAACTTCTCCAATGCCAACTCGGGCGCAGAAAGGACATCATTGAGCGACACTTCAACTGATCCTCTCTCAGTCTCGCTATCCATCAGGGTGATGGTCACTGGGGGACCATCTGACACGGCCCCGGCCTTGAGCGGGATCCTGTATGCCTGATCGAAGGATGGATTTTCCACGTCTGCGCCTGGTGCATCCGCCTTGATGGCCGTGCGGAAAGCATTCTCGCCCCAAGTCACCTTGACGCTTGGCTTGAGCTCGCTGCGCTTGCCGGTGATGCCAAATGCAGATGCCACCAGCACCGTTAGCAGACCGACGATACCATCTCCCGTCTCCGAGAAGCTCGTGGCGTCGGGCACGAATTTATGGAACTGGGCGCTCACTGTCACCTTCCCGTCAATAGGGCTCCCCTTGTGCACGAGACCGAGCTCCTGTTTGCCGCCAGCTAGAAGGAGTTTCTTGATAGTCGTCGATGCGACGCCAATGTCATCGTCAGGCCGCGCCGTATCCTCATCGTCCACATCTACCTCAATGGCTTGATCAAAGTCACTCACGATCATGTCGCGTGTCTCATTCCACTCAGGGTGTCGGTGGTTCTTGACCGTCTGCGTCCTCCACTCATCGCTGCCCGAAACGCTAACCTTGGCATAGCAGTCAACCTCATCGTGGACGAGCTTTTTGAGGAAGTTCTTGGATCCCTTGTCCGCGCCCAGATTGGACGCAGACTCGACAGTCAGTCGCAGCACGCCCATGGGGCTCTGGTATGTCTTGAACCAGTCGTTGTTGGCATCGAGCTTCACCAGGAACCGATTGGGCAGGACAGCCATGGACGAGATGATGCTAAGCACAATCTTGCGAATCGTCTTGTCGATTATGCCCAAGTTCGCGACATGGGCCGCATCGGTGTAAGTGAACTCAAGGAAAGGGGGGTTGATGAAGGAGACCTGGGCGGCGCCAATCTGGGAGAATGTCAAGATTTGAGGTTGGTGCAGGGTCATGGGTTGACTTACCAAGGGAATTACGGTGGTCAGGGGGCAGAGGAGGATGGAGAGTCTCCCCCTGAGTTTGACGTGCTCAATGCCAAACTTGGGGATCATGTTGCCATCGAGCTCGATGTCGCACTGACCATCCCAGTCAACGTCAAGGTCAAGTTTGATGCCTTCATTCTCGGTCTTCTGGACGTCGACGCGGGAGATATGGATGGGGACCGGCCCGAGGTTGATCTTGCTGAACTGCAGACCGTTCAGCGGTGCGGGGAGCATTGTCTTGAACATGGGCTCCACGATGCCCTTCACCATATGGGACCCAGCGACGCAGATGTTGGGCCATAGCTGCTTGACGAGGTCATTGAGGAAGCCAGGGGACTCGGGGCCCCCCGATGCGACAAGAGATTCGACAAGTGATGCCATTCCGAAGGACTACAGCGGATTTTGTAGCCGAGAGAATCGGGGAAGCGTTTCAGTGGGACACGAGAGGGGTTTTAATACCGTGAGGGGCAAGAGCTCGCAACACGACGAAAAACACAAGGAGGATAGGCTGACCTCTGCGGGGTTTATCTACTGCCCAACAGCTGGGGTGCCCCAAGTCGAGACGAGATGCTTGGCAGCTGAAGCCAAGTGATGTCATGGGTCTTGGCTGTGGAGGGCAGCGGTCGATCTGGAGGGGTACTCCCTCGTCTCGCAGGCCGCCTGCACCACCAGACCGGCACCGATCGGGACGGCGATTTTAATACTGCAAATTTTGAGGCCTCAGTTGCGGAAGTGGCGAGAGCCCCATCTGGCTAAGATCGGTATGGGATGTTTGCGGGATCCAAATTCAGGACAGTGAAGTGACCGACAAGTTGCCAAGACTGTTTATGACCTGGAGATGACGTGAAAAAAACTGAGACAGGACGATACCTATGTGACAAATACAATACAGGTAGAATCTGAATGGATTTCTGCTGGTCACTTGACCTAGCAGCGACAAGCTGCACGTTTGACAGAGCTCATCTCAATGCCAGTTGTGGAGGTGGGAAATCCTGTACCGTGCAGCGCAGGGCCAGGCTTGAACCAAAAGGGAATTGAACCCTTTGAGAAATTCCGCCTGGGACATTCCCCTTCCAATCTGACCGGAAAGAGAGGTCTTGCGGGTCTGGTAGCCTAGATATGAGAAACTGAAGGCATGACAGGGCCATGCCGCCATATGCTCTCAGTCTGGTGCTCGGTCGGCAAAATGGCTCTAGTTTGGTCTGGTCTCCCCTAGTTGGCCGCGAGTCAAGTTCATGCAAGGACATACGTTGGAGCTTATCGACGAGCTTCTAAGCCTGCTCTATTCTAGTACATGTAGGTAGGTACTCCTTTAGGGAGAGGCGGATGAGTCGCATTGTGTTGCCTCGAGGGTAGTAAACAAGACCAGCTGCAGGTGGCTGGAGAATCACGGCTGGGTGGGGTGTGGGCAAGGTTTGTTTGTATATGTGTTGCTGGTCCTCGCCGTCATCCGATCCCACCAGTTGATATTCCTCCACATACTGTGGCAACATGAAGGCCAAACTCGACATACATGAGGTTATTAGTGTACATTGAACCAGACTACAGTCGTATAGTAGGTAGGTAGTCAAATATTCGTCAAGCAACCTGGAGGGTATGCTCCGTACATATGTGATGATCTTGGCCCGCACTGCCCGTCGGCAACTTGATCATCAGGACTGGAAGATTCTGTTCTTCGAGTTCAAGTTCCGACATCCTCTGTTAGAAGTGCCAAGGCGGGATGGATTGTTTCAGATGATCCATTATCAGTTTTGTCCAGAGAGATCAATATGCCGGAATCAAATCTCACCACACCAACCAGACGTCGACGCATCAATACAAGATACCCTTGTATCAATTCGGTTGAACCTCGGGCTATGTTTCCCCGGATAGGTACCTTTAACTCCCTGACTACCTTGCTTACCTAGGCATGGAAAATTATCAAATGTCACAATGTGCTGAAGCACTGCAGCTCGTACCTAGATGAAACTGGTTGAAGCCTTCCGCGATAATGAGGAGATGTAGAATTCTGAGAGTTGAGAAACTGCTGTCCGGTCTGGTCTCGGCTTGCTCCAGTCAAAGACACTTCACAGCGCCTGGCTCTTGGGCGTCAACTATCAGAGACATCAAATGCTGCAGTGGTGCAGTAGCGCCTGTATGATATTGGAGAGATGTGCGGCGTGGGGACTGGAAATGAGCTTCAAGTTGGTGGACGGCATGTGTGCATTGGCAAACCGGACACCCGCGTTATTATGTCGGGTTCTGAAGATGGATGTTGACGGCATGCTTTCAACTAATCTGTGCCTTGGACGTCCCCCGAGAGACGCAGCTTTGTATTTGATTTACATGCTGTCTTATTCGCGGGTCATGCTGAGGGAAGAGTTGACCACTGCGAATAACTGTCGCTGGCTGTAGGTAGGTACTAATTGAGTCGTAGGAGAGATCGACTCAACTTATAGCCATTCAAACATGTAGCGATCATCATTGTGTAGGAACAGCCCCTCTTCTCGACCTTTCGGTAAGGATTCTCGGACCTTAGGTTTTTAGCCGGTATGTGAGCACATCACAGCTTGCAGGCACATGCCGTCATGACTTAGAGGTTGATATACAGCTGTGCCCTGCTGTCAGATTGTCTAAGGTACCAGAAGCAACACTAGAAATGTGTCAGTCTATTCAAACGTATAAAATTATCTCTACTGAAAATGAAAATGTTTCCATTGCCAATGGATACAATAAAACGTGAGCTTGATGCTAGTTATAGCCGGTAACATAAAATCAAAGGTCGAAAGCCCACATAACACTGCTGAGTTGGGGCTAACGGTGTATATGACCGATTAAAGGGGTTCGATCCTTTCTTTGCCTTTGATACCACAACCGCCCGGCCTGCGTTAGGTTCCCAGCACCAAATGAGCCAGGTATTTGGACCCTGAAGGGCCGTGAAATGTAAAGGGGGGTTGGGTTATCAAAACGGGCAACCTTCCCAGTATGTTACTGCGATTGCCCGTCCTACTCTTTCAAATGAGCAACCACGTTGGCATCATTGGTGCTAATGCTGATGCTGGTAGGAGCCATTTGCGGGACATGACGAGGCAAGCGGGGGGTGAGGCTGGGTGGAGTGAGGAAGGACAAACACCGCCAATCCTGGGTGATGAAATTATGCTCGGAACTGCCGTATCCAACTTTTATACTCGGCATTCGATCCAGAGACATTCGTAGGTAGCAGGCGGCTCGAGATTCTAACGCAGCCCTCAATTCTTTTTCGGCGCCGTGTTCTTCTTCGGTGGGGTTTTCTTCGACGGGGGGCTCTTGGGTAGAGATTTCTTTGCTGGTGGCTTATTTGGAAGAGGCTTCTTTGCTGCCTGTTTAGGCAGCTGTCGGACGAGGCGATCACGGATGGTGTTTCTGATGTCGGTTGCCTCCTTTGTTTTGTTTTGTTGCTCGAGCACGTCGGCCAAGTTGGACATTGTTTCCAACACGTCGGGATGCGCAAGGGTCAACTTCTGTCGTTGTTGTTGAAGTAAAAGCACTTCTCGGTAAATCTTCTCGGCTTGGGCATAGCTCTTCTTTGCAGCCAGTCCTCTGGCTTGTGCCCTCTGGGGTCCAAACTCATCCTTGGGTTTAGAGACGCAGCACCCCATAGTCCCCCCTCGACTACTTGCTCAAACCGGGCCGGGAGGTCGTTAAACCGTGAGTAAACAATTGCTCACTTTCTCAATTACATCAGTTCAAATGATGCTTGCATGCGGAACGAGGACTTGCTGCGTGCGTGTGCAGATGCGATTTTTTTTTTTTTTTTTTACGC
>Ga0247765_1001234_pt1 | contig 13548 bp, 15 predicted proteins | sample UWRJL106311C6_FD_179949 | JGI IMG/M metagenome (GOLD analysis project Ga0247765, IMG submission 179949) | Plant litter microbial communities from Arlington Agricultural Research Station in Wisconsin, United States - UWRJ-L106-311C-6 | ecosystem: Environmental > Terrestrial > Plant litter >... | reverse complement strand
AAAAAAAAAAAAAAAAAAAATTTGGGTACCTAGGGGCTGGGGGGTCTCTCCCTCTCTCAGCGGAGGCCCTGAACCGGGGGGCCAGATTAGTACTGAAAGACCGGGACTTACCTAGGTAGGTAGGTATATAAGGAAGACGATGCGATAGGAGCGAGGCACAAGACTCGAGTTGAGGCCGAAGAAGGGAGTCATGTTCAGCGATACTGATGTCCCCGCACCCAAGACTGGACACATGCAGTTCCCGGATATACAATATCTCCTGCAGATTGCTCAACCCACAGCCAACGAACCCATGTCATTTAGGAACGCCCACATCATTTGCCATGGTTCCCCGTAAGATCAAGGCTGCCCGGGTACCAAGCCTTCCATAGCTATCTACATGTAGCGTGGAGATTGAAGATGGGCAGACGCAGGTGCCACCGGCGGGCAGAGAGTCAGTGGGTTCTGATGCTCCAGGTAGAGACTTGGTCTTTGGCCCTGGCCCGATCAGGGTACAGAATCACACGATCTAGACCCCGAGCTTACAATATGCCTTGGGGCGGGCCCAGGTGGTACGCGCTTGAATACTTCCTTTGCTACCCTTTGCTATAAAGGACTTCCAGCCCATGGCATTAATAGTAGTCGATAGGGCTGTAATGGCGACGGCATGAACGGCCTGTTTCCGCTGTATTTCTACCGTCGTCATCCGATCCACAATCCCCGATGCCCCTTCAATCCATGTTCCCAGTGTCGGCTTAACAGTACCATGATGAGGATATAGCCGAAAATCAACATTCCAGCTGTCGTGCATGACTTGAACGCTGCCTCCCTCCGTTACGAGATTTCAAGCTTTCCAGACTGTGTATTCTTGTTTCTGGGCTTGGGCTCGTCCGCGATCATTGAGCTCTGCCACGGCAAACAAGTCATTCTTGCCGTCATTATGATGACCCTCATGACCAAACCTCAGGAGCACACTCGTTGACGATCCCTTTCAAACTCCGGCGAACTATTGTAGTTGCCAAGTAATACCGAGACGCCAGTTATGACACCTTCCATGTGGAACAAGCATATGCGCGCGTGACAATCCAACCCCTGAAAAAAATAAGGAGTTGCCTGGGCAGGTTAACCCAAAAGCCGCCGCCAAGTCGTGAAGCACCGCGCGAACAATCTTTCAGGGGTTGAACTGTAGGTTGAGCAGGCACGAACCCGCGCCTTTGGATAACCTTTTCCTCCGTCGTATTCGTTCTTGTGGTTTGCGCTAACAGCACCCAACTCTCGGTCTCAGCTTGGACGGCCCTCGCCCAATATGCGATGCCTGGACCCCTACATCGCCGACTTTCGCTGCCGATGTGAGGTTGCGCATTTTGACACTAAAGACACAACTGAGGTGCCGCAATTGTCACCGAATCGAACCTCGACAGATGTTATGAACCCTGCATTAAAAGTCAACGAACCTGGTAAGCATCACGGGATCTTTTGCATCAGCATTTCCTAAACCATCACACCTGGTTGAGCTCAGCAGAGGGGTGCGTGGGCCCGCTCGACTGGCAAAAAGAAGCGGTCCGATACTGAGCTGTGGTGTCAGCTGAAGTCAAGTCATGGCGCCACTGGTGCTGGGACGGGAGTCATGTTACACCGCAGACAATGGAAGTCACGGTCCACTCGAGGTAACTAGTCGAGTATTGAAACACAGCGTAGGAAATTTATCCTTCAAGCTGTCTCTGGTATCTACGGCGGTGGTCTTCTTGACACTTATTAGTCCCACGCTTTAGCTTTCTCTTTGAACCCTTGCTAGTGCAAGACTGCCGAATGCTTACCTCGGCGACTTTGCTGCAAACTTTGTTTAGTAAACTCTCCGGATCCTGTCAGCAAGCTAGCTACCAGGTCGAGGTAACCAACAGCATTGGGTTGATGAGGATTACATCGCTTCGCTCCTTTCGGTGCCCACGCTTTTCGGCTTGGTCGAGAGATTTTGAGGCCTATTCACCACTTCAATAGTGATATGTCACCTTTTGCAGCGCGGTACGCAGTGCTACGTTCGGTTCCCAGTTCCGGGAGCGGGCCCCCTTGATTAGCTAGCGTGGGAATGGTACATTGTAAGGCTGCTTCGGAGCACCGACCGTCATTGCCGAGCGTTTGGTTCATGCAGCATGCAAGTCGTTGGACGGGAATTCGGACAGCCCTATTTTCTTTCACCATCTCCGTTCTTCGCTCCTTGCCTGGTCTCTGAGCCCCGTAGCGATGTTTCTGACTTTGCATCTCATGGCTATTCGGGCTTGATCTCCAGCCCCGGAGGATAGCCCGAGGCGGAATCAGCTCAGGGTTGAAGGGCGAACCAATCAGCAGGAAGCACTCGTAATGATGGCCAAGGTAAAATCACGGGGTACCGAACAGAGCTATCAGTTGATGAACATCTATCTGGTTAGGTGATGTTGGTTTCTGACACTTGGCAGGCGGCAATTTCATGGGTGTGGGCCCTCGGGTGATGCAGGTCCACTGAATAGCACTGCATCAGGTAAGTTCGCGTGTCCTTGGTGCGCCGTTGGTCTTGTGTTCTGCGTAGCGTGGTGTGTGCGTCTTCGATTTATTGCTGGTAATGTTATTCCCCCGGTCTGACTCGGGGCCCAGGGTGCCATTCGCGCGCTTGAATCGTAACCAGCTCGACGACGACTACCCAATGGAAGTGATCCACGCTCAATTCACATGGCGGCAGGCAAACCCCCACCCTCAAACAGGCATCGCTCCGTGCATCTTCGCGGCGGGACTTCGCGACGGATTTGAAGTATGGAGTTCCATCCCGTGCAGGCTCGGCGATAGACTCGACGCATGGGCGTTGTTTTGCGGACGCGCCAGTCAGAAAAAGGCCTGGAAGGAACCGGGTACCGTCTCCAGTGAGACGGGCACAGGGAGGATGAGGGAAGGGGGGGGGGGTTGCTTGACAGCTCAGAAAGTCCCAGGCGTCCCAACCGCGGGATGTCGATCCGTAAATGTCTGAACGTATGCCGCTGACCCAAAAGCTGACCCAGCGTACCGGCGAGCTGACGGCACGGCAATCCTCTAACCCACCGGACAGATTCGCTTCGTTGCCGGAAACGAAGAGGATTGGGGGAGTTCTGACCGCCACCTCGCATTCTTCATGCCTCGCAGCGCGAAGCTCGCGCGAAAAGAAGGCAGCTGAATTGGGAGCCTGTGGTTTCCTGCGGTGGTCGGTTCTGTTCTGCTGCCTCCATCACCGAGACTGAGGTGCTGGGATTTTTAGCGCCGGCCCTCTCAAGCTTGACGTTATCTTGCGCAAGCTTGCGCGCGCTCAACAGCCGCCCGCACAGGTCTTGGGTGGCTTAATTCATCCTTGATCGGGCCGTCCCTGGAATCCTCGTCGTACCTTTACTAATTTCTCGTGGGCCTGCAAAGCAGCAAAATCCCCAAGAATACCCGCGCAGTAATAAGTGGTCGTCTGAGGTGCGCGCAAAAAATGGTATCATGGTTCCAGAGTCCAAGCTAAGCCACCTGAGTGCTGGGTGCTGGGTGCTGATCTCCAAGCCCCTAACCATAGCTCGTTCTGTGGCACCGTCACGGTCCAGGGTCTCTGTGCTTTCGTACCGACCTTGCCGGGATGTCAATCCGCTTGGACCTAAAGGGTAGTGTAACACAGCATTCTCGTTTGCCTTTCAGCGCTTGGATGTGAATGCGCTCCCTGTTCCCTTTATGTTGCTCTCCCGCAGTGTCGGGTATATGTATGTTGGCACATCCTCGATCGCCATGCATCTAGGGTTGGGTTGACTGCCAGCTAGGCAACCCCAGATTTGGTCTTCGCCAAGCTCCGATTTCTCTTTTAGCCGGGCCATCCACCCGTCAAGATGGCAATGAGCTTGTCACGACCTCCCACCTCCATTCCCTCGACCCACGCCTGTCGCAAGCAAGCTCGTACCTGGCATATCATGGCGCCCTCTCCGCCTGAAGCTGAAATCCGGTTTGTGCTCGCCCACATCCAGGAGCTCTCCGCGAAGACAGCACCGGATGCTGAGTACGTCACATCGACTAAACAAGCCACATGGTGCCCTGTCCCTGAGGCTAGAGCCGACGTCCACGGGATACCCTCCTCAGCTACTGGCGACAACTTGGTGGCCATGTGGCGAGCCATTCTTCGGCAGCCGGGCCAGCAACCAACAGTCATCGCCCCGCAGGTGTCAACACCTTTGATACACATACCCAGCTGCCGTCTCGATGTGGATGAGTTACGCGCCTTTGAACATGTCAAACTAGAACGAGTGGCACTCCCCAGAACAATCATTCAGACCCTGTTATCGCATATGGTCTTGCCGCGTGATGCGCAAGTAATTGGGCAGCCTCATTTCGACGACAGCGACGAGTGGGTGTATTCTCGATGTCTTCTTGCCGACTTCTCTGGCATGGCCGAGGATGAGGCCACGCTCTTGTCTAACGAGGGACGCCTGTGTTGCTGGGTGAGCGTGGTGCTGACCCGGAGCGATCATGGAGAGCAAACATGGGATCTGTGTTTCGTTGTGCATAAGATTCTCGCGCGTCGGGACCCCCAAACTGGGAGGTGTTGTTGTTCTTGACCTGGAAGTCTTCTCCGGGTTTCATTTGGCTTTTCTTCTATCCTGGGAGGCTGCAATACGCTGGACCAGAGGCGTTATTGACTAGACGGCATTAGAGGGATTGGTTTTGGATCTGGATATGCACTTGATCAGTCAGTGTTGTTGTCAGCTGCAACAACGAGGATGACGACGGAAGCCACGAGTCACGACCTGGTGTCAGGATTGGGATTTCCTTTGCGTGTTTGGGCTTGGGATCAGGTTGCATACGTATAATACCACATCTGTTCATCGTTTAGCACAATTCAGCTTGTCGTGATGTGTACATCTGTTCCAGCAGACTTCATGGCTGAGACGGTGCGCCAAGCATGTTGGCAAACGCCTCTTCCAAGGTCTCGGTCGGGGCGCATTTCACATCGGTTTCGAGCGGTCCACTTTCAGTTTGGACAAATGACAACAGCATGCTGAGGGGCTCTGGAGCTGCCAAGGCGAACAAGTTGCTCATCGAATCAGCAAGCTTGCGGCGAAGTGAATGCGAAACTTCCAGATTTGCCTTTAAGACGGTCGTAGAATCATCGAGACGCGGAAAGCGGTGTTCCAGCTCGGCCACGTCTCTTCTATTACCCCTGCGGAGCTGAGAAGGTGTGGTACATCGTACGAGAACGTGCAGGACGGCTCTGCAATTCGTCGGAAGATTCTCCGCGACACTTCTGGATCTGTCGGCCTGCTGACTCTGGCCAATGCCGTGGTGAAACGCTCAGATCTGCCGAAGTCGGGGAGAGAAAATGGCACCATGATCCGTTCCTTTGGGCAGGAGTCACCCGGACTGCGATTACCGAAGATTCGAATTGTTTCTCCACGATACGTCCTAATTAGGCAAGTGCTACCCACTATCAACATCAACCTACGGTTTCTTCCCCCTCCTCTCTGCTATCCGTGGACAAAGTTGCCACGGACAAGTCATTTTGCAAATTCTGCCCCCAAAACAAGAAAAACAATCAAAGCACTGCAACGTGGTCATTTGCTATCCGCTCCTTTCTCAGCTTTCTCCTGCAGTTCCGAAATCTCCCGCTTCCACTTCACGACGTCATGGTGCAGGGACAAGATATGTTGGCTTGCCTTTTGCAACACCTCGACTTTGCTCACCCTCTTTGACCTGCTCGACCAAGATCGCGAACCCGACCTCCTGGTTACACTGTTCCCAGTCGCCATCTCCCCAGGCAAAGTCTCAAGCAGCCTAGCGTAACACCCATGAAGCCGGTCCCGGTAGTGCTTCTCAGCACGATTATGGCTGGTCCGAGCCAGACGCTGCTCCGATGTCTCGCCAACCTTGACCCTGTTGCCCGGTAAGGCTTCGCTGCTCTTCCTTGGTGCTGTTCGGAGGATTTGGCTGGGTCCTAGCACCTCTTCTGGTCCGTCATTGCTGGTTGTCGTCTTCTTGCTTGGCTTCTTCCGCCTGGTCAACGGTCCGTCCTCGCTCTTCTTGCGTTCAGTCCGTTTGTTTGCGACGATCGGCATAAGCGGTTTCATTGCCGGTTTGGTTTGGACACGCCGTTTCGGATTCTCCATGGTTTCTATTGCCATCACGTTCAGAGAATTGGCCTGATGTGGTATACCCAAAGGCAACATCGGCATCAGTGTAGTGTTTATACACGAGCTGTTGAATGCGCCTGGTGCTACTGGTTGTTCGTATCCTGAGGCGTCAAAGGTGCTCATCCAACCAGTTTCGGAGAGGGGATTGATCGACGACAGCGGCGGAGACCCTTTTGGAGGAGAGTAGAAGGTCCCAGGAGTATCTGGGTAGCTCCCTACTATCCGCTCGCTGGTACTTGGAGTTGCTGGTGTGATCGGCGACCATGATCCGGCCGACGATGTATCATATCCGGAGACGCCAAGCGGTTGCATCACCGGCCCAAAGAAACCGATTCCGTTCATATCGAGCGACTGGAGCGACATCCCGGTTTGCAGTGAATCGTCGATGCCCGAGATGAACGACGTGAGATACGGGCGCGGGCTCGGGGACCGGGTTTCTACGGGTGATGGGAGAAAGGACGGAAGACTACAGACCGGTGGCACCGGGTACGCTGAGAAGCTCCGAGGTGACTGCTGCTATTAGCTCCCAGCTCTCGATCGCCAAGACAAAAAGGAATGGTATCGACATCCAGCTCCTTCCACGGCTTTGGAACGAAGCCCCCAGTTGCATAATAGGGGTGCCTAGAGCTTTGTATGGAAGAAACAAGAACACTGCGGCATACCTGTGATGAGTCGCGATCAAAATGGTAACTTGACTGCTGCTCCATCTTGTTTTGTCTTTTCACACTGTATGGCAGCTGACTCGTGATATCTCTGGGCTAGGTTGCAAAGCTGGGAGGGCAGCGTTGGCAGGTTGGACCGTCTGGGGTTCTATTCTTGACCCAATTTCAAGCCTGTCCGAACACTCAAACGCCTCAGTCTAGGGATACCTGGCATTGGTCAAGCCCTCCGAGTGCCCCTCTGCACTACATCCCCCTCAAAAAGGCAGGGTCCTGATAGTGGGCGATTGCAGTACCCGTTCTGGCCAGAGGGCTCAGAAGTGCAAGCACTGTTAGTTACAGTCCATCAGTGCATTTGCATGGACTGCGTCATAGGGCGGAAATGGTTGCAGCTGCGCCCGACACGGGATGGGGCACTTCTCTGGAAAATCCACCGGAGACCTAGGAGATCACGCGCTGGTACCATCTCTCATGCACACATCAGGAGATTGCAAAGTTGGCGCTCCATGGGCCGGCCGAGAACAACTTCCTTCATGCACGCACATGTATGTGCAGGACATATCCAGTGGACTCTGAACCCGGATCAACGAGAGCCCACACGCCCGAAGATCAAGTCGGCGTCAGTCCCGTAAGCGCCGGAACCGCTGCCTGCCGGGGCCCGCAGTCGAGTTTTGCCTGGCTACTAAATGGTAGCAAAGCAACCCCGACTATCGAGCAAAGGAGGAGCGCCAGCTCGGGCATTCACCAAAGCTGCGATTGTCAGTGACCATCTGCAGGCTCTGCAAACGAGGAGGTGCGCTTTCTGCACCAGTCCGTTTCCGTATGTTCGCCGCGAAAACTGCCTAACCTTGCTGAGGAGCACACCTGCAGTCTCATCGGCGCCAAAACTCAGCTTGTAGCTGGCCGGACCAGAGTTGCTGGCACTGCTGTGTGATGACACTTTCTGTTTTCCGCCACTTCTAGTCACAGATCGGCGACTGGTACCCTGGGCACTGAGCTCGGCATCTACAACGAATTCGCGAGCACAGTGACGTGCAAGCAAGGTGCCGCAATGCGGTGAGACGAGAAATGTTCTTTTCGCGAGAGCTTGAAAAGCTAGCTTTGAAGCTGCAAGATTACGACAGGGAGGGGAGGCGGTGACCACTCTGTGTGGCCGGAAACCTTTCCACCAATCCCATCCCTGTTCTAAGCTTGGGACACGGCTTGGGTCCCTGCCCTCCCCCTCCATCTTTCCGGTCACGGATAGGGGAGCACTAGGGAGACAGCAACAGTGTCCGGGCCCCCTCCTCTTGTCGATTAGAAAAAGTCAGAACTTGTTCCACCGAGCCATCCTTACAGGCTCAGAGGATTGCGTACTCGACACTCCGGTCTCGTGTTTTTGGCACCCAAAAAACTTGTCTTTTGGCAAGTGGGGGACACGAGAAAGCCTGAAACAGGGTCCAACCGCCCACCCCATCCTTGCCCTTCCAGCTCTCCGTTCCCTGGAGCTTGCCGCCTTCGTCTAGGGCTTCTTTGTTGGGCTTCGCTTGTTGTCGGGCCGGGGGAGGGTGGCATTTTCTCAGGCCATTTGGAAAGCCGGATAGATGCCAAGAAGCCCTCTTGAGATTCAAGTTCCCCAAAAACCAGCACTTTTCCAAGTGATCGACAACACGCCAAGCTGCAACGCAAGGCACGCATTCCCAACCTTGGCTGCTGTCGAATGGGCGGGCAGTAGGACGCAACACTTCGGCATATGCCCCACTCGAGAGGCGTTCGCGATGTGATAGCTCAACAAGACAACGTTCAGAAGGGGGCCCACGATTGGCCGGATTTCGATGGCCTCTTAGCTGACTGGGAGGCAAGCTTAATACCCAGGCGTGCTTGCTGTTGCAGTGCTGCTGGATTCTTTCGTGTCAGACGCTCAATGGCCGCGAGGCTAAAGCGAAGCCAACCCTCTGAAGGAAGAAAAGCGCCGGCTGAGTCTACGGGAATTGTACCCATTGCCGTGCACAAAACCGAGGTTGGAGACCAGGTTAGCTACCCGGTGAGCCTGGGAAGCTGCCCAACACAGCTACCTCGGCTCCGGGATGGAAGGATGCGGCTCCGACCTGCACTGCACAGATGTAGTGTAGGGAGTTTAGGCCCCCGCAGTGACGCCTACCAAGTCTCCGATGTCTCTCCAGATGCTGCAGCGTCGTCCGCGGAAATCTCAAACTAGTGTGTGCTAGAGGGGAACACAGCCAACGACCCGACAGAGCGGTACGCCATCTTTGCCAAGGGCCGCGATACCTATTGAAGTTTGAGTCGGTTCCGCCTGACCTCGGTCAATGCCTATCACTCAAGACTGGCACCTGCACACCCAATGGGGCATGCAGCGATGCAAGTGCTTCGTTTCCTTTCAAGCACGCTGCATATACCACCCTTGTCGGTGGCCCAGGCCAAAAGTAGAACCAGCTGCCGAGGAAGAAAAACCGGAGCCAACGGCCAGAAAAGAGAAGACTTGTGATGGAACCAATTTCGGTTTGTAAGAGAATATGCGCCGCCTACAAGCAAGACACGAAAAGTTGTCACACCGAGTGGGAGAGGACAGAGAGAAGCAAACAGGCTAACACATCCTGGCTGTTCAGGGAGCGAGATGCACCTGTGATGCAGCTTGCATGCAACTGCTACCGTAACGGGGAGTGTTCCTCGGGGAAGTGTCGGACCACAGGCTCCGGTGCAGCCAATGACGCGGTCCAATCGTATGCCGCGGAGTCCGCAGTACCCCCCTCAGTTGATTGCGGCGCTTCGCAGGATGAAGGGGAAGAAAAGTCGCTCATCCTCGCTCCTCCCACAGTCGAGTATCCAGCTGCCGCACTGTTCGCTGCTGTTAGCCTGGTGCGACGAAAGAAGGGGTAATAATAGGCATTGACAAGGCTTCGGTGTTACACGACCAGCAACAAGGATTCCGAGGACAGGCCAACCAAAGGCGGCGTCATGGCCCTCTGGGTCGATAGCACGGCTCCGGGTGGGGTCACTTGGTTGCTGGTGGCGGGACCGATTGCAGGACTGATGGTGTGGTACGCCACGACAGCACTCCTGTCATGGTGGCGGTTGAGACACATTCCCGGACCTTGGCTCGCGTCCTTTTCGTACCTGTGGCTCGCCAGCGTACAGCGGAGTGGGAGGATGGGCTTGATTTACCGCGGCTTGCCGGCCCAGTACTCGTCCCCCGTCGTGCGCATTGGGCCTAGAGAGGTGATGACGGACGACGCCGACACAATTCGCCGCATCAACTCGGCGCGGACCCGCTATGTGCGAGATGGTTGGTATCTCGGCGGTCGGTGGAATCCATACGACAGGCATTTTTTCAATGAGCTGGACTCGCAGGTGCACGATGTCCGCAAATCCCGCGTCCTCAACGCCTATACGGGCAAGGGTATCGACTCCCTCGAGGGCACAGTCACAGAGCAGGTTGTCGCACTCGTCGACCTGCTCCGCCGGGACTATCTCTCATCCGGCGACACCCTGCGCAAAGCCGACTTTGCCCAGCTGGTTTCGTATTTCACCATGGATGTGGTCACTAAGATCGGTACGGGCGAGTCCTTTGGCTATTTGCGCACCAACTCGGATGTTTTTGGATACTTAGCCGAGGTAAGGTCTGTCTGGTGGTTCATAGGCCTGACGCTCGACATCCCTTGGATCCGCAACCTCGCCTACTCGAACACGTTCTTGAAGCTCTTTGGCCCCAAGAAAACGGACAAGTCAGGACTCGGCCGTTTGATGGGGTAAGTTTTTCTGTTTTCTTCTGCATTTGGCCGCTTGCATCCATCGTCCTGCACACGAGGTAAACTTAGAAACTGATCGTGGAGCTCACAGCCTGGCCTCGGAGATAGTCGGCAAGCGCTTCGATTCAGACGCGGAGCACCCTAAAGACGCTCTGGTAATTATGAATTGCTCTGATTAAGCATGTCATGTCCTAGACTGATATGTGTCGTCTGACATGGCTAGGACACATTTATTCGCGCTGGCCTGACGCGAGACCAAGTCGAACAAGAATGGTGCGTGAAAAGCGACAGTCTGTGTGACGTGGACGGGTGGCAGGCTGACTTGAAATTCTATCCAGCATCTTCATGATCAATGCAGGCTCGGACACGGTCGCCACAGTTATACGTGTTTCGCTCCTCAACATCATGAGCAATCCGCCGGTCTACGTCAGGCTCAAGCGCGAGATATTCAGTGCCATTCGCGAGGGCAGGGCGTCCAACCCCATCACGCTCGCTGAGGCCAAAGCCATTCCCTACCTGCAAGCCCTTATCTACGAGAGTCTTCGAATGCGATCGCCGACGCCGGGTCTTTTCGCTAAGGCCGTCCCCCCCGAGGGGGATTACATTGGTGACATGTTTATTCCGGGCGGGACCGGCGTTGGTGTCAACAGTTCGGCGATTCTGGCTTCGGAAACCGTATTCGGCCAGGATGCTGACCTATTCCGACCTGAGCGTTTCCTAGAGGCCGACGCTGTTCGTCGTGAGCTCATGGAACGTCAAGTCGAGCTCATCTTTGGTTTCGGTCGTTGGATGTGTATTGGCAAGAATGTTGCCTGGATGGAGTTGAATAAGGTATTGTTCGAGGTGCGTAGTCCAGCGCCCTTGACCCTTTTCTTCTTTTACTAACGTCGTGGGAATAGCTCTTCCGGCATTTCGACATGCAAGTTGTTGATGCCAGGACTCCTTGGGAATCCTTTTCATGGCAGGTCTGGGTGGAGGACAAGTTTTATGTTACTGTGAGGGAGACAATGACTGACTACTGAGAGTATCTTTTCTTTTTCCAGTCTTTGGTCTGATGCAAGTGCATCATGCTCATTTCAGCCGCATGATTAAATTGCAATGGCGTTGCCCTGGACACGATACACTAGGTTTAGATACAAACGACCATGGCGTGCGCGATGCTTATTGCCCATGTCTCTCTTGTCCTGCACTCAGCAATGGACCGACACGCTGTGCGTGTTGTAAACAAAAAGGTGACCGCTGGGCTGCTGAATGGCATTCTGAATGCACTGGTCGTTTGCCCAGCCAGAGAAAGTGGGCGCGCACTGGCAGAACTGACAGGTGTAGGCTTGGATGACGCAGTTATTAGCCCCCGAAGGTCTCCAGCTCTGAGTAGCGCTGTCAACCGTCCAGCAGATGTTGGTTGCAAGCCTGCCACTGTTGAGGTGTCGCCCCCGGCAGCTGAGGGCATCCCAGCCGTCATATTGGGCCGACGCTTGGCGCGATTCCAAGTGGCTGGCCCCGTCCTCGGCTGTCCAATTTCCAACAGCCCGAACCGGCCAGTCTACGCCATGAGGAGCTGGGCTTTTACTGAGGTCGACTCGGGAGAGCACCTCTGCAAGCGGCGAGGCGGGTGTGGCGTTGCACATGCTGATCAGGGCGAGAGCCGCGATGGGGAAGTATTTGGTAAGCATCTTTTTCTGTCAGTCTTATCTTTGGATGTTTGGATACGGGATGGCCTCTCACCTGGGTTGTCTCTGGTACCTAGCTGATACGCAATGATGTGATCAGTTGAGGTGGGTGCGAGTAGGCTTTTGATCGGCGCGTGAAAGCTTGTTGATCTGACTGAGGGATACTTGTTTACTTTATATCTTTGTTATTTCTGCCCTCGGCTGTTCTGCCCTGTCTTGATCATAAGCTTAGGTTGCATTCTGAGGTTTCATTTTTTTACTATCCATCCGGTTCGGTGTTAGATTCCTTTTCACTGTCCGCAATAATGGTTCCCTGCCTACATAGATACCTAAATATCTGTCTGGGCAAGTAAGCTGCCCAGCCGGACGAGATACCTAGATATGGAGCTGGGTGTTGGTTTGGTAGCATTCTCTCGTATAGAGCTACAGCCAAGTGATGCTGGACGGTGAGAAGCAACCGATCAACTGATCTAGAGAACAATATAAAGATTACGCCGAGATAGTAGGTAGCCTTTTGCTGACGGGATGAGATTTTTTGGGCTCTTCTCAAGGTTGCGTTGTGGTGTTGTAACCGTCAGCGACTGAGCGGTTTGTTGTGGGGTCAGTTAGGTTGGGCTGAAAATGCGGTATGGTGATGTATAGGTAAGTAGTAAGATTGCGATCGGGCGAATGACGCTACCTGAGTGGTCAATTTGGAAGGGTTGGTTGGGGTTGGGAAAAGGGGTACATTGTTTTTATGGCGATGCTGCTGAAAAAACTTTTTTACCACTTCTATCGAGACACGGGGGGGATCATGGATCTTTTCATCTGCAAAAGTCTCGTTTTTTTAGCGCTTACTATTTAGGAACAGAGACAGTTTTGCTGAACTTTTTAAGGTGTGCAGAATAACTTAACATACATAAGGGGAAAAACGGCTCCTTTTCTGACCCTTGACTTTGGATAGGTGGGTACGTAGATACGTAGCTTACAGATCAAAGTGAGATGTTCATTGCTCAGATGGCGCATTGGAAACTGATAGGTCATCAGTGCCGATCCCATCGAATCTACACTAGGTAAGGTACCTAAGGTACCTACCCTAAGGTGGTGTGACGTGATCTTGGGTGCGACGCTAACTGATCTCAGAAAATTAGGCCTACCTTTTACGACTCTAGTGCCGTTATCGAGAGTAAGCCCTACGGCATGTAACATGGAACACGGAACACGGAACACGGAACACGGCACGGCACGGAGAAATGTCAAGTACGGACTAGTTCTAGACTGGTGGCGATTTTTGCTGCCGGACCGGATAAACCACGGTACGTACCCAAGTCAGGCTGTGCCACTTTTTTTTTTTTCTTTTTTTTTT
>Ga0247765_1001233_pt1 | contig 13550 bp, 17 predicted proteins | sample UWRJL106311C6_FD_179949 | JGI IMG/M metagenome (GOLD analysis project Ga0247765, IMG submission 179949) | Plant litter microbial communities from Arlington Agricultural Research Station in Wisconsin, United States - UWRJ-L106-311C-6 | ecosystem: Environmental > Terrestrial > Plant litter >... | reverse complement strand
TTTCTCCGCGGGCGTCATGGGTAGTACAATGGTTGCAAGAGGTGTGTCTATCAAGGAGAATACGGTCGATATCTGCATCCCCCATCCTCTCCTTAGCTAATGGACCTTTTTTTTTGGGGGGGGGGGAAACAAATTTTCGTACTTACAATTGCCGAGATGTACGGCAGCCCAGATCCAATGGCCCTTTCTCTCAGTCCGATCCCGGGCAGAGCGTAGTGGGGGTCAAGGTAGCATCACTCTCTGGGCAGCACCTAAGTGCTCCATCATGACACCTCAATCTGCAAGTCCCACAGTACAGTGTAGTAGAGTGCATGCCGCAATTAGCCGACTGGTTGGAGTTGTCCCGCGTTTTGGTGTCTACTAGTTTGAGGTGTGGCTTTCTGTAGCCTGTGTACCCTGTGGTCAGCTATGTCATGGTGAGATAATAGCTCGGTTATTCGAGGTCCGGAGGCAGAGTGGGGGATTTTCCTACTCAGGTAGAGGGGAGGGGAAAGAATGGGAGAGACAGGTAGGTATATAAAGGGCGTCGTACTGCTTGCGTTTCTGTTCTGGACGTCTCTCTCTGTCTCTCTCTCTTCTTTGACTGAATACATTCTGCCGTGGTCTTGACCGTCGGTTTTTGTTGTTGTTTCCCTCGATCAGTAACAAACACCAAATTTCTCTCAAGTCCCATCATACAAACGTGCGCAGCTGTTACTCTTCATCCCCCACCCCCATTTGTTCCTTCCTTCTGCTTTTCCTTCTCGATCGAGGTGATGCCGACTGACAATATCCCGGAGTTTTTTGCACACAGGTTTATATCAACGGTACATCTATCCACCCCATCCACTCTACCTATCTTCCAATGTCTCACTTGCCTTTCTCAATGCCACCCAAATCGACAAGATGGGATGTGCAATGAGAGAAGACAAAGGGAATGGGAGGAGGAGGAGGAGGAGGAGGAGGGGAAACGATGAATGAGCAAACGTGATCCACATGCCCATGCACCTTGCATTGGTGCTGGTCTGGTACCAAAGTACCTGCCTATTTTTGGGGGGGGTTACCCTGGATTCAAGTTAAGAAAAAAAAAGTATCAGGTAAACTATATCTGAATGCATGAGCCGGTGCCAATTCCCGGAGTTGTTATTATCTCTCTCTCTCTCTCTCTCCTTTCTCTATTTTTGACAAGACCGCCACCGCTACCTGCTATCATGCAAGTGGCGGTATGTTTTGTTCAGGAAAAGAAAAAGAAAACCAGACAGAGAGATATGACAACTCAGGAAACGGCTGAGAATATACGGCTGAGAACTTGATCTGGATAATACCAGCGAAAGGATCATGCTTTCATCAACCCTCCCTCCCCCTGTTTTTCTTTCCAAAAGGACTCACCCTCCTAACGTAACCAGGTAACAATGGCACCCATCGCTATCACCACCCCTGTCTCGGTCGAGAGCGTCCCCCCCTCCAAGATGACGCTCCCTGTCAACGGCGGTGCTGGCAACAACACCAACAACACCAACAACACCAATGGTAATGGTAACGCTTCCGGCACTGGCCTCTCGGCGCCCCTCGCCGCCATGCTCCACCAATGGGATCGCTTCACCTTCGCGCCGATACGTGAATCGACGGTATCTCGCGCCATGACGCGGCGCTATTTCACCGACCTCGACCTGCACGCCGAGTCGGACGTGGTCATCATCGGCGCCGGCAGCTGTGGGCTCTCGTGCGCTTATACACTGGGCAAGATGCGCCCTGACCTCCGCATCAGCATCGTCGAGGCGGGTGTTGCGCCCGGTGGAGGCGCTTGGCTTGGTGGACAGCTGTTCAGCGCCATGGTGATGCGCAAGCCGGCCGACGTCTTTTTGCGCGAGGTGGGCGTACCCTTTGAGGACGAGGGCGACTACGTTGTCGTCAAGCACGCGGCGCTGTTCACGAGCACGGTGTTGAGCCGGGTCTTGGCCATGGAGAACATCAAGCTGTTCAACGCCACAGCTGTGGAGGATCTGATCACCCGCGCGACCGAAACCGACGGGGTGGTGCGAGTCGCTGGTGTGGTTACCAACTGGACTCTTGTCAGCATGCACCATGATGATCAGAGCTGCATGGATCCCAACACGATCAACGCGCCCGTGGTAGTGTCGACGACGGGTCACGACGGGCCGTTTGGCGCTTTCTCTGTCAAGCGGCTGGTAGGCATGCAGCAGATTTCGAAGCTGGGCGGTATGCGCGGCCTGGACATGCAGGCGGCTGAGGATGCCATAGTTAAGGGCACACGCGAGATTGTACCGGGCTTGATTGTTGGCGGCATGGAGTTGTCCGAGGTCGACGGGGCGAACCGCATGGGCCCGACCTTTGGTGCCATGGTCTTGAGCGGCGTCAAGGCCGCCGAGGAGGTCATCCGTGTCTTTGACCTGCGCAAGGCCCAGAACGACAAGTAAAAAAGAGAACTCGGTTTAGCACAGGGCTGGTACCATCTGTTTAGTATTAGGTCGTTACCATACTTTCCAGGAATATGATATCCTGACGGCGAAGAGAATTGCTATCGGATGCCCCTACCTTGAAGGTCTGCTGTGAGTCACAAAACCTTAGGCGTTGGAGTTTGCATTGATATGCCTGGTCCTCGTCGTTGCCGGTGGTTTAGATGCAATTTAACCTGTCCGGGGCCCAGTCAGTAGAGTATCACTAACCGGCGAAGATGCAATTATGTAGGTACCGCTTGCAGTTCCTTGCCAACAAACTCATTATTTACAAGCCTATACGCGGTCACGTTTTATAATTTGCTCCATCTACCCAGAAATCTCGCTGCCAACGGCCTCTAGCGCCTTAATTAACCCATCAACCGTACTTCTTAGCGTCTGACAGTTTACCACAATCCGGAAGAAGCTTCCCTTGTCGCCCGGGGCAAAGTCGACCATGAATCCCCTCCCAACCAACCGTTCCACCATGTACCTTGTTCTTCGCGTGTTCCCCTCCACGTCATCCGGTAAAATCCCTCCCGGAGCGTAGTAGAAGCACACCTGTAGACACGGCGGTGGATTCTCTGAGAGCAACACAAAGTCTTGTCTCCTCTCGATTTCATCCGCCAGATACGCTGCCAGCTCAAAGGCACCATCGACCTGTCTCTCGAATCCTGCCGTACCATAGTAAATCCAGCTCAAAGCGAGCTTGAGGCTGTCGGCCCTCCGCCCACATTGGAGTGTCAGATCGGCCAAATCCCACACCTCGGGCTCGTGAACTGCATGGGCTCCGTTCACTCCGTTCGTCCCGTTCACACCATTTGGCTCAGTTGGCCCATGGAATAGATAGCCCGCAGGTAGCGTATTCGCTTTGTGGAACACTGACATATCTGGACCCAAGAGGAACGAGCATGTCACTGGCACATTCATCATCTTGTGCGGATTGACCGTCAACGAATCGGCAAGATGTGCCCCTGCCAACTTGGAGCGATGCTTGGTCGAGAATATGGCAGACCCGCCCCAGCTGGCGTCGATGTGCATCCACACGCCAAACTCGCGGCAGACGGCAGAGACGGCCTCAAAAGGATCGAAGGAGCCCAACACCGTTGTACCAGCCGTGGCGTTGACATATAGGGGCGTCTTACCCTCAGCCTTGGCCTGAACGATGCGGTCTCTCAGCGCTGACGGATCCATGCGGCCAGCTTCGTCAACAGCAACGGTCCAAACGGCTGAAGACCCAAACCCACACGTCACTGCCGCCTTTTCGACCGAGTAGTGGCCGTGTTCCGACGTGAACAGGACGAAGGGTTCCGATGCACAGGCATTGCCCTGTGTCTTGGACTCTGGGTAGAGCGCATTGCGGGCGATGACAATCGAAGTGAGGTTTGAGGCACTTCCGCCCTGGCAAGTGACACCGCCAGCCCTGGGACCGGTAAAGCCATAGAGGCTGGCAAACGTCTTGGCAGTGTGTTTTTCTATGACAGATAACGCTGGTGATACTTGATACACATGCACCTTCAGGCCTGTCAGTCACCAATTCGAATGTGGGAACTGATGAAGATGGCTTACATTGGTGTTCAAAACTCCAAGAAGTAGTTCAGAGACGACACCAACCTGGAACCCTTGTTAGAGTCAATTTGGGCGGCAGTCCAACAGACTACTCACAGCATTGGTGCTCGCATAAAGCTTGTCCATGAACCCCTGGTCCCATGTGTTGACGCTATAATCGAGAATGCCCCGAATAAGTTGGAGCAACCCATCCTCCCCCTTGCCTTCGCCATCGGGGAGAGATAGCGCTAGCTGCTCGACCAACTCTGCCGGTTTCCGGAGAGCAAGCAAGACATTCTTCTTGGGAACTGCTCCGGTAGCCCTTTGCGGTGCTGCATCATCAGCAGCGCGGATAAAAGGGATGATGAGAGCTTTTACGGCGTCGATGAGCTAGGACCGGGCGTCGAGTCAGATTTCAGCAAGGAAACTATCTGGGAAGTGGCTCACATACATGGTCGACCTCGTCAGCCCGATTCAGGGGGTTGGGTGGGTGGAAACCGTTCATGTTGACCGACTTGGACGAGATGCAACAACGGGACGGGGCGGGAAGCGCCTGTTTGCGGAGCGACAGAATCGAGATTTTTGTAGCGGCAGGCTGCTTGACTTGGCCACCAGCCCACGTCCATCCCACTCTCCATGGCCGAGGCCGATGAACGGCCTGCTGTACCGAGAGGAGCGAAAGCGAAATGCCGCAAGCGAGCGCGGGATACTGAGTCAGCTTGGCTGAGTGGTTGCTTTGTGGCAGTGGAGAGCGACTGACACCGCTGCACCCTCCACACTGGGCCCCCCAATCGGCTGTTGAGCCGAGTTTTGTCCAAATCTTCGAGGCATCGTCATTGCTCTCTAGTGTCGAAGCATCTTCACCGTTAACTCCGACTGCCAACGTGTCAAATCTGCAGCGATCAAAAAAGGATTGGTAATAGCAATCGAGGGTTATCCCCCAAACAGGAGGGCTGCATAGATTGAGTTCCGCTTTCTGGCGTTCGGTTCCCACGGTTCACGATCTGCACGTGTTTCCCAACTCTCTCAGGTCTTGAGTCTCAGTCAAACCGTTGACCAAACAAAAATGGCCGTGCTGCAGGACCCTGTCCTTGGCACGCTAGGCACGTGGTTCCTGTGGGGGTTTCGTGCCACCTAAAAACAGCACGGGCCTCACCAAATATTTGGAGTCTTTCTTCCTCGTTGCCTTCCAGTCCTTGTATCCATTGCAGGTCATCAAACATCTATTTCCCTTCTTAGACGACCCCAATCCTCGAGATGACTCGAAAAGCGGGAACAGGCCGAGTGATTGCTGGTAAATTGTTTGTTTGATGCCATTTTTATCCCCAAGGCCCGCGCCGATCATCTGCCGCACCTCGGGAAGGGACGCTGCCACGCTGCGAGCGCACATGGCAGCACTACCTAGCTAGAAGCAGAAGGGGAAAAGGGCCATCTTGTTCTTCATCCCATTCGCCACACGCGCTGTACACATCGACAAGACAACACAGTATGAATATCACAACACCGCAATTATAGCGCTACGCAACTCTTTTTTCCATGGAATGAATGACTTGCCGCGAGTAACGCAAAAGATCAGCGACCAATCCAGCGACCCAGCATTGTCAGTCGAAACATCAAAGGGGGGCTAACCCGGCAAAGTAACTGGCGGCTGCGACCCTGGCATGGTTCCTTATCACACTTCCCACGGCGCTGGTTCTTTCTTGGTCGCTCCGCCCGAGTCCTGACCTCTTCGACGTTTGGCTTCCATGCTCCATGCAAGAGTTTTGACAGAGATAAAAATACTCTGTAGGTTCTGCACACACCGGACGATGTCCACACCCATTCGTAGACCGCTTCATCTGCTCAGACCTCGTCCATGGCATAGCACTGGTCCAACAATTTTCTCATCACAGGAGGCACGAGAAGGGAGGTTGCAACCCATGCAACCCCAGCCGCATGTCACATTCCCTCGTCCCTCAAAGCCCCGAAAGAGAGAGGGCAGCATCTGCACGTAAATCAGCGGCGGGCAAGGGTGAAAAAAAAAGCAAGCAACGCTTGAAAATGCTACCCTGGACCACACACAGCATCCGAGCACCATCTTCATCAAATGGACCATCACCACCACATTCCTCTCTCGCTCTCTTGTTTGATGTCTCGGCTTCATTCCTTATTGACGGGTGATATCTCAATCGGCTGACACTAACCCCAAATTTTTTTGAAACGAGGAAATTGTTAGTCTCTATCCAATTTTTGATTTTCCCGGCCCCGATTTTCTTCGCCTTCATTTGTTTTGTTTGTTCGCCCGTGACATCGCGTGCCAGATCGTGCCACGGTGATCCACCTTACCAGCCAGATCCAACGACAACGGAAACTTTGAAACAGACCTTGCTTCCTCGAAACTGCGATTCTCTACGTTCGCAGTATATCAAGTACAAGACACAACGAATTGGGAAGCGACGACGTACAAGTTCCTCCTATCTTTTGCTCACCAACCCGCCGCGTTCCTTCGCTTCGGCACCAGCCTTCCCCCTCCTCATCTAGGACCCCGCGCGGCCGTCGCAAGGGTCACCTTACCGCATTCTCTCGAGCTCCGACTGACAGCTCAAAGACTCGACTCGGATTGACCGAAGTGAATCTCTTCTGTATCCCGACAGGGAACAACCCAGCCGCTATACTGGGAAACATCCTCCCCTCCCGAATCCGGGAACCCACATAACTATGCCCACATCGCCCCACACGCCGTCGGCGTCGACGGCATCGCAGCCACCGGTGCCCATCTCCATCACCATCTGCGGCGACGGCGGGTGCGGCAAGTCGTCCATTACGCTCCGTCTGGTGCGCAGCCAATGGACGTCGGAATACGACCCCACTATTGAAGATTCCTACTCCATTACGCGCCGCATCGACGGCGTCGTCTACCACTTGTCCCTGACTGACACGGCCGGCCAAGAAGAGTACCGCGGTATGTGGGCATCGTCGAATCTCGGTGCCGACGCCTTCCTCCTGGTCTACGACATCACGTCACGCGATTCGCTCGATGCCCTGCAGTACTTCAACGACCTCATTGATATGGAAGCCGAGACGCGCCTAGACAACGCCGCCCGTGCCCGCAACGCCGGCCTTTCCCCCGTGTCGCCGTCGAGTCCGTCGTACGAGGCTTCGGGAGGCATGATGATCAGCGGCGGCGCGGGCTCCGGCGCCAAAACTATTGCGCCGGTGAAAATTGTGGCGGGCAATAAGTGCGATCTTCAAGAAAGTCGTCAGGTCCCCGCTGCGGTCGGGTTGGAATGGGCGCGTCGGCGGGGGTGCGGATTTATGGAGACCAGCGCGAGGCTGGAGGTGAATATCGAGGAGACGTTTGCGCTCATTGTGCGCCGCGTCGTGGAGGCGAGGAGGATGGCCGAGATGGGTATTACGGATGCGGAGGCGGGCATGAATAGCCGGGGGATGACAAAGCCGTTAACGCCGTTGCCAACGGGGCCCGAGGATGATGAGAAGGGGGGGTCGAGAGGGCCCGGGATGAGAGGGCCGAATATCTTGGGGAATAAAGTAGGGAGAGGGAATGGTGGTTTCTGGAGGAGGTTGCGGTGTTGGTAATGTTTTGTTACGTGACTTTATGGGGTGGCCTTTTTCGATGAAAAATGTTTTGCATGGTGTTTTGGGCGTTTTTTCATATAAATGAAGTCGTGTCTTCATCTGTAAGCGTTGCTGTACTGTTGTTTCCCGTCCACATAGTTAGATGTCCCTTTGGGTTAGGCGCCGGTTTCTTAGAGGACAAAAGGAAAACAATACACTACAGTCGACTCGGGTTGGATGGGTTGATGTTTGGCTTTTCTTGCTTTCTGTCATATTAGGGAGGCGTGTCGTTAAGTGTTCACGTCTGCCTCCAAGGTAAATGGGTATAGCCGAGGAAGTATGTTGACGCCTCAAGAACAAGCCTGGTGAGGAGAAGAAGCGTGGACCGGGATATATCTAGTGGTCAAGCAAGTTGATGATGAATCGGGCGTGGATGAGCTGAACTAACTGATCATTTTTGCTTCGCACCGGACGACTTGACTATTGCGGTGGCTGCTAGTTATTAGCTACACTTGGAAACAAAACAAAAAGTGTGCCGTGCGGACTATACCTACGTTACAAAGTCTATATTGTGTGGTCATCAGCGATTCTCAGACATATGATGTTGTGTGGTGTTGCTTCCATCAAAGGGTTTTTTTCTTTCTTTTTTTCCCAAGACAATACAAATTTGTGGTCGTGTATATAGACAGATCATTCACCGTCAAGTATAAAGGAGTTTCTCACCGCCCCAGTAAATCCCCTCTCTTTTCCCCAGGAAGCATCGAGTTGAACTCTGCTTCCTGTCATCATCGCCCCTGTTCTGATTACCTCCTGGTGGATATCAGGCGACCCCTTGTCGTAAATGTGTATCCTTTACTCCGTAGTGAGGTACCTCTCCCATGGTGTCGCCCGTCTTCTCCCCCTGGGGAGAGATATATTGATTAATACTAACTACTTAGAAACCAGTTACAAGTGTGGTAGTGTTGCTGTTACGTTGTTCAGCCAAAATACGGCGACATCCGCTGTTATCTTGATCGGCAGTGGATGTTCCAGTTCCAACTGTTTTCCTCGCACGAAGTAGCCTAGCAGCTGTCACTTTGGAGTTGAGGTTTGACACTGAACCGTGATTGTACATGTGTGTATATCCCCCATTCCGCCGCCAACCTAGACGCCCTACCGCCTATGCCTGCCTGACCTGTCCCAGTCCTATCACACGCTCATGCCTCCAGTTCTAAACCAGGTCCGACCAAATAAGGCACAAATACCCGCGCCTTAGGCACTGAGAAACCCAAACATACCTGCTCTGCGCACGCAACGCATCACTTTCCATCCCTATCAACCCATTCCCTCCAACACTTGTACTCGGTGTACTCGAGACTCTCCTTCTTGCCCTGGTATCTCACTACCTTGAGGTCCACCTCCTCCCACTTGTCCTTACGACCCATCCACCCGGCTTTGCGCATCAAGCTGACCACTGTTTCCTCCTTGGTCCAACCCTGCTCGACTGCCACGTCAGGGAGGTACGTGGAACCGTACCTCCTGCCATGGTAATAAAAGCTGATGCGTAACCCGTGTACACCCAAATCCCAGTCCATAGGGCCGTCGGCGTCCTCGAAATCCGTCAACAGTGTGACGGCCACCTCGAGTGATGGCAGTTCCTGTGCCGAAATTGGGTTGAAGCGGGTGTCGTGCAAGGCCGAGGTGAGCGCGTACGATGCCAGACCCTCAGACAACTCCTGGGCCTCGAAGGTGCCGATACACCCGCGCAAATTGCTACCGTGCCTCGGGGAGAGAATGTTCCACGTCACAAAGAGGGGCGATTCGGTAACGACCGGAGGCGGGGACGGCGACGCGATCGACGAGATGGACGTCGCAGGCGTGTTGGTGCCGCTGGAGACAGCCTGCTGGAGAGAGAGGGTGCTGGATGCGGAAGAAGACGCGGCGGAAGACGACGCACTGGACGAGGACTCGGCCAGTCGGCGGAGTGCGGGAATGCGCTTAGCTAGCTTGCTCCGGGTGGGAAAGGCAGCCCCTGCCTCCTCATTGTCATCGTCTTCGGCCGCCGTAATGGCGTTGGCATACTCGGCCCAGGATTTCTGAACCTCGGACAGCGACAACGGCTCACGGTTCTCGAGGTGGGCAGCAAGGGCCTCGAAGCAATAGAGACAGTGTTCAATGGTAGCCATTGTAGAGTTGGCTTGCGGTTTCCTTTTCCCAAGAGCTTGTTTGCGATGTGGTTGGTGCCGCAGCGAGACGTTTACAAGGGAGAGCTCGGACGAGAACGTTTCCCCCTCTTGTTGGGTCGCAGTGGAGGTCGACAGGCAGCAATTCGGACCCAACCAACCCCAGGAGCGCTGTGGTAGGTGGGTTCGAGGCGGTGGCTCAGAGTAGGTGGGTTTCAGCGGAACACGATGGCGAAGAGGGTGGAAGGGAAGTAGCCGGGCAGTCCGGCGCGGAGCTGAAGGAGGGGTCATAGGCCTGCGATAGCGGGGCTGTCCTATCAGCCGCTCTCTCGCACCCCGCCTCGCGCGGGAAACACACTAACAATAGGACGTTCTAGCCCCTCCAGAAAATGTTTACCAGCCACAGGACATCACATCCACCTGATTGACGAGAGTCATTAGGTGTTCAAAGCGACTTCACCCGGACTGCTCGTTGAAGGCGAAATACTGTCGTGATCTGAGCCTGCTATGGACTCACAACTAACGCCTTTTGTCTAGTGTTTCGATGTGCTGATGACAGCTCGGAACAGCCTCCGCGCTTCCCTAGCAGCAACGCACTCATTCATTTGTAACCCGACTGAATCGCCATGTTGCTCTTACATCACATCTTCGAGTTTCGTCTGTGGATGCGGGAGTTGGACCAGGCCCCGTATCGAAACTCCTCAACTCACTTTGAATTTTTCAATTTTTTTGGGGGGAACCATCCAAAGCGCTCTCGGCGGATCATGATGTGCAAGATCTACACTTGGCACGGTCGAGTAGCGATCTGGAACCTCTGCCTAGTGTGTAGGTTTTGGGCCTGCCAAAAACCAATGTTGATAAGTTCCAGTCCACGACTCTTCGCAGTTGGCGTGGTTGCAGCGTTACAGTCACAGAGAGCATTGGTTGAAACAAGACACCACGCCGTCAGTTTCAGCACTTGATACCGTTGCAAGCCCACGATGATCGACGACAGCGGCCGTGGCGGACGATGACAGACGGTGTTTTGCACGCTGTGAACGAGCAACTCCACTGACAGTTTCATCCTCAATCATGGTGCTGGGATGATGGAACATGAGCTGGATGGGAGGACCTCGGAGAGACAGGGCTGACGCTCGCATTTTTCTACTTGGTGCTTGCTGGCCCTGACAGAGGCTTGGCGTAGACAGGGGGTCTGAGCACACGCTGCAACACGGAAGGCCGAAGGCCAAGACGCGGGATCGTCTTCTTCCGACATGGAGTGCCGCCGCCGACGCGGCTCTGCTTCAATGCACCTGTTCAAGCGGACACGCTGCCGGTTTCATCCCCCAGCCCAAAAAGCTTCGCCATCTTTGGGACATCCCCTCATGGCCGAGACGTCGTCTGAATACGATTAGAGCTGTTAAGCTTACTGCGTAGCGCATGTAACGCTGATGGTCGAGCCTGGCATCGACCCTTCTGGCCCTCTTCACCATTGCAAGGCAGGGCCTCAAACCTCCTTACGTTTTCAATCGCTAAGGGGCCAAGCTAAGGATATCTCAAGCCCGGGTCTCAGTCGCCCCCCCTCGAACTCCGCCGAGCTCCCATATTAGGCGATTCTGCAAGGTTTCTCGGTGCACTCCCGGCTCGGGGGGCAACCTTAGGGTCTCGGTATCCTGGGCCGTCTCAAGCGAGCCGCGCCCAGAGATGGGTTGAACAGTTTTGTCATCGCTATTTTGTGTGCTTGAAGTCCTGAAACGCATGGCGACCATCAATCACCGACGATCAGGATCGCCAGGCTTGGCCCAGCACTATACAAATACCAATTCCCTCTTGGTTGTGTGCCTGATCTGCCCTCTTCTTCCCTTTTCATCCCATTCGATTCTCTTTCCTGTCTTATTGTTTCTTCTCTTCGCCAATTTCTTGTTCAACCTATCTTGCTCGTCGCCGGCCGACATTACTGCTTCTTCCAGCTTCTTCGAAGTCCAATACGTTCCCAGTAATCAAAATGAAGTTCACCGTCGCCGCCGTCCTCGCCCTCGCCTCCATGGCCATGGCTTACCCCAGCAACGGTAGGCCATCTGGATATACAATGTCCGAAGAGAGATATATGCTAACATGAAGCAGCCCCTGTTGAGAGACGCCAGAACAATCTCATTCCCGCGGTTGACGCCTCCATTCCCGCGATGACCAATGCAGCCGGCGAGATTCGGCCCTTTGTTGCAACGGGTGTTTACAAGGACGCCACCGCCCGCGGTATCTAAGTCACTTGACCACTCCCGACATAGCGGGCAGCGAGCTCTCAGACATGCACGATGGCGGAGTGTACGGGACGATCAGCTGCGGGCTAGGAAACTAGGCTTCCGCCTTCTCGAACCGACCGACAAAAGTTTCTGGGAAGCCTCAGGGATCCAGAAGCCAATCGTACAGGACTGTAGCAACATTTTAATATTGGGATTCGGCGAGCGGTTTCAAGAAAACCTACAACAGCAATACACATCGGATTGGGGGCGCTTTTGATAGACTATTCACCAGTCGGTTGTCGGATTGTTTTGTCACAACACGACTTGCTGCTACGTATTGGATCCGGGGATGCGAGGGATTGGTGGTTGAGGACAGCCGGGCACCTTTACCTTTTGCTACGGGTATCTCTACTGGGCGGATATTTTGTTCCAGGGTTGGCGAATACAACTTTTATTTGGCACCTTTGCCGTCATTTGGTCCTGCTTTTTTTTTTCTTTGTCGTGAGGGTTTTTTCAATGGTGCGTGGTACCGGCATTGATGAAGCAGAACTTGGGGTTCATGCCTCACTCATGTCTCACTCAGTTTTAACTCGACAGAAGGAGTGGTGTAGGGCTGTTGACCTGCGGTAAGTAGGGTATGTTGGCTGTTGGCTGTTGAAAGTTCAGTTAGTCTTTTGTCGTTGAACCCCTACGGCCTGTTTAAGACAGTATTGATGTTGAATTATACAAAGTATCGGGCCCGAAGCTGTCCGAGTGGTTCTGGAGATGTACGGTACGCTGCCGCTATTGGCCGGGATCGGGGTCGCAAAATTCTAAAAATGATCAGACCAAGTGACGGGACTGACCCAACCGCAACCACCAGACAACACACTGCATCCAGAAGGATTCACGGCCTTGTTGATGAGACCCAAGATTCCAACCATTGGGTTGAAATTGGACGAGTTTCCCGCGCAATGCAAGTTTCCCACTCAGCTCCTGGGGGCCGGCAAAAGCTCCTTTCGAAAACCATCATCCCATCTCGAATGCGAAGCCCCAATTCGCGCTCCATTCCCCAGACCAGCATGCTGAAGAAGAGACAGTTGGGGACTCGGCGACGGGGGGCTCCATCCCATGGAACAGGGGTCCTCCTTCAGCTCCAACAAGGCCGTTTCCTCTTCCGGCTTAACAAGCTCTCGGCATGCAGATTGGCCCCCCGCGTGGGCCGTCAGCGCCCCAATCAAACCCCGGCTAGCGCTCACCAGCTGGGCCTATGGAGCGTACCATCAGCGACGCCTTACAGCACCAGCGGCAGGCTGAGAACTTTTGGTGATTCTAGGTGCTGACGCCAACCCGCCCGCTGCGCTCTTCGCTACTGCACGGAACTGTGTCGGTCGGACAGGCTGACGGGCGGGTAGGTCGGGCAGGCGCAGCAGCAGATCGGGTCGAGTTCGTGCTCATTTCCGTTTCGCTTTTTGGCTGGGGTTTTGTGCGTTGCTGCTGCTCGAGGCTGCCTGGGTGTTGGTAAGATGGGAAATCCTGCGGGTTTACTTTTCACTTTCTTTTTGGTTATTACCTGGATTGGTTCTCCTCTCCTCCAAGAGGGTCGTCGACTCTTTTGTTTTGTTCTTCTCGACAAATTGCTTTTTTTTTTT
>Ga0247765_1001232_pt1 | contig 13555 bp, 10 predicted proteins | sample UWRJL106311C6_FD_179949 | JGI IMG/M metagenome (GOLD analysis project Ga0247765, IMG submission 179949) | Plant litter microbial communities from Arlington Agricultural Research Station in Wisconsin, United States - UWRJ-L106-311C-6 | ecosystem: Environmental > Terrestrial > Plant litter >... | reverse complement strand
GTCTGCCTACGATCGCGTAGAACGTTCTCCGTCAACTTTGCAGCCCAGAACTCACCTCGTGAGCGAGGACGCACATAATGATCTGGGCAACCATGCCAGAAGCAGCCATCGATGAATACAGCGATCTTACGACTCAGAAAAACTAAATCAGGACGGGCAACAGATAATTTAAAATTTTTACGAAACCTTAGGCCTCGTTGCCATAACGCCGAACGCAATAACTTCTCCGGGGAAGTATCCACCCCCCTTATACGTGACATCTGCCGCGATCTATTGAGATTCATTGAACAGCCGCAGTAAAATGGCTCCTGCGATGGAACACGCCAAAACCCCCGTCGTCAGGGCTCCAGCAAATCAAGCTGAGCAATCACACTTTCTGCGATAGCTTTCGCCAATAGCGGAGGGACAGCATTACCAATCTGCTGCAACTGCGAGCCAAAGCTACCCTGAAATTCGAACGAATCCGGGAAAGATTGAAGGCGCGCGGCCTCGCGTATCGTGATTGTACGTGCTTGGGGCGAGCTGTAGTGAATATGGGAATAAGAGTCCTTCGAAAGATGAGCGGTAACCGTCCATGAAGGTTGATCAGGAATCAGCTTGCCCCATTTTTCATCGAAGGCGTCATTTCTATACGGCGGCACATATTCAGCCTTCAATCGTTGATATTTTTCGCCGAAGTCAGGAGCACCACCATTCAGGCGCAGCCCTGAAAGCTTTGCATGAAAAGAACGATACGCAATTCCAAGAGCCTCTGGATAGTGATCCCCCGGGGCCATTTCACGGAAAATGTAATAATCTCGCGGATTAGAACGGTACCAATTACCTGAAACTGTTTCGGTCGCTGAACGATTGGGCCACGCCCGGAGTTGACGAACCCACTCAGAGGGCTCCCGACGAAGCGGCAGCCTTTTCTCGGAAGGACGCTGACCTTCAAGATGGCCGGTAAGACGCGGAAGGTCATCTAGTGCCTCTCGCACGCTAACCGCAGGAAGAGGATTGGGCACCTGTGGTATCCCCTTACCCCAGACTGCCCATCGATCGTCAGGGATCCTAATGCCTTCAGGAAACTCTGCTCCGAATTTATGAGTACGAGCAGGAGGGAGCGGAATCGCATTGTGGCCAAGATCGCTTCGGAACCCAACAAAGAACACCCGCCATCTTTGCTGGGGAACTCCAAACCAAGCGGCATTTAGGAGAAAATATCTAACATTATACCCAAGGTGAGCAGCTTCGCGCGCTATACGCTCCGCTACATCTATACCTAAAACTTCCCTCATGCCCGGAACGTTTTCCATTACGAATGCCTTGGGTCGGGCGGCAGCAACGACCTGAAGGAAGAGGCGATAAAGTGAATTGCGGAGTGGATCTCGAACGCCACCATGAAGAATCTTCTCGGACTCATTGAGCAGACTCTTTTGCTTTGCTCTACCAATCCGGGAGAAACCTTGACAGGGTGGCCCACCAACGATGATTTCTGGAGAGCTCTTGATCTCTTCGAGAAGGGTCTCTGGTGCCATTCGGGTCATATCACCCCGATCTGGACCGCCGAGCACTACAGCCTCGTCATGGCTGAACATAGAGCTGAAGGTCTTGGCAGCTGCTGATTCCCACTCGACGGCCCCGACGCAGCGGCCACCGGCCGCTTCAAAGCCAAGAGCCATCCCCCCAGCGCCGGCGAACAGGTCTAGTACGGTTCTTCTACCATTTGTTACCATAGGCGCGAGAGGCTCCACGTGGGCACCTATACTCTATAGCATCTCTGAGGACTGCCGGGAAGGGGCTGTTGATGACGAGTCGAGTCGAAGGAGCACTAAGGTACCTTGAGGTCTCCGGTCCTCCCCCGAGGGAGCGGCAGCCGGAACCTCGTGTCGTCATTTCTTCGGGAGGCGGGAGGATCCGCCCTCGCGCACGGCTCATCCGGACCATCGGGGCCGAGCTCATCAGCAGTGAGGTGGTAGCAATCCTTGAACTGGTGCGCAACAGCTATGACGCAGATGCCCATCATGTCGAGATCCGGTTTAACGATCCCCATCACTTTGAGACAGCCACTATCGAGATAGCCGATGACGGGCATGGAATGACTGAGGAGGTACTCCTCGGACCATGGCTCGAGCCTGCAACCAACTACAAGTCTCACGGCTCAAAGGGCCCCTTGGCAGGAGACAGATCACCAGGAGGGCGGCGGCGCTTAGGCTCCAAGGGTGTCGGCCGATTCGCGGCCCAACGCTTAGGGCATCAGTTGGTCGTACGCTCACGCGCGGCAGGAGCTTCGACCGAACTTGAGGCAGACTTCGATTGGGCCAAACTCGACAATACAGACCAATATCTCGATGAACTAATTGTACCTTGGAGAAAGATCAAGTCCTCTAATCTGAACTGGCACGGGACTTCTCTTTTCATGTCTCAGCTTAAAGATAGCTGGAACGAAGAGCGGTTCGATAGACTACGCGTGGCTCTGTCCCGTCTTTTGGGGCCTGGTCTCTCAGAGGCGTTTCAGATTCTCCTCGTCATCAATGGCACACCCGAGGAGATCAAGCCGTTTATTGACACAATACCGGCAATGTACTCCATCGAAGGATCGGTTCTTAACGGAGGGACATGCAGAATCATATATCAGGACATTACCGGAGCAAAAGAAACATGGGAGAGAACTGTTATGTGGCCCACCTCTTCAACTTGCGGACCGTTCAGCTTCCGCATAAGCTCTTGGGATCTCGACAAAGAAGCTGTCGCCGATTTCCTCAAACGGACCAATGCACAAACCGGGCCTCGTGATTTTCGAAGAGCCATCCGGGACCATTCCGGCATAAGCCTATACAGGGACGGCTTCCGCATACTCCCCTATGGTGAGTCTGACAACGACTGGCTCCGCCTCGACAGAAGGCGCGTCAACAACCCCACCCTCCGCCTTTCTAATAATCAGATACTTGGATGGGTGCGACTTACAGCAGATTCCAACGCCCTGCTTCGAGATCAGACCAACCGAGAGGGTTTGGTCGCCAATGAGGCTTACACTCATCTACAGCAGATTATCCTCGAGCTTCTGAGCTATTTGGAAACGCGACGCTTTACAGCTCGACGAGCACTTGGCCTCGCTATTCGCAGCAACATGCCATCGGCCATTAAAGAATTAGACCCTGCATCAGATCTCGATGAATTGTTGGGCCTGCTCACTCAAAGCCGAGGGCTCGCAAGCTCAACCGCCGCCTCCGAGATCAAGCAAATCGTGGAGTCCAGACAAGCGTCCTCGTTGGCTACCGTAAACCATTACAAGACCTTGGCAGGCCTTGGCCTCATTTCGGCCAAGGTTATCTCGAGACTGGGCCATCCTTTGAAACAGGCAATGGGAGAGGCAGAATTTCTCAAAGCTGAGGTTCTCTCCTCAGAATTCCCCGCTCACCTTAAAAACGACATTTTGGCAGCAGTTGATAAGCTTTTGGCCTCAGTTAATCGGGCACAAATCTACTCGGAAGCACTAGAATCGGTCGCCAACCCCGACATACAGCGCTCGCCAGTCAGCCGTTTAGCTAGATGTATCGAAGTGGTTGCCGATCTCTTTTTAGAAGAATTTGTACGTTATAATATAAACTTTAACCTTGAGGTTAATGCAGATCCAGATTTTTCTATTGCACCCTCTATTATTCAGCAGGTTGTCGCACTTATACTAGAGAATGCCAGCTACTGGGTGCGGCGGGAAAAAACAAACCGAAAAATTGCTGCATATATATACACAGGCGGGTTTTTGATCGAAAACAATGGCCCTAGCGTGCCAAAAGGATCTTATGAACGAATATTCGAGCCCCTCTTCACGACCCGCACAGATGCAGCAGGGCTAGGACTAACTTTGGCGCGCGATCTGCTAAATACGGCTAAAGGAACTATCCGATGCGTAAAAACCCAAATGGGAACGGGATTTGAAGTCCGCCTCTCCAAGAGTTAACCCAAATGCCTACAGCTAGAGCCATGCAGCAAACTCGATTGGAAGCAGCGCAGCAATTTCTGTTCCGTTCATCGAATAGAGATCATAAGTAAGTTCAAGTTGTTGGATTACATCCACGAAGCGTCGCAGAGTACCTGGGCGCCTCTCCGTCGGAGCACTTCCTCGCTTCGGGTTTTGCCGCTTCTCATCCCAGTATAAAATCGTTACAGCTTCAATGACACCTTTATTGGAAGCAATGTCTTGGCGAGAGCACAATTGCTCAACAAAGTCACCCAACTTGTTAACGGGACCGCTAAGCAGCAAGGCTCCTCCTGGTCCATGAAAATCAAAGGTTCGCACCGGTCCCGCAAGCAAGTGCCGGTATGAGTGCCGCCAGTCTCGCCCAGAGATCAATATATGCCGATAATCGGCACCAGGCTTTCTCTCCCCATCTTGCCCTGGCGGACAAACAGAATCGAAATAGAAGGCCGAAAGCCAACTCCAAATTCCAAGATCATGAAATATATCTCCCTGGATGGCCTTTATTTTCGGATGTAGATATTCAGCGGCCTCAAGCTTTGTCTTAAAGCTCTTTGACTCCAATTCAATGGTGGGGTCGACAACAACAGAGTAGTCGTTGCCGAAGAGCAGGTCATCCGGAAATTTTTCTTGCGAATTAACTCTCAAGTCGGAGAGATATCGACGGAAGTACCCAACACCCAATTGGTTTAGACTCCGAAGGGAAGCCATCTATTCCTCTTCTCCTGTTTTAGAGTGACGAAATCGATCACTTGCCCTTTGATTTCGACAGAAGGCAGGTACCGCCACATCGTCGATCCACTCAGAAATGTTTTCGCTGCTGTCTAATTCCAATACCGACTCAGGCGCGGCACCTAGCGCAGAAAGAAATTTCCGCCAAAGATTCTGCCAGCTCCCCTCTTCAGGATCGGAATCTTGATCAACCAAGAAGATTTGCACCAATATTTGGCGGAAGACAGCCGGCAGAATCAACATAGATATACTATCATCGGACCGCACGAGTTCTCTTATGCCTAAATCCTCTAGCCTCGAGTTAAGGATCAAAACTGGTACATCTTTCGAAAAATCTAATTTCCAGATCTGGTCCTCCAGGTCTTCAGAACTGACTGCAAGCAAAGATTCTTTATCAGTCCCGCCAGTCTCTAATCTCACAGGAGGTAGTCGGTCTGCAACAGCAAGAACTTTGCCGTGTGATCCCTCTTGATCAACAACCTTCACCCGGAAAGAGAAGATCTCACGACTCTGGAGGTCTACAAGTTGGCGACGGGATGGAGGAGTTTGATGCTCAACCGTCCCAAAGTCGAACCGCATATAAGAGCTTTTATCGTAGACTTCAATGTAAACAGCCCCATTGCCTGGCAAACCGAGATCAGCCAACTGAATTGAGGCATCAAACGAAGGGGCTTGGCCAGCCTGAGGAATGAGACTGACTTGAACACGGTCGCGCTCGATTCTCTTACGCCCGGTATAATTGAACTTCCTGATCATACTGCCTCCTCCTTGTCGCCGGAGACAGTACGAACAACCAGATCGCGACTAGGATCGAATCCGGAGACACTTAATTCGAAATCCTGCGACGCAGGCTTGAATTCGATCTGATTGCTAGCGAGTACCCTAACATCCGCACACTTCGCATCAATCAATATCGGCTCTACGGAAACATCAAAATCCAGTCGATGATATCGCTTAAACGGATTACCCCGGCGGACACCATAGGCGAATAGTATTTGGACCACTGCAGGAAAGCCATCGACTCCTTTCGCCAGCGCGACCTTCACCCCCCCCTTCGACTGGGTAACTCGCAAAAGTGCTTGCCCTTCAGCTGGAAGAATTGGCTTTTCAGGAGTTTTGTCTTGCCCTGGATCATTTTTCAAGATGTTCGGCTCATGGCCCAAAATATTGCGAGGTCTTTCGAGATAAAAAACATCCTTTAGTAGATCGCGGTCAAGGCTCTGGGAAGCCCGAGAGAGGCGCAGCGCCAGTTCACGTAGACTATTCTTGACAAAGCTGAGCGTAGAAGATCCATGTTCGTATTTGCCTTTAAATTTTGGAGAATGCCTTTGCCACTCGGTATGAGCAGGATTTTCTGCGTCCCCCAACATCGTGGCCAGCTTGGCATCAGTAATCACGACCAAGCCTCGAACTCCGCCCTCCATACCAGGACGAATCCCAGTAACAGTAATGCCATCGCGGATAAAGTAGCCCTCTGATTTCGTGATGTCTGGAGCCCTCTCAAGATAAACGTCGAACCATGACAGTCCTGCTCCTCCCTTTTTCTTTTTCTGCTCGACCTTGACCCAAACCCTGAAAGCCAGCCTCTCCCCGTCAGAGTATCTTTTCCGAAGTCCAGCCAGAGCCTCTTCTGGCAGGGGAGTGGTTGCGGCCCACGAGGGCGCTGCATTTGGGTTCGCAAGAGTAATATCGAAATGGTCCTCATTCCCGAGTCCCAATGACCACTTTGCTAGTTGGAGCAGCTTCATAGGAAGTCGCCGCAGCCCAACCGGCAAGCGGTCTACAACCTCCTCTATTGTAGCTGAATTAACTTCAATTGCTTCATCTGGGTCTTCGATTTGCACGACAAGATCCCTAGAGAGTACTGGATAGAAATATTGACCAAGCACCGCCGAAAGAGTGCCCTCGAATTGAAGCTCTCTAATGGGAGCAGGTATAACAACCGAAAGACCAGACTCATTATTTCGCTGGAGATTGAAAATCTCGCGGAATTTTTCCAACAACTGGTGGCGCTTAACAGGTAGAGCGAAATACTGCGAGCCTTCCTTTCGTTCAAACAGCCCAAAATCTCCATAAGGATGAAAGGGGTGACCGCCTCTATCTCTGTGGATTTTCAATACAGCCTGTCCCATCAGAAGAGAGTGCCCTGAATCGCCTTGGACCGTAAGGCCGAAAAAAGTATTTATCTGTGAAGACGCAGGGAACACTGCCTTACCCAGCCCCCATCTGCCTCTGTCTGTATCACCCTTGCCTGAACGACCGACATTACGCCAGAAATAGAAAAAGCTGTTATCCTTTTCTGCACCGGTTGTTTGGCCAGACTCTTCTGGCTTACCTTGCAGGCCTTTGGTTCCAAAGTCTTCAACTACGATGAAGGCAATGGGTTCATTAAGGTCAGGAGGAGCAAAGAGGCCATTATCTTTCGCTTGGATGTGTTCCGAAAGATTCTCAAAGAACTCCCTACAATCCTCAGGCCGAATCGCATTCTTACCTCCAGAAAACGCTATACGTACCCTTACCGGGGCTTCCTTGCTGCTCCTTGCGTCAAGCGAGTTCTGAATAGACTCTCGGACGAGTGCTTCGGCAGGCTCCCCAACGCTCTCAGTTGTAAAGAATTCCTGCTGTATTGGATCTATCCACTTGTCGTCCTTAGCGACAGGCTTGAACTTCCAGACTGGTCCCTCGTACATTCTCACCTCTGGCTCCGAGGCGGAGCAGTGATCGGACAACATGGAGGCTTGAAGTGCTTCCTTGGCGCCTCCAAGCGCAGGTACAAAGACCTACTAGGGTAGCTCCAATACTAATTGAGACGCCTCAAGGCTTCAAGGACGTAGCGGTTGAGCTTTCTGCAGCGCAGGCTCCAAGGCCTCACCGTAGGTACGGAGCCACATTGTTCGCGCTCGTCCGGAGCTCCTCTTCGGTCAGCGGCAGCCTGGTGCGAAAGGCATCCCACCCTTCCCGGGGGGAGAGGCCCTCGGCACTGGGCCGTCGGTCCCGTAGAGGATGCGCCGGGGGCCGATCTGCCGGATGCGCTGGGCGATCGTCCGCAAGGTCTCCTCGGAGGCGCCGGCGACGAGCACGACCTCCGCGACGTCGAAGTAGAAGCAGGTTCTGGCGCCGGACGGCTGATGGTGATTGACCCGCGAGACGAGCTGACACGCCGCCACCGTGGAGGGGTGCGGCGGACGCGGCCAAGGAGCGGCGCTTTCAGCCGCCCCGCCAGGGCGAAGCCTCAGGCCCTGCGCGCCCCAGGCCCTCCGGCTACTTGGGTAAACGTAAATTTTCTGTCAAAATATCCTCGCAGACCGTTACTCTCTGCTCAGGAGGATTGATGCTCAAGCGCCTGTTCCTTCCATTCATCTTTGCCGCGCTGCTCGGCTCTCTCTCGGTTTCCGACGCGCTCGCCTGTTCTCAGGGCGGCCAGTGCACCGGTTTCGGTGGCTGTAATTTTACCCAGTACCTCTACAACTTCGACTTCAGCGAAGGGTGTGCCTGGAGCTACACCGGCGGGACCAGCGTCACGGCCTCGGGGGGCACGCAGATGTGCAACCTCTTCCCGAGCTATCTCACCCTTGGCTACAACGGCGGCGCGGGGGCCTTTGCCTGGCAGTTCGTCACGATTCCAACCAGCCAGACCGGCACGCACTGGACGCTCGGCTTCAATCTCGAAGCCCAACCCACCAGCGGGAGCTCGCCTGGGCTGGACACTTTCTTCGTGAGGGTCTATGACGTCACGACCGCGAGCGACCTCGTCGTGACGTCGGCGATTGCCGCGAACAGCTCGCCGTCGTGCCGCCTCTACACCGCCAGCTTCACCGGCGATCTGCATGGCCACCAGATCGAGGTGCTCACGATCGCGAACGTGGTCCACGCCGACGCGCACTTCTACGTAACCAGCGTCTCTCTCGACGGCGGCCCGTAGTCGCGACTTCCCGAACCCCGTCCCGGTGCCGCCCCCGCACGAATTGCTTGGCACCTCGTTCCAGGGCCTACACCGGGAGGAGAGGACTGTTGCTGAAAAGCACCGCCCCCTCGGGGCGGATGAAGCTGAGATTGTGCGGAGAGCGCCGATCTCCCCACCCGGGCGGCCCCGCAGGGCCGCCCCTACATCTCGAAGCAGCCTTCGAGCTTCTGCCGTGCAGGCTCCCGACTCACCGCAGATACGGAGCCACGTTCTCCGCGATCGTCCGGAGCTCCTCTTCGGTCAGCGGCAGCCTGGTGCGAAAGGCATCCCACCCTTCCCGGGGGGAGAGGGCCTCGGGCACCGGGCCGTCGGTTCCGTAGAGGATGCGCCGGGGCCCGATCTGCCGGATGCGCAGGGCGATGGTCCGCAGGGTCTCCTCGGACGATCCCGCGACGAGCACGGCCTCGGCGACATCGAAGTAGAGGTTCTTCGTCGCCGGACGGCCGGCGGAGACGGCGTCCGCGTAGGCGGCCAGGGCGGAGTCGGAAAAGGCCTCGCCGCCCCAGAGGTGCGCGATCTGCACGGGGATGTCGGGCGCCGCCGGGAGGAGCTGGTTCAGCAGGATCTCGGCGTGCTCGCGGCCGTAGGTCTGATCCGCCCGGACATGGACGATGATCGGCAGCCGGCGCCGGTTGGCCGCCTCGAACACCCGGCGGACCTTCTCCACGTGCTCGGGGTTCTTCAGGTCCACCACGGACATGCCGAAGTGCAGCTTCAGGCCCCGGAACCGGGAGTCGCTCGCGCAGCGGTCGAGCTCGGCGAGCGCGTAGTCCGCGAGCGGATTGAAGCTGCAGAACGCGACGAGGCGATCCGGGAACCGCGCCGCCTGCTGTGCGGTCCATTCGTTCTCCGCCCGCATTTTCGCGTAGGCATCCGCGACCGGCGCATTCTTCGGAGAGTCGAACCAGTAGGCGTCGGACAGCACCACCGCGCGGCGGATGCAGGCGGCGTCCAGGAGCGCCACGAGTTTCTCGCCGTCTTCCGGCTCCTCGACGAGGGGGCCGGGGAAGGTGGGGGTCTCGGCCGCGATCCGCCAGACGCCGTCGGGCCCCTTGTCCAGCTCGACGAAGAAGTGCCCGAAGTGTTTGGCGGCCGCCCCTTCGCCCCGCGTGAAATAGCCGGCGACATGGCCCGCGGCGCCCTGGACCCGGTAGACCACGGGCGTAAAGCGGTACGCGCGGAGGAAGCGGGCGCTCAGATAGGCGGCGACCTTGTCCCGCCCGCGGATCCAGCCGGGATTCTCGGTGCTGAAGACCACGCTGTCCTCGGTATAGAGATCGGCGAGGCCGGCCTTGTCGTTCCAATGGGCCTCGACGTCGCGCAGCAGGCGAGCCAGATCCTGAGGCAACTCGACGGCGGGCAGCGGCGGACGGTTCACCAGCTCCGCGCCGGCCGGGCTCAGCAGGTGCTGGTGGTGGTCGACCCGGGAGACGATCTGGCACGTCGCCGACGCGGAGGGTGCGGCCGGGGCGGTGGATGCGGCGGTCGCGGCGGGGGCGACGGCGCTTTCAGCCGCTCCGCCGTGGCGAAGCATCGGTCTTTGAGCGCAACCCGCCGCCAGAAGGGCAATAAGAAGGACGTTCCGCAGGCCGGCAAAGCTCTTGGGCATGGGGAGAAGATTATCAAACTTATAGAACAGATCCGCCAGTTTCTTTCCATATTCGCTGGTCTCTGAATCTTTCCAATGCTCTTATCGCAGGCTTGCCAGCTCGGGCAGAGCATTCGTGGCCTGCGACCTTATCCTCTATCTCCTTCTCCTAAAGGAGAAGGAGGACGACTTCGAGTCGTATGGCCCATAGGGTACGTTGTGCGCCACCTTCAAGATCCTCAAGGCGTGTACAGCACCTCCTACGGGCAACCCGGTCTGGAGTCGTCCTCCTTCTCCTTCAGGAGAAGGAGATAGAGGATGAGGTCGCAGGCCACAGATGCCCGGTTCTGAATAGGTTCCCCTAGTCGGATAGTCTTCCAGCTCGAAAATCCAACGGAGGAGATCCCAGCATGCCCGAGCAGCACGTACCCGTCCTCATCGCCGGCGGCGGCACGGTCGGTTTGTCGGCGGCCCTGTTCCTGGCCCATCACGGGGTGCCGGCGCTGGCCGTGGAGCGCCGGTCGGCGATCTCGATCCATCCCCGAGCGCTGGGAATCGGCGTCCGCTCGGTCGAGATCTTCCGGGAGATGGGCCTCGAGGAGCCGGTGCGCGCCCTCGGGGGGCGGCTGGCGGCCGGCCAGGGGCGGATCTCGGCGCGGAATCTGGCCAGCGCCGACTGGACGTCCCTCCCCCAGCGGGGGGCTCCCTCGGCGGCTCCCCCCGCCGATCCCGTCGCGGCCCTGAGCCCGGTCCAGGGGGGCCTCTGCAGTCAGGACCTCCTCGACGAGATCCTGCTCGCGGCTGCCCGGGAGCGCGGGGCCGAGGTCCGCTTCGGCACCGAGGTGGTCGCCGTCGAGCAGGACGCGGAGGGGGTGACGGCGACGCTGGCCGAGGGCGCTTCCCGGAGGACGGTCCGCGCCGGCTACCTGATCGTCGCGGACGGGGCTGGCGGCGGGCTCCGCGAGGCTCTCGGCGTGCCGGCATCGGGGCGCGGGCTGATCGGGGGGCCGATCGTCAACATCCTCTTCCGCGCCGATCTGAGCGAGGTCACCCAGGGGCGCGACCTCTTTCTCGGCGTGCTCACGAACGACGAGCTGCGGCCGGGATTGCTGATCACGGTCAACGGCCGGGACCGCTGGATCCTCCACGTCCCCTACGATCCCGAACGCGAGACGCCGGAGGACTTCACCCCGGAGCGCTGCCGGGATCTGGTGGCGTGCTCCACCATCGGCGTGCCGGATCTGCCGGTGGAGATCCTCAGCGCGCTTCCCTGGCGCGTCGCCGCCCGCCTCGCCGACCGGTTCCGCGAGGGGCGGGTCTTCCTGGCCGGGGACGCCGCCCACGTGGTGCCGCCCACTGGCGGCTTCGGCATGAACTCAGGGATCGCCGACGCCCACAATCTGGCCTGGAAGCTGGCGATGACGCTCCGCGGCGAGGCCGGCCCCGCGCTGCTCGACAGCTACGACGCCGAGCGCCGCCCCGTCGCGGGCTTCGCCATGGAGCAGGCGCTGCTCCGCCTGGAGCGCCCGGATCTCAACTGGGATCCGTCCCGCACCGCCGAGCGGCGAGAGGCAGGCATCGCCGACGACGCGGTGGTCTACCTCGGGTACCGGTACGGCTCCTCCACACCTTCTCTCCATGACCTGGAACGGGATCTCGACGGCACCCCCGGCTCGCGGGTGCCGCACGCCTGGCTGGAGCGGGAGGGGCGGCGCGTCTCGACGCTCGATCTTGCCGGCTCCGGTTTCGCGCTCCTCGCCGGCGCGGAGGCCCGGGACTGGTGCGCCGCCGCCCGGGACGCAGCGGCCCGTCTGGGCGTGGAGGTAAGGGTCATTCAGATGGCCGCGGTCGATCCTGAGGGCGCGTGGTGCCGCGCGGCGGGCGTGGGGGATCACGGCGCGCTGCTGGTGCGGCCGGACGGTTTCGTGGCGTGGCGGGCGGGCGGGGCGGAGGCGAACGGCGAGGCGGTGATGGAGGGGGTGTTGCGGGGGGTGGTGGGGCGGTGGTAGGGAGCCGCCTTTTCCTCCCCCTTCAGGGGGAGGCCAGGAGGGGGCGCCCCAGACAAGGAGCGGTCCCGGACTCCGCAAAGCCCCCCTCCTGACCTCCCCCCCGTTCCGGGTGGAGGAAAAAAACAGAGGCACCGGCAGGCTTCCTGCACAGGATCTCCCGCGATCCCACGACGGCGTGGGGAGAGAGCGGATTTCACATCATCAGAGGAGGTGCTCCATGGTCACACTCGCGGATGCGCGCCGGGTCATCGCGGCGGCGGAAGCCAAGGCGGCCGACATCGGCCAGCCGATGAACATCGCGGTCGTCGACGCCGGCGGCAATCTCGTCGCTCACGTGCGGATGGACAATGCCTGGATCGGCAGCGTAGACATCTCGATCAAGAAGGCCTGGACCGCGCGCGCCTTCGACATCGAGACCGGCGATCTCGGCAAGCAGAGCCAGTCCGGCGACCAGTTCTTCGGAATCCACGCGTCGAACGGCGGCAAGGTGATGATCTTCGCCGGCGGCATCCCGCTCAAGCGCGACGGCCAGGTGGTCGGCGGCATCGGGGTGAGCGGCGGGATGGGCAAGCAGGATCAGGCGGTGGCGGAGGCGGGGGCGGAGGCTTTTTGAGGTGAGCTCTCGTCAATGGGGCGTCCGCGTCCTTTTCCTCCCCCTTCAGGGGGAGGTCAGGAGGGGGCGCCCCAGACAAGGAGCGGTCCCGGACTCCGGAAAGCCCCCCTCCTGACCTCCCCCCGTTCCGGGTGGAGGAAAAAATCCGGGCTCCCCTCCCGAGGCCCGCTCCCTTGCTCCCCCGCCCCCGTTTGGCTAACATCCCGCCGTTTGGGCGCTCGCCGTCCTTCCTACCGGAGCTGCCGCCCTTCCCCACAGGAGCCTCATGTACCGAGAACCCGATTTTTCCAAGCCGAGCCTCGCCAACGCCCCGGAGTGCAGGTTCGAGCCGGCGCCGGCCGATACCGTGCTGCCGGACGGCTTCATGTCGACCACGAACTTCCCCACCTACGTCAAGGTCGGCGGCAAGTGGCGGATGCCGGAGCGTCCGCGGATGGATTCCCACCTCGTCTGGGACCCCGCCACGGAGCGGCTCATCGTCAAGGAGTTCCGCCTCGTCCAGAAGGGGGATCTGGTGGCCGTCGCCGTCGCCGAGGACGGCTCGGAGGGGGTGCTGGTCTGGGACCGCGGCTTCCTCGCCGAGGTGGACGACACGCTGGTCCCGGAGGCGTTCGCGTTCATGTCCTCGGAGGTGAGCCGCGAGAAGCCGGTCAACTATGACGCCATCTTCCGCGAGTTCATCAAGAACCGC
>Ga0247765_1001231_pt1 | contig 13563 bp, 10 predicted proteins | sample UWRJL106311C6_FD_179949 | JGI IMG/M metagenome (GOLD analysis project Ga0247765, IMG submission 179949) | Plant litter microbial communities from Arlington Agricultural Research Station in Wisconsin, United States - UWRJ-L106-311C-6 | ecosystem: Environmental > Terrestrial > Plant litter >... | reverse complement strand
TCATGGAAATTTCAAAGATTTTCCATACAAAAACAGGCCTGCAGCAAGCCCAGCCGTCTGGCACTGTCAGGGTGTGGGGAGGGTGGTCGCGGCAGTAAACCCCTTCCATATCCCTATAAACCGAACCAGTCACTCATGCACAGCATTTATAAAGTCAAATGGTGCCAGTAGGTGTCAAACCCCCACACGGGGTCAACGGCGTCTGTCCGTCTCCTTAGATGTCAACGCCCTCTGCCTCATCACCGACGTGGTGTTCGGCAGGAGGGTCATCAATGGCAAGCGAAGGGTTGTCGATACAGAGGAACAGATTTTGTTGGCCGAGACCATTCTCCCATCAGAGGTAATTCTGGATGTGACGGTGCACCACGCCCACATCAATCACGAGAGGTCGGCACTATGTCGCATCCATCACATGACAAGGAAACACAATGCAGGAATGTCGAGGCCAAACGGGATCGCACACTCATCGCCCATGCCCGAAAGCAGTGCTAGTAGCAATTCTTGAGGCGCCTCTTCCTCTGCCCGGTTAATACAACTCGATGCCCATTGTGTAAAATCGGACACCAAGCCTAGATTCTGCGTCCCCGGGGGTTCAACTTTCATGAAGAAAAAAAAGAAAAGACAGGAAATGGAAATCTCGGACAGGATTTGCATCTGAAATAGTCAGACAACTCGTGGCCAGTGCACGCCACGAGCGGGGCTAATTCTGCTGCACATAATTGGCCCGAGAGAGGGGCTGGCTGTTCCGGCGCGCGGCCTTTCTCAGCAGCACTCTCTATTCCCAGCCTACGCAGTTGGAGAACCTAGAAACAGGACCACCTCATCCCCCCAGCCAACCACGTCAGCCATCTGATTTGCAGCACTCATCGACGACGACGACGACGACGACGACGACGACGACGACTACTGCCTCTAAATCCCTCTCTCGCGCACTAGATAGAAAATACCATCTCGGGCCCTGTATTCTTTGAGGACGTGCAAGCAGGGTCTCTAAAGCAAACCAGCAGTTCTCTCTCTTGGTCCATTCAATCCCCACGCCGCGAGAATGTCGCATAACCCACTCGACACTGAAGCTGGCACCGAGCTGTTCAGCAGCTACGAAGCCGAGTTCAAACTAGTGCAAGCCGACCTGACGCAAAAACTCGACCAAATCCCAGAACTCTCGGGCGAGCCACGCAAAGCGGCGCTCAGCCAGGCAGAGCGGGCGCTCGAAGAGGCCAGCGAGCTGCTGGACCAGATGCAGCTAGAGAAACAAAATGTGCCTTCTTCATCGCGAACCAAGCTCAACCAGCGGCTGCGCAACTACACGACCGACGTAGACGGGTACAAGCGACGGCTGCGAGCACTAGCCGACGATCGAGCAGCCCTCTTCAGCGGTAGCCGGTACCGAGACGACCCATCGGTGACGGGGTCAGGGCCCTCGGACGTGCAGCTGGAGCAGCGACAGCAACTTCTAGCGGGGACAGACCGGCTGGACCGAAGCACGCAGCGGCTCAAGGCCAGCCAGGCGTTGGCCAACGAGACTGAAGCAATTGGGGCGAGCACGCTGGCCGACCTGCACCGCCAGCGCGAGACGATCCAGCACACAACTGACGTACTGCTCGAGAGCGAGGGCTATGTCGACCGGAGCGTCAAAACGCTGAGAGGCATGGCGCGTAGGTACTGTTTTCTCCCCACCCTTTCTCACCCTTATTCTTTACTATACACCCGCGCACAGGCTGACAGATATTTTGTAGGATGGCTACCAATCGGATAATCACCATTGCCATCGTCACAATCCTCGTTCTTCTCATCTTTGCTGTCATTTTTAGCAAGTTCCGGTGAAGATCGAGTGAACAGCGTTTCGTTTCTGGCGTTTTACCGTATCAGGAGGCATGGGTGCTCAGCATATTGGTTTTTTGTGTCCGGAAAGTGATGTTGTATGTAGACTAGGGTTTACACAGTTCGTTCTTTTCTCTTTCTCGTCTCTCTGCGGCTTGACTGCCTGTTTGGCTGTTTGGCTGTTGCCGTTGCTCTTGGTTTTCAACGTTACAGAGTATCGAAGTCCCTGAAACAGGTAGAGTCTAGACTGGGTGGCTACCTAGGTATTCTGTGTTCGGACATGGCTTGGGATTCAGCAACACATGTGTATAATGAGATTATATTTTTATACCCCAAGTGGATCTACAAACAAAAACTCCAACAAAAACACATATCTTGATATTTGGAAACCGACACGAACTCAATTCCGGCCCTTCCCTCCCTTGGCCACCCTCGCCTGCATCGTCGGACCAGATCGCTTCTCTCCTCCCAACGGTCTTCTCCCAGACGCAATGGCCCCCTTGCCTCCCTTTCCACCTCTTGCACCCCTGCCGCCAGGACCACCACGGAACTTCCTTTCACCGCGTCCACGGAAACCACCCCGTGCCTTAAGAACCTTGGCAGCGGGCTCATCCACATCCATACCATCCTCCTCATCCTCCTCTTCATTATCATCGCCATCTCCCTTGCGATTTGACCACTTGAGCTTTCCACGCAAGCCCCTCTTCGGCACATCCTTGCCCTTGAGTGCAGCAACGTACGCGCCAACGCCGCTCTCCTCGCCGCCCTGCATGTCCACATCCATTGCCTCACCCTCGTCATCCTCCTTGCCAAGGATAAGCTTGCCGTCCATGTCGATCTTGGCCTTAGTCTTGCCCCGCTGTTTCAGCTTGACAGGCTTCGTCGAAGAGATATTGGCAAGAGCGTTACGATCGAGTAGATCAAGTGGCTCGTCCTCATCCTCGACGATATAGGCATCTCCACCTTTGCTTGCGCCTTTCTTATGCTTCCCAACCATCTCAACGTCCGAATCATCCGACTGGTCTGACTCATCGTCGCTGCTGTAGAGCGCCTGGTCATACTCGCTCTCAAACCGACTAATACGCCTTCCGGTTGCCTCGCCGGCATCAGAGACGGCACCGTCCTTAGCAGCCTCCTTCTTTCTCTTGTTACGTTCCTTGGTCTTTCGGATGTTGGCGATGAGCTTTCTGTCTTCCTCGGGGCAGTGCTTGGTTACGACGTCAGCGCCGAAGCGCCGCACCATTCTTTCAAGGATATGCTTGACCTTTGCTCTAAAATGACCCTTGTGCTCATGACTCCATATCATGACATTGGGAATCATGGTGGCGAGGCGTGGCAACATTTGGCTAGTAGGCAGGCTGATGGTGCAGACTTTGATGAAACCAAGGACGCTCTTGACAATCTCGCGGTTATTTGACGTGAGGTAGAGGTTCATCGTCTCGACTAATTCCTCCATCGTCTCGGGACTGAGAGACTCACGGAACTCGTAGAAGATGCGCGTCATTGCCGTGATAGACGCCGAGATCATGTGCGGAGTACCCCCAGCCAGCCCAGCACTCACCATGGTGAAGTACAGTTCCAAGGAAGCGGCCGCTGATGGCGTACCCTCGGGCATGTGAGGCACCTTACTGTTGTCGACTATGGATCCCTCCGAGGACACCATTTTCTGGCCCATCGAAACCAAGAGGTCAAACGCGGTTGTTCGTGCCTTTTCATTTTGTTCCTTGCAGCTGATAACCACCTCTGGTAAAACAGAGGGAATGAAGTGCAGGGCATTGCTTGGGATGACAGGGATCAAGGCAGCAATCGCTGCCAGTCTTTCTCGCCTGGCGGGTGCTGATACCTTGTCCACGCTCTGCAGGAATAGCGACTGTAAGTCGGCGCATTTTGCTTCAAGGGCTATCCTGCCCTTCTCAGAATCAGCCAAGCGCGGGACTAACTTGTAGGCCTTCTTCTGGAGCTGGGGGTCGTCTTCCTTAAAGATGACAAGTGACGCAATGTTGAAAAGTGCTTCGAAACTCTGAAGCGGGAGGTAAATGGACATCGTAACAACCAGATCCATGAGGCTGTGTGCCGTTGATGGGGCGGGCTCTTGACTCGGTTTTGGCTTTTCCTTTGGCTTACCCTCGGATACCTGTAGAGCATCTGCAAGCTTTTCACAAACATTTTCAAACATCCCCTGCAAATCTCCAACCGAAACGATACTGAGGTATGCGTTGATGGTTTGGAGGACTGGACCCCGTTTCTGGGGCAGCGTCGTGGTATAGATGTTGAAGAGGACCGCTAGAAAGTTGGCAGCGAAGGTAGCAAGATATTCCAGATTCTTTTGGGCGGTTTCCTTGCCCACTCTGCCTAAAATCGTGATTTCTTCCTCTTCGGCCATTGTGACAACCGCCTGGTTGGACTCTACAATCGTCCTCAGCGCTCGGCAGATGTCCAATCGTAGGTCAACCTGCTCGTACAACAGATTGGTCAACATTTCGGCAAACTCCTGGTCAAATGATGCCTGTGTATCCAACGGCAGATCGCAGTAACCAGGGAGAATTGACCAGATTTGCTGCACCACCGTCTCGTAGATCTTGACCTCCATCGTTTTTGGAGCATCTCCGTGCTCAATCACCCGCTGAAACATGGTGGCGCTCAGCGGTACAAGCTCCGACTTGAAGTGGGCCAGGTTCGTGTTCGAGGTGTAGTCACGAAGGAGAGGGAGTAGCCAGGCTCTGCCAGGCTGACCCATTGCTGGCCTCGCCAAGTTTAAAGGCAAGACGTCCAGCACCGCTTCAGGTCCCATTGCCCTTATGGCCTTCCCGAGCACATCGTCGGCTTCAAGCTTGCCAGCAAAGGACCCATTGCTCCGCATCTCGCCGATTGTCTTCGTGATGCCAAGGAGGTAGGGTGAAGACTGCCACCTTAGAGAGTCGAACATGGCGCTGAGGACATTGAAGGTCTCAAGCCAAGCTACCTGGTATTTGACGGTAAGGAGGCCTTCTGCTGTTTTTACCAGTTGCTTGATGACTTTTTCGTCGTAGATTGAAGGTTCGACGAGAACTTGTTGGGGAACGCAGTTCGACATGAATGAGATCAGGCATTCTGAAGCGGATATTCTAATGTTCTTGGACTCTGACTCCAGATACGCTGCCACCATGTTAAACGGCTCAACCAGATCCTGAAACGTCTCCTCTGGTGTTATTTGCGCCGAAACGTCGTAGGCTCTAGAAATGATGGCGAGCCAAGGGGGGAGCAATTGGGCATCGTTCGGCGCTGGTCGAAGCTCCTTGATGATTTCTACTAACCTCGGCAGTTTGGCTGACGCAACTTCGTCTGCCAGTCCCTCAAATATCATTTCGAAAATGTCAAACACGGCCATGCTCATGTGCTCGTTTCCGGTCCTGGCAATGCCGAGCAGCAATTCACAGAGAGGCTCAATCTTCTTGCTAGGCCAACCACCACTGGCAGACGCCACAGTCCTGATAAGTTGGAGCGCATGGATGAGCTCTGGGCCATGGATGCCCTCGGCTGACTTCTTTTCCTTCCTCGTCTGGGCGGCCCTTTCTGCCAGCAACTTCAAGCTCTGCATAGCAGTCTCGGCGCAGATGCCCGCTGCCGGGTGGTCAAGAGATGGGCTTGGCGGTGGGTGTTGCAAGATCTTCTTCAGCGCGTCCTGAGCCCTCTTCCGTACTTTTGGACGGGGGTCCAGAGCGATGGTCAAAAGTCCACTGACTGCGCGCCGAGGGCCAATTTGGGCGGCGCTCATCTCCCACGCTGCAGCATCTTGAGCCAAGAGCAAGCTTTCCAAGCAGCCAATCGATGGTTTCAGTAGCGGGGCATCGGCATCTGGTTGGGAGAGGACTGGGGCGAGGAGAGTAAGGATCTGTGTGAATTTCGCTCGGAGGAGCGCCTCTGGCGCAAAGGGTGTGACGATATCAAGGAGGTAGACGACGGGCTGAACTAGAGTCTTTTTGTCGAGGAGGCTCAAAAGAGCAGCTAGGTATGCCGTCGGTGAATCTGCAGTGCCATTCTCTTTGAAGGTGGCTTCGATTCCCTCGAGGACGCTGGCGGTCTGCAATTGCGGTCAGTTTCCACGGCCAGTTCTTCAAGCCGGATTGCTGGATGGCTGAGACGACAAAACCATACCTGTTTTTGATTCTGAAGATTAGGCGACCGGATCTTGTCCAGTTTCTCTTTTAGAGAGCCCGACACCATTTTGACGACCGTGGCGTGCTTTCCCTGGACACAAATGGGCTGGTCGCGCTGCGAGATTCAGCATATTCCCACACGAAACTTTCAAAAAAGTTCAGTGTTATCGATTAACCCCACCACCAGGATATCGATAAGGGTCCACCGTAGTGACAGGGGTCCTAGGATTCTGAGTACAAGCACAAACTGCTCTCAGGTTGAAGATCACACTCCGCGATGAGCAAAGGAAAGAGTGGTCACGTCGGTTTGTAACCATACCCATTCATCCTCCCAAATCGCCTTTTTTAAGATCTCGATATCAGGCCTAGGACCTGCTGCGAATGCTGTGCTGCAACTAAGATAAGCCAAACCCGAAAATCACTACAAATCTCAGGCCCTGAACGCCCCAAGCAGGCCAAAAATTAGGAGAACTCATTGTCAGCCTCCTCAATCTGATTCTTGATGCGGACTAGAATCTCCGTCTTCCACTTGTCCAGCCGACTCATCTGGTCAAAGGCATAGAGCTTATCTGTGAAGGCCTCCTGGTTCCCTGATTCGACAGCGTCGGTCAAGTCCACAAGAAGCTGGTACTCCCTGGTCCCGGCAAAGCCAGGGTCTTTCTCCCGGTATCGCTCGAGGTTGCGCCGTGTGCTGACCAAGTCCTTCGTCGCCAGAATGCAGATGCCGGCCTTAAAGAAATACTCCTTGACTGAGTATCTCATAAGGTTGTTATTGAGTGACGCCTCTGCCACCTTGTCGTAATTATCTATCGCCCGGTAGTAGTCGCCCTCTAGAGCCGCGATATCCGCGACCTTGAGCCACAGCTTGTTGGCAAGACTGAGAACAGCTTCGTTAGCCAGTTATGCGGACGCAAAATGCTGAGCAACTTACGCATTGGCATTATCACCCTCATACCACTGGGCAGCGCTGTCATAGCAATCGAGCGCTCGCTTTCTGTCTCCGATCTCAACCTCGAGCACTTCGCCCTGACTCTCCTTGTGTGAGGCCGCCCTTCGGAAATTCCCTTTAGATGTATATTGCTTGATTGCGCCCTCGAGGCAGCGGACGGCGTCTTCAGGACTGTCCTTTCGGTACACCTTGAAGGCATCAATCATAAGGTTTGCCGCATCATCAGGCTCGTTGAGCTTGTCTCTGTGGATACTGGCCGCCTTTTCGAATGCCCCGCCGGCCTCCTTGTCTATCACCCGACACCTGTGAGCATCCCTAGCGGGCAGGCACGACTTTATTTAGAGGGACGCAAGGACACACTTAGCTTCTGCAGTTTGAATGCATTGCCTGCTTGCACATAGAGGTCGGCTGCCGACTGATATTTATCCTCCTTGCCGCCACCGAAGAAGCTGAATCCTCCGCTTGCACTCTGGAGAGTCTTCTCGGCCTGTCCCCCTATTCTTCAGCATCGCGCCCCAAGTGAGGGGCAACAGTGAGGGTTTATCGGGCGGACCTTTTGAATGAGACCCCGTGGATCTTGCGCCATCTTGCCTTAGTTTCGTGTCCGGATGGTAGAGTTATAGTATCGATAGTCGTATTGAAGTAGGTGTCGGGGTCTTTTGCTGCAGAAGCTCGTGTTGCAGCGTGTCCGGAATGTCTCCGGCTTTGACACGCAGGTGGGGCTCGGAGTTGGGGTTGAAGCTAGGTAACTTTATGACGCCAGTTCTTTCAACGCCGCCTGCCTGATCCGTGCTGGTCGTTGCCGAGCATTATCCCTAAACGGTTAGACACTATGGAGAATTTAAAGTGTTCTGACTACACAGACCCAGTCTAGATATTTAATCCCCTGACCCTGATCAACATCTCAAAATCAAGCACACACTGCAACATGTCCAGCTCTAACCTCGCCCGGTGGTTCACGAGAGGCCCCAAGTGTGTCTTCCTTCTCCCAGCTCGGCAATACTCACACCAACCAGAACAATTAATAGACCATCGCGCCCAAGATTCGTTCTGGGAGGACCTTTCGAAGCCGACATGGTCGATCCGCTCTCTCCTTCCCTCTCCCTCTGACGCAGACTCGGTCGTAGATACGCCGACCGTCACCCCCTCTCAGCTCCGACACCTTCTCCGGCTCTCCGCTCTCTTACCGCCGTCGAACCCCGCAGAGGAAGCATCTATGATCGTGACTCTGCAGTCTCAGCTTCACTTTGTGCGCGCCATCCAGCAAGTAGATACCGAAGGTGTCGAACCGCTGAGGTCGATCCGTGATGAGACGGGGGCTGGGCTGAAAGAAATAAAAATTGGGGTAGAAGAACTCAAGGCTGCCCTTGACGTAGAGGAGTCACGGGGTCATCATTGTCGACCACGGCGTAAGAGGGACATGCCCGTTGATACTTCGGGCGCGGAAAACTGGGACGTGCTGGCATTGGCGGCGCACAAAGCAGGCCGGTATTTTGTGGCTAGGAGTGCAAAGGGCGTAGAAGACGTCTCCTGATGGCTGTGATCAAGGGTGGGACGTGTCCATGCTGGGTTCCCACAGATCATGGCAATTCGGCCTCAGAATGCAATGACATGGCAACCGTGGCTTTATGTCGTGCCTACAATATGACCATTGGTTGTCGGATCAGTAATGATACCTTCCAAGTGTACTGTGCGAAACATTTGTAAGACACCTATTTCAATTTCTGTCTATGCCTTTGTTTTGGGGCTGCCGTTGAAGAAACCCAAAGGCAACTGCTAATCCTACAGGAAATTCAGAAAATGCAGTATCGTCATGCCGGTATCATTCTAGTGTCCCCTAGGTCTCCGATCTACCAGCCAATCATACGCCTCATAATCCTCGTGCAAGTTGTTCGTCGCGAAGCTCCACTGCCTCCGTCTTTTCGGTTCACTTCTTCGACTTCGATTTGCGGGCCCGAGTCTGAACAATGGCCTGCTTGTTCTTCTGCTTGACCTCCTGCTCCATCTTCTTGACCTCGATGTTGAGTTCAACCTCGTCTCGCCGCTGCTCACGTTCCCTGTTCTCCTTCTCGCGTCGTTCCAAGGACACTTCATTCTCACGGACTTTCTCAGCATCGATGTCCTCCCAGCCGATGTGTTTCAGGATACTGCCAACGAGGTACTGGTATCTCAGGTGGCCGCTGACCTTAGCAGAAACGTCCACGTTTTCGATACCATCAATACCTTCGATTCGCTGCAAGCCTGCGACACCGAAGTGGATGCTGCTCATGCGGTAGAGGAAGCCGAGAATGTAATCATTGGCCGAGAAAACGTTGACAAGCCGTCCGGACACCACGCTCTTCATCGCGCACCAAACCTCAGGATCAGATGGAGCTGGCATCCCCATCATGACGACATTCTCAACAAGACCGAACCCACGGCGCTCAGCCAACACCATCAAGCAGGCATAGATGACACGAGCTCCGAGACTATAGCCGATTAGCGTGACACCCCGTTCACCATGCGCCTTGCTCAGGATGATATCAGCCAGAACATGGCCAGCCTTGTCTGCTCGCACCATGGCAACGTTCCAGGGGTTATCGATAATCTTGTTGATTTTCAGTAAACCCACAGGCCAAAGCGCCTGCGATAGACTGGCAAAAACTGGGCCATGTTTGTCAGCTATTTGGGGGCATGTTCTGAGGCTTGGGGAGCAGGGCTTACTGGTCCGAGCAATGATTTCCTTCTTTGCCATGGACCAGGCCGCACTCTTGATGACCGTCTCGAGGGCATTTCCCATCTTCAACAGCGACTCGAGTTCCCAGCGCACTGCGTACACCTCCGCTTGCAATCCTAGCACGGTCCAGGGGCTGGTGATGTCGGCCTCATCTGTGAGCCACCCGTTAATACCAATGACGACCCGGAAGCGACGACTGTCCGATTTGACCTTTCCGATCTCCGAGTCCTCGCTGGTTGAGCCATGGAGCGGGATGAAAGCGAAGTCCTGAACATCCTTGGTATATTGCTCCATCGCCTTGCCGGAGGCGCGCGCACCATAGATGCCAAACAGAGCGCCAATTAGCAGCCCGCTCTCAGCCATACCGCCCAGCAGGCCCGCCGCAGCGGTGCCACTGAGACCAGTACTTCCGAGGACCGAGCCGATACCTGCTGCCACCAGAGGAGCTGCAAGTCCGCCGGTAACACCGAGAATAGCAGCACCTGCAGCGCTAGCCATGGCTATTTTCCACTTCTTGGTTGACTTTTCTTCGCCTTTCTTCTGGAGAAGCTCCTTGAAGCAAATGTCCTTGGTGGTTTCGGAAAGACCCTTGGCCACGCGAACCTCGTCCTGTGCCAACAGCTGGAGAGGAAGGTGAAGCGAGGATGCGACGTGGAGTAGGAGTACGCGCGAGTATGCGCTGTAGTGCTCGAGCGAGAGCAATAGGAGGAGGAGCGAATGGAGGAGCAAAGCCTTCTTCTCGCCAGACATAGAGCACAATGACGTCGAGGTGGGAGGATACAGTCGCAACAAGTTGGCATCGGGCTGGAAGACCACTGACCTGTTGTTGTCTGTTCCGGTGTCAGCAATCCCTGGACAGGAAACTGGCGATACAGGCCTGTCAGGGGTCTTGCCTCGATACCGGTTGCGATTGTTGCGCCTCACACTTCCGTACGAAGACGGTCCCCCTTGAGGATCTGTCGTTCTCTTTACGGAAATGTCACCAACACGCTTGTGCACCGCTGTCTGCCACTTTTTGAAATGGAGGAGCACCTCCTTCTTGAGCTCTTGCAGGCGAGGACCAGCCCGCTCACCTTCCGGTGTCCAACCGTCGCTGTCGGCTGGCTTGATGTTTTCTCTATGGCGGGGATCGACACGTCTCTTGGGCTGAGACTGGCTCAAAGTGAGATCCTTCAAGTGGGCGGGAAGTCGAGCCCAAAAGCTGCTGCGGATGGGGGCCGTGTTGTCGTCGATACCAGTCGAATCAAACACGTGGACAATGTGCTTCTGCATAGTATCGGTCACCTTGGCGATGAACAAGGCGAGCTCCGTTTTTTCGACAGGGGTGAGCAGCGCGCTGAGGTCGACATCCCGCTTCGGGGTATTGGGCCTGGGTCTTCCGCCGGGGGCCATATCTGCGGTGGTTTCTCCAGGCGTATTTTGCTTCGGTGATGTGTTTGCGTCAGTGAGAGAGTTGGGTTCCTCCCCATCTGCAATCGGCGGGGTATCTTTTTGCTCCTCCATCGTCGCTGTAGAAGGCGCCTTCTGGTTCTTCCTTCCTTGGTGATGGGTGTGGTTGCCGTGCTATTGACTATTCTGAGTGTTGTTGCAAATGAGAAGGCGCGATCAACGGGATGGGGGGTTGTGCGAGGTCGGGAAAGGGAGGAAGCACCTCGATGGAAGGTGGGGCTGCTTTTGCTCACAAGCACTGCGAAGTCGGCAGCTTGTATTCTAGAAGACCAGACGGAAGCAGTGTATTAGTGCCAGCTCGTATCCATCCGATTTGTTTGCTTTTCTGTGTGTTTGATGTTGTGCCAGGTACCTACTCCCCGGCTTTGGCGTCACCTGGGTCTGGTACGAGCCGTTTGAGACCAAGGGTTCAGCATTATCTAGGAAGTCGACGCGGAGACGGCACTGGGGACAAAGACCATGTTTCTGTCCGGTGTCAATGTGAGAAATGAGGGAAATGCCCCAAGACCATGGGGACTTCACAATCCCATCTCCCCCGTTAACAAGTCGGTCGGCCTTGACAACCAGGCAGCGACATTCTATGGTGTTCCAAAACTACGGATTCTAGCATATCACAGCCGGATCTGATACAATCATCGGCTTGCTACCTCTGCCAGGGCCTGTTTCGCAAGTAGCTACCCGGTGATGTTCTACACTACCTACTCAAACGCCGCTTCGTAGTAGTCAGCAAGGATATTATTCAGCCGCGGTGTTATCCACTTTCCCCCTGTCTGGACTAGGGGTGGGAAATGAAATTCTTTCATTTCACTTTTTCACAGTTGGCCCTGAAATCCATTTCCGAACCTAGGAGGTTGAATGAAATGGTTGAAATGTGGGTCATCTTGGTATAGGTCAGATTGCCCACTACTCTCTGTACGAGTGGGAGGAAATCCGCCATTCCAAGATTGGAAAAGCTTAGTCATCTTGATTCCAGTCCACTTGGCTCGTGGTGGCACGGATCCCATATATAACCCTAACCCGTATGGTTCCCAATTGAGTTAGCGGAAATTTCCATTTCAGAAAAAAAAAGGCTTGAAAAAATGAAATTTCGAAAAAAAAAAAGTCTGTTGTGAAATTTCGCACCCCTAGTCTGGACCCTGGGTGGCTTCTGCCCACTATTCCCCCACCCCACCTTATGACGTGGGTTGGCTGGGTCACCGTGCCAAAACCCCGAATCAGCACAACGAGTGCAGCGCACGTTCTTGCGGCCTTCTTTGTTTTTCGGGACGCTATTCAGGAACCGCTGCCTCAGGGTCTTACCTATAACAAACACGGCCCTTAAACGTCTGGGCCCGAACCAATTTCAAGACACCCGCCCTCTCGCGAGTCGCAGGGACCAGCGCCGAACGAAACACCACCCCTCCATCGCATGCCAGACAGATCTGACCGGAGCACCCCGACTCTTGACAAGTTCGGGACCATCACCAAATGGCATCCGCGCCCTTAGGACAGCCCCGAGCGCAAGCTGCGCCCATCCCAGGTAGCCAGACGCAGACACAAACCTCGCGATCCACGAACCAGCAGCAGACCGGGACAGCGACCCAAGCCATCCTGCGTCTGCGTGGTGCCCACTCAGCAGGCGGGCCTTCAGTGCGGTGGCGAGACGATGTTGTCGACAATGAGGGCCTCGACCGGAAGAAATCAAAGGGCAAGTACCCTTGTGTCTCTCTCTCGCACGCGCTACATCTCCGCTCCGAGAAAAACCTTGGCTAACAACAAATTCAGTCTGCTGCATCTACCACCGCCCCAAAGGTGTTGACGAATCTTCCGACGAGTCCTCCTCTTCTTCCGGTTCATCATCTGAGTCCGACTCCGATTCCGGAAAGGAGGATCGGTCCAAACGAGGCGACGACGACGACGGGAGAAAGCACGGTCACGAGCATGATTGCGGCGGGCATCATCACCACGGGCGAGGGGCAGGAAACAGAGACAAGAAGCGACGGAGGAGGCGACCAAGCCCCAATGCATACGAGAAGATGCCTAAAAATCAATCTCGGGAGGGTGCGCCTAGCGGCTCTGGTACAGGGCTGACGACGGAGCAGCAGGGCACATGAATGCGTCAGGATTAGATGAGGGCAGATTGATGGCCATGTTTGGCTTACGGCATGGCATACACGGTGATACCAACGAACTTAAGCTGAATTGCACTAATAGATGTGCTACGGGGTATGGGAGCAACCATTCACTCAGAATGCTGTAAAGGCTCAAGACGGCTCCAAGGCACTTGAAAAAGGGAGGAGTCATGACAGGCATCAAACTGAGCACGAAAATATCTCGGTAGTTATCATGTTATCACTGTTGCGCTTCACGATACCACGCACGGGAATATCCTAACTATCAAGCTTTGCCCGCCACTTCTATGGGTCGATATCCATCCCCTAATCTGCCAAACATGACCAAGAGAGCAGAACCAAAGCCAAACTCTCTCACGATGCTATCTTTTTTTTTTTTTT
>Ga0247765_1001230_pt1 | contig 13568 bp, 10 predicted proteins | sample UWRJL106311C6_FD_179949 | JGI IMG/M metagenome (GOLD analysis project Ga0247765, IMG submission 179949) | Plant litter microbial communities from Arlington Agricultural Research Station in Wisconsin, United States - UWRJ-L106-311C-6 | ecosystem: Environmental > Terrestrial > Plant litter >... | reverse complement strand
CCCCAAAAAAAAAAAGAAAAGAAGAAAAAAATTGACCGATTTGGGTTGTTTGTGCACAAGGGTGCCGTCAATATTGAGCATGGTGCCTTACCAGGCTACTGTGTTTCGACTTCATCGACCAAACACTATGGAGTAAGCGCCTCATGTGGCTTATGATGACCTTCCACAGACGCTGGAGAAGAAATTCCGGGTCAACTGTGAGCTAACCTCAGACCTGCGAGCTCTTACCAAGCAGCACTTGAAAGCGTATATTAATAAGAATGGCGAGATACAGTAAGTGCATGCATGCATGTAATGTGAACCTTCGCTGGCTTCATGTTATTCTAGTCACAGTAGACTGCAACGATAATGACGCGACTGACTGGCGTATTGGTAGCTATATGGTTTACTACGATCTAGTTATTACTATGGATTAGGCTGTAATGAAGTTTGCGCTGGGGTATGACTGGAGGGTTACGAGGTGGGACCACTTATGGCCAAGGACAACGGTAGTAGCTTTTGTCAAATGCATGGAGTCATTCAAGAGCTCTGCACCTAAGAGTGCACCTAGCATTAATAGTACGGAAAGAGCAGAGGGAGAAGGCCTCTTGGCGTTCATGAAAACTGTGAAGCAAACACTGAATATTGGGGTTTCCTGCCCCTTTTTCCCGCGTTCCAGTCCCACCCAAGTCATCGCCAGAATAAGTAGGGAGTCCCGTGTTTGGTATTTGTAGAACGAACGAAGGTTTTATTTCGATCAAAATAACCAAATTTCACCACCATTGGTCGTTCCCAAAACTCCATCTACGCGTAAACAGACGAGCACAGGTTTGCAACATGGTGACTGACGTCATCTTATGCTCTAAGCCGACTTTCCCCGAGTCCAGGCTATATGTGGCAAAACCAACAGAACTCAACAGTCACAAGTCACTTTGGCCGAGTGGTTTAAGGCGTCAGACTTGAATTCGTGTTCGATATCTGATGGGTTCGCCCGCGTAGGTTCAAATCCTGCAGGTGACGTTTCTCTTTTTCTTTTTTTTTTTCTTTCCCTCAGCTGCATTGGAGCTGAGCCAGCATCGCTACACTCAATCCAGCAAAGGACATAACATAGATGCAATTTGTCGAAAGGAAATCCTTTTAGGTCATCTGCATCAGCGTACCACTGCAGCCAATCAACCCGCCAGCCTCAAGTACAATTACCGGCCAAAAGTGGGGTATAGTCCCATGGAATATTTGGGATATTTTGTTCCTTTTCGCCAATGGTGCGCATATCGGGAAGCCAGGTAAGCGGGATACCGGAAGCCCGGCTCAACTGTTTGCTTCGACGGCTACTGGCGCGCGTCTTGGCGGTTTTCGAGTCGGCGCGATGGGGCGCGGTATGCCGACTACATAAATATTCTGACATTTCCCATTTAATAGCGTTCCCATGAGTTGGGTTTTGAAAGATGTCAATGTTTGAGTTTTCAGATCGCCAATCATGAAATTCCCCTTCCTTCTACTCTCCGCCCTTTTCACCCCCACCCTCGGGGAGCAGCAGCAACTCACCGTCAAAACCACCTCGGGCACCTTCACCGGATTCACCAACACCACCACCGCCCCCCATGTCGCCCAATGGCTCGGCATTCCTTACGGCCAACCCCCTCTCGGCACTCTACGTTTCCGCCCTCCCCTTCCCGCTCGCGATTCCGGCCAAGTGGTAGATGCGAAATCTTACAAACCGATCTGCGTGCAAGACGGTCTCCGCACGGGGGTTTTCTGGGAACTGGTTCCGGAGTTCCAGAATACGGATCCGCAGAGCGAGGATTGTTTGTATCTTAACATTTGGGCTCCAGCTCCGAAACCCACACCCTTACCATCGACAGCAGCCGCAGCGCCGACACCGACACCGGCTCCAGCACAGGTCGAACAGAAAAAGTTGTTACCGGTGATAATCTGGGTCTGCGGCGGCTCTTACCGAGAAGGCGGCGGCCATGCACCCTACCAGGTTCCGGACCATTGGATTGAACGGACCCAAGGCCATATCGTGGTGACGTTTAATTACCGGTTGAATGTGTTTGGTTTTCCGGGGTTAAGGGAGGGGAATCGCAATGCGGGATTGTTGGATACGAGGCTGGTGTGAGTGAACCCTCTTTTCGAATCCGGCGACTGGATCGAGGGAATGGGTAGATGAGTTGCTGACGAGGAGTAGGGTGGAGTGGTTGCGCGATAATATTCAGGGGTTTGGGTAAGTCCTGTTCTTGTCCGTCCGGTCTTGGACATCTCCAGAGGTAGGGAACGGTCATTAACGTGGCCGTACAGTGGCGACCCTAAACGGATGGTTCTCTACGGCCAGTCCGCTGGAGCTGGAGCTGTGCTCGCATACGGCTATGCAAACCCCCAGGATCCCATCGTGGCGGGTCTGATTGCCTCGTCGGCTGGCATAGGGCCTACGTACTCCTCCAACAGCACCCTGTTTCACAACCTAGCGGAGGCAGCAAATTGCACCAACCTCACAGCGACCGAGGAAATAACTTGCATGCAGTCTGTCGATGCGAAAGAGTTACAGAAACTGGTCCTGGCTATTAACCCGGATCCAGGCCGACCGCTTTTTGGACCCATCGCGGATAACGTTACGCTTTTTGAGAATATTACAGAGCGGCTGGAGAAAGGACTGGTGGCAAAAGTGGTGGGTTTTTGCATGCCCTTTCCAGTGCAGTCCTTGGGAATGATGATGACGGTGCTGACGAGGAGGCGCAGCCTTTGATCACGGGATTGACGTACAATGAGGGAATGGCATTTTCCACATACCGCGCCAACGACACAACACCACCGGATGAGCCTGTCCCGCCGCTGGGAAGCTCATTGGCTTGCGGGTCAATTCGTGAGGCACGGTAAGACAGTGCATGATCTCTCTGACCTCGAGACTGTCTCCCAAAACTAATTAGACTAATTTGAGCAGAGCGCGAGCCAAGCATGGGTTAAGAACCTACCAATATCTCTACTCGGGAAATTTCACCAACATTACCCCGCGATATTGGCTCGGAGGCATGCATAGCTGTCTGTACCCTCTCCTCCTTTGGTGGGGATATTGCTGACTTCCGCTGGCCCAGCGGACATTCCCATCATCTTTGGAACCCATCACTTATTCCGCGGTAACTCAACCGAGTTAGAATGGCAAACTAGTTTTGCCATGGAAGGTGAGCTAAACCTTATACCTCTCAAAATTCCATGATTGATTGCATCACGAGGCTGATTGATGCTGTGATGTAGCATTTTGGGTTTCCCTCGCCGCCAATTCCTCGGCAGATCCTCGCGATCACCTCGGGCAGGCATGGCCGCCATTCACGACTGATAAGCGCCAGATCATGGTGTTTGGCAATGCTACCATGCCAAGTGCGTCGATGGCGGCCGATGTATCTCTGGCGGAGTATTATGCCGGTAATTGTTAGGTACCTGCCCTATAGAATACATCTGTGGGACAACCTTGACGTGCCCTCTCGAAATTCTCGTCTTTAATGCTGCACGTGGTGGCGATTGAACGAGCGTAAATCTTGGCAGGGGATAGACCAGCCACGTTCAGCTTCCCGAGAACTCTGAAAAAAAATAATGCTTGCAAGGATGGGAGAGTCTTGTGACTGGACAGCTGAAATCCCGACGCAGTCAATGGCAGTCAGTGCGAGCCTTCCCAAGTGTGATTGGTCAAGCAAGGCAAAATGGCCGGGTCTCGATCCGCAATCGCAAGGCTGCACAGGATTCGCCACCGTCGGCCTAGACTTTTTATTCACCGTCAATATTCCAGAAATATTTGGTCAAATCAATAAACCATGCAACCCTCGCTAACTTTTCCATGTTGGAGACGAACTGCCTTCCTGGATAAGAAGATAGATGTGATGGATGTTTGGATGTCATTGATGCAGCACAATAGAAATTCTTCTCCCGCGCCGCCCATAAAACAAGCATCTCGTCAACGACATGCCCCACAAACACTCGTTCTTTGTCGTGCAACTCCCACCACATCTGTAATCTTGATCAACCTTGACCTCTACCCAGATACCAACCTACCAGTCACCTTGGTAAAACGACACAAAATGCGCCCAATCTCCATTCTTCTTGTCGCCATCCCCTTTCTCGCCACCAACGTAACAGCCGGCAGCGGCAGCATCGTAACCTGTAGTGCAGGTTGTGTTGCCATCTGCACCGGATGTCTTGCCGTTGGAAAGTGGCTTGGAGCTGGACATTTGAGTGGATGTCACAATGCGTATCACGCTTGTACCCACGCTTGTCAGCACAGATACCGGCACTCGTCGCTCCTTGACTGAGATAAAGGGGGGGGTTCGGAGAGGATTAAATCGGTCCGGAGGTATGTTTCTCTACAGCATTTGTGAATAGGTGCAGACACTTACAAAAGTCAGCATGGTACATACACCACACCGACCAGACCCGGCATGTAATGGCTTTGGAACGGATACGTTGGAGCCCCAGAGCAGTGGGTCACGGAAGAGGCGTTTTGGATTGGCGGATCATGTGTGCACTTGCCACGCGTTGCTGTGTACCTAGGTACCTTACCTACCTTGACAAAGTCGATGAGATTGTTGCTGCAAAGTTCGTGTGAGATGGCCACGGGGGGTCTCCTTACCCGGCAACGCCAACTGCATCCCGCGATGTGTTTGCCGACTTGCATCATCACCTGGGAACCGTTTCTGCTTCCCTCACTTTCCTTCACCTTTTCCCCTCTGCTTCTTTTTGCTTCCGGAATGTCGAAGAAGGCCGCAAGTGGAGCGAGACATCTGTCACGCGTACATCTATGACGCGTACAAGACAAGAAAGAAAAAAGCCAAAAGTCTATTTTCTGGGGCACCGTTGGGCGGCCAAGATTTACCACCGTGCATAGACCACCCACACTCTAAGTATAAGAAAACGTCCTCCCACCCTTCTGATTGGTTTTTTTCTTTCTTTTTTTCTTCAATGGGCATCGAGCGTTGGTCTCTGCTGTCTCTCCCTAAGGGATTAGAGGCTGTAAACTGCGGCGCAGGCATGTCCGCTCAACTCTGCGGAGTAGAGCCGCTTGTCCTGTGGGTGGTCGGATGGGCGCAGTTTAAATGTAGTGAGTGATTGTCCCCTTGCCTGGGTTGCTAACATGTGACTTTAGCTCGAGCCTTTTGTCTTGTTTTTTTCTTTGCGTGGGGAGGTGGGGAGGAGGTGGGGAGGAGGTGGTTAGTGTTCTGACTGTTGTTTCCTGTACTTAGCCACCGTTGTGTATAATAATACAAGATTTCGTCGTTGCCTGCAAGTCTGCTTCCAGAGTCCGAGTGTGCTAAAATGTGTTGCCGAGCCACAACAGCAAGTGCGACATGTGTCTCGGAAAACCAAACCCCGGTGCAGCAGGAACAGAATTATCCCCAATCTTCCGAACCGACAAAGATTCCAGAAGCCAAGAATAAGTTCAAGTGTCAGAATCTCAATTGTCTCAACACCACCATCGGACAAAATGCTGACAAGGCTCGCGAGAGTTTCAACAACATGATGATTCCATTCATTAAAAATGGCATCAAGGTTGAATATAAAATAGCCCCCTTTCCTCTGAACTGACAATTCCTTATCATACAAGCCAGCAATTCAGTTCTATACAGACCTTCTCAGTCATCAGACTCAACAAACCACATTCTCAAGTTAGCACATCCTCTTTGCACACAATGCAATTCATCACCCTCCTCCTCGCGGCCTCTTCCGCCCTCGCCTTGCCCACCACCACTACCACTGAAAACACCATCCAAAAGCGCACCTGCTTTGGCAGCGGCGAGAACTGGGGCGGCGACCGCAGCAACGCCGAAGACCGCGCACGCATCATGTGTCGCTCCCTGAAAAACACATCCTTCACCAGCAAACGCAGTTTCCACCAATGTCATAACCTGAGCAACAAGAAGAAGGCCGACTTTACGATCCTCAACACTGCCGAGACGAAACAGGTCATTGACTTTGATACCTGTTTTGATGGGCTAGTTGCCGAGATCAATGGCTGTGATCGCGGCGGGGCGACCAGTGGGAAGATTTTCCGGTTTACGTGAGTGTTTTTTTTCTTCTTCGGTGACATGTGTGTGTGTGACCGAGCTGACGGTGTTGATAGCGCCGACCCCAATGCTGGACAGTGTGCTTCGACCACTTAGGGGGATTTTGTACTTGGTAGAGGTGATCAAGCATAATTCATGTTGTGCTCTGGTGATACCGGGAGTGCATTCAGAGTCTGATGGTGTTTTGTACGCTGCATTTAAAGTTAAAGTAATGTGTGTTGGATTTTGGAGGCTGTCTTGTACTCTAGTGTACCTAGGCGGAGCATTTTAATCGTTGAAAAGCTGATAAAGTTTATTCTATTACAAGAGAGCTGTAGCGAGCGCGATTACGTCTCCAATGCAGCAAGGTGCATTTTTTCTTTCTTTTTCATCATGTCTCTCGACAAAATACAAGGCTCAGCTCGCTGCCTTAAAAATCACACAGCCTGGTTGTCTGCGACAAATCTGGGGCACAAGGAATTTCCTTTTTTTTGTTCGTAGTCCTGAGCTGGGGGTAAAGTAGGGTGTGAGTTGTGGCTGATTCTTCCCAAAGCTTCACCGCATTCTTTCCCCTAAGTTAGCCCAAATTCTGGCAAGCTGGAGACTATGGTGCCAAAGATTCAGAACCGTTCTTTCTATATATTAATAATATATGTGGTGTGGGATAGTAGATAATATCCTAGTTTAATCTATAACATAGTATAGAGTATCCTGGTTCCAAAACTGGGACGGCACTAGATGAGGTCGGCAGGTGGTGAATGATCGGAAGACGTGGAGAATCTGGATTCTATTGGCCGATCTGGAGGTGGAGTGAGCTCTTGTTTGCGAATGTGTGTGCACATCGTGTCAGTGCCTATTTGGGGGCGCGGGCACGTTGGGGAATGCACATGGGCGGGGAGAGAGACTCGGAAAAGGCACCTTATGGCAGATAAGAAGAATCGACTAAATTGCTCGACCGCAGGTGGTGGGTGCCCTCCTCTTTCCAACATCATGGATAAGAATATTCGCGCGAGCGTATCACCGGTCTTTTTATGATTCAATCGATCGGTATGGCCTGTGAATCCTGACCAACTGCACATCCGTCGTCCCACCTTGATGCCGCCGCTCCTCAGCATCCAGCTTGGGCAGCAAAATATTGACCACCTCGACGACGACGCCCAGAAGCATAAACAGGGCCAGCAGCTGTCCAAATGTCCACTCGCTCTCCTCGTCGCTGAGGTGATTCCTCGCCACCATCTGCTCCAGCGTGACGATCATGTACATATTGATGCCCGTATGGATCGAGACAGCCACGACCTGGTTGTATAGCCCCGTCCGCCTGTGCGCCGGGGTCTCCAGCACGGCCCGCGAGTACATGCCCCCCCACATGGCGACTCCCTCTTGCGCGTCAGCCTGCCATTTCGCCATCTCGGCGACCCCTCCGCAGCAGCACCAGACACACAGGTAGCCCACGACCAGGCTGACGGCCCAGCCCACGGCCATAACCACCATTAGCGCTAGAATGACGTATCGAAACACGTCATTCGTTGCGCCGAGGGAAACGCCAAAGACGACGTAGACGGTTGTTACGTTGCACTCGACCTGGCTCCCAAAGTGCGGCGCCGTTAGCCAGATGTACGCCGTCAGCGCCACAAAGGCGCCTGCCACTAGGAGCCGCGCGACGGCGAGCACCCTCCGCCGCCATGCCGCGCCGCTGGTCGTGGTGCTGGCATATTTTCGCTGGGATACCAGCCCAAATCCCAGCAGGCTCAGAAGATGCAGTATGCAGATGGCGTGGAAGAGGGTCAGCTGCTGCCGGAAAGTCATGTAGATGGCCGTACACAGGAGGGCGAGCCCCTGAAGCTGCATGGCCGAGTTGAGGGTGCGGGAGAACTCGTCGTAGTTCTTGGCCGACGTGATCTGGGAGATGACGGTTGTGAGGACGCCCGTGGCGAGGCAGAGCGTGTAGATGGAGACGCGGATCTGGGGATTTTTTGTTATCATGTGCTGTTGGTGAATCTGAGAACTTTGAGAAGCGAACGAACGAGGGGAAAGCTTACGCCGGTGCCGGTAACGTCGGGGTTGGCTTCGATCACGCATATTTCCGTCTCGCTTTGGGTTTCGGCGGGTGAGCCTATGTTCATAGTTGCGGCTGTTGCCAGTGTGGTTCTTATGAGCCGTTTTTGTGTCGTGACTCGAGATGGGTGCCCGTTGAGCGACCTGTAGGCATACTAGGTAGATTGGGCTGGTGTTGGTCGAGAGCTTGTTTAGCCGTGTTGAGGGCGAACGTGTGTGTTGAACCCTGTTAAGACACCTGAAGCGTCGACTGACGCAATCCCATCGTGTGTACCTAGTGAGCAGGAAAGGGAAGATCGGAGACCTCCTGGGCTGGAAATGGACAAGGCGACACTGCCAAACCACCGCGACGTCTACACACCGGATGTCTAATAACCCCACTTTAGCTTGAGGCTGAGGACGGAAACAGGCTCCCTCCCGCGTGAAACATGGGTACACATGTACTGCACGTCCTTATCTCGATCTGCAGTGTGCCCTTGCGCACCGGCCTCAGGCTTTCGGACGGTACGTACTCTAAGCCGCTGGGTCACGCCCATAATCCGACAAATCAAAACGCGTCTTGGCGCATCAACGAGGCGAAGCCTCGCTTTATCCAGGGGGGTCCTACCACCTGCACCTGCACCATGCCCGATTCGTCCTGTATTCCATAGGGAATATTGAACACTGCCTCAGAGCGGTTGGGGTGCCTGAGAATAAGCCTGCGATACAGGTCTCATGTAAAGACGCTTCCCTGCACCTCCCTTATATCCGATGATTGGGCCCCGGCCCCCCCCCCCCCCATTCACGGCCGTACCTTTTCTTTCGCGCAGCGACAATTTCTAACATCTTCAGCCTGGTGACAACTACACTTCCAACCTTGACGATATTTCTCTTGTTTGCAATCTGTTCGGCGCGCCTGTAAGGATTGAAAACTTGACGTCAAGATTCAGGTAACCAGTTCCCCCTCCGGCAATTTACCAGCAACATACTTGTGCGCGCCATACGGCCATGGATACACCAGCCGAACTGGTTCCCGCGAGGGTGCGTGATGACCACGATCCATCTATCGAAGAGATCGCTCGGCCCAACATCCAAGTCGTACCCCAGGACATGCTCAAGATCCAAATGCCGCCCATGGTTATGAACACGGCCCCTTTTCGGATGAGTGAGTTGATGTCGGTTTCTATTCCCCATGTGCTTTGTTTTCTTTTGCTGACGATGCCGCCTCAGTATGGGGCTTTGGACTTCTCGCAGCCCTGGACTTAGCCATGCACGCCGGCGCCGGCGCAGCAGCAGCCTCGGTCGGAGCCAGAGGCAACGGGGTTCCGGTCACGACAAGAGCTGTACGGCTTGGTGCACTTGCCGGCGTCACCAAGGCCGGCATGACGACGTTTCGTGAGGTCGTCCTCATGTCTAACGTTAACCTGGTCTTTGCCGTCCTTATCCTCTTTCTCTCATCCTCGTTCGGCATCTGTTCCTTGCTGGTGGCCGAGATAGGAAATATAACCCTTGGTGAGAGTAAGCGCCCCCCCCCCCCCATCCATCATCCCGATAATGCATGCAAAAAGAGAAGAAGAAGAAAATATTGACAGATATATATCTATAAAGCACCGAAAGCACTTGTCATAGCGGGATTGGTCGCCGCCGTGCCGCTCTTCCCCGAGACGATTCGAGATATCCGGCCCAAGGCGGACGGAAATGGCAAGACGGATTACTTCCGCTGGGTGTACGCCATCCTGCTCATAGCCAGCGACGCGGTCGGCGGTTACGTGTTTGCTCGCACGGCATCCAACCAGGGCATGCCTATCAGCAACAAATCGGCCGCCTGCTCGGCCGGTGCCGCCTTCGGAGCCATCACCTTCCTCTCGCGCGCCATAACGGGCTGCATCGCCATGATCCGCATCACCAGCGCCACCAGAGTGTCCGACATCTTTGGCGTCTACGAGGTCGTTGTGCCCGAGCCCATGTATGTGACGCAGGACGAGTATGCCAAGATGCAGGAAGGCATCCACAAGCTCTTCAGAACCCTGTTCGTTGGCACGCTCGCCAAGCTGCCTGCGGCGGCGGTCAGGATGGCCAGGTTTGTGGCCTGCTGCCTGCCGTGCTGCTGCCCCTGCTGGCGCCGCAAGATCCGCAGATCCATGACAAATGTCGTCGGATATCTCGAGCAGGCCGAACAGGACATGGACATGGACATTCGGGAGTTCGCCGAGTCTGAGGATATGGCGTCCTTTGAGCGCATGATCATCGGGACGCCGGTGCCTGATGACGAGGAGACTGCCAATGTCACGGACAGGCTCCTCCCCCGCCAATGTCAGGCAACTTATGGTGCCATTGGCACGTAATTTTATACGAAAACCAATTCATTGTCTTTTCAAGTACCTAGGAATCTGATAGACTTAGGGGTGCACAAACTTACCCTCCTATCCCTCCCCGTTGCCAATCCCCCCCCCCACACCAACCAAGTCTATGATATACTGGCGCCTTCTTATACATAACTAGGTACTAACGCCGTAACGGTAATATGCGCCCTTAGCAGCATCTTTTACCCAATCTACCTCTGAGTTGACGCCGTCTGCATCGGCCAATCTTTCCCTCAAGGAAAAGGGCAAGTAGGTTGCCATAATGGTGGAGATTTACTAGTCCGCTAAGTATATGGCCATCCTGCTGGCTAGGCGATCTAGGATTCAGCTTGGCGCCGCTACTAGTGTGGTTGAATTGGGAGCACAGTACTTGTAATTTTGCATTAGAGACATACGATAGATGTATCTGTTAAGAAGAAGGGGGGTTAGCGCAGAACGCTGACTAGAACCCCAGGCTCTGAGCACCGAGTCAGCTCAGCTCCGAGGGCTACACCTAGTTCTGAGGGCCTGTAGTTATATCTTATAAACAAAGTAACATATCTATAAGATAGGGCCTTCTGGCTCGATTAGAAAGTCTAGCATGAAGAGCATGTCAGAAGCATGTTGACAACCTAAGCCTAAGCGGCTGCAAACTGTAAGGCAGTACGCCTGAGCAACGAGGTATTAAGATAGAAGTATATTGCAAGAAAACAGATAGCGTGACACTTATCTCTAAAGTTGTTCTAGCTAAAGCTGGTATACTGATAATTTGGTAGATAGTGAAGTTTAATTGCTTTACCATGCACCATCCCAAATTCTAAGCTGAGGTATTTTGTACCACCCCCGGGGATGTACTGGTTTATCCTGCGCAAAATTCGGGCCGTCGTCCAGAATTCAGGCCATTAGAGCAGCACTGTCCTTCTTAGCAGTTTTCCAACCGGGGTCCTAAATTTGGGCCTTAACTTAGCTGCTTTCTAGACACATTTTGGCTATCTTTCTATATTAGAGCAGTTCTAGGCCCCCCTTAACTAGAGTTAAAGCAAATTTGGCCCTGCCGAAAATTGTAATTAGGGTGAGCAATGTTGAGCCAACCCGAGCAAATCCTGAGCAGCGACAGAGCTATGCATGAGCCCAGGTTTGAGCAACGTCACGTGGGTAATGCACGAAAAAAGGAAATTTTGTGTGCCCAGATTCGTCGCACACACAACAGCAAAAATCAAATTGAAAAGTTTTGATTCAAAAGCGCGAGGCCCCCAATCCGCTCTTATTTCCGACGTGTCTAACTTTTCTTGGCTTCTGAGCCTCACCGGGACAGCCAACAGTGTGGATCTTTGGCCCCCATATCACCAAATCCAAAAGGCTGAGCCTCGTTATCGGCCCTACCACGCCCGGATGAATCGGTGGAATTGGGGGCAGGCAGCTGTTGGTGTTAAACCCCAGAAACTCGACGGAAGGAAATATATAAACTCTGCTCTCAGCAGAGTCAACACCGGTGGGATGATCGACATTCCAATACATCATCTCATTTTTTATTTTTATTTTTCCGTCCATATTTTAATTAGACACAATGGTTAACGTCGAAAAGATCATGTTCGCTCTGGCGGGAAGCTATTCCATGATAAATAGCTCAAGGTTCGTTTGTTTATCTCTCCCCTAGCATTAGCATTTCCAAAGCTGACCCCGACTGGTAGTTGGAACAATGGCGTCAAAGACCCCAGCCTACTCGGGAGCAGTCCCGTCAGCATCCTTACCTACACACCCTGGGGCTATGTGTCCGCCAATCTAATGGCCGGGGAATCCGACGCCAAGACAATCCCAATAAAAGTCGGCTGGCCTCCCAAATCCAACGATTCAGACACAGACTGGGCGCTGGTTGGGAGAAGTGCCCTTGCCTACACGGGGCCTTTTCGGTTGAACGAGTCGGTTCCTGCAAATGAGACACAGGGACAGATAATTCATGGCCCACTGACAGTGGTGAGCGTGCCGAGCATGCTGGGGACAACAATCACAAGGGACTATAAGGTGTATAATCGGGAGGATGGTATTTATTTGCATCTCTCGGGGCGGTTTGGGACTTTTACGGCCGAGGCGTGGTGGAGGAAGCTGTGAGGGTATGGGGAGGAGGAGCCTCGGAGGACGGTGGACGGTGAATATGTATCCCGATGAGAGCATTAGAAGAGCTGGAGGGCGACCTCATTGGATGTATAATATTAGCATAGACCCAAGACAATACAGGAAAAATCTCAACATCCTAGCAGGGATAGCACGGCTCTCCTACAACTCCCTGCCTGTCTACACAATCCACCAGATGTCTCTTTTGCGTCTCCAATAATACTATACTCTTCGCCCAGCATCATTTCCAGGTCTTTGATAGTGAGATCCCCACCCAACTTGACGTCCCGCCTTCCCTCTCCGTCCATCGCATGTGCATGACGGGTGTCAACATTCGACTCATCGACATACACCTTGCAAACCCGAATCGCCAACACAAAATCCATCAGCTCCGTCCACTGCACCATCCCGTCTTCCACCCGGCCGATCGATGCACCCTTAACAACCTTCATCCCTGTGACCATGTACAGCGCCGATTTCCCTTCTCTCTCCCCGACATGATTTCTTACACTCTGCCCAGCGACGCTCTGCGTGATATACTCCATTGACGGCTCAAATTCTACCGTCTCCAGCCTTTCGACCCGTACTACATCATCATCCTGTCTTTTTCCTTCTGCTTCCCCTTGCGTGCGAAAGACGAATCCCGCCAGAAACTAACCCCACACTCCAATCCCCCTTACCCCAGTCAGTTCTTTGGCGGACGAAACCGGTATCTGCAGCTCCCCCCTCGTTGTCTCAAATCCCGAATCCACTCGCCGAGTAAGCGAGATCTCGGAAACCAGAATCGGAACATGACAATCGCGATTATGCGGCGCGGGCGCCCAGTTGAATGGGTTTTGGAGAATATAGCCTGGCGTCATGTTAGGGGAGAAGGGGGGCAAGGGCGATGAGCAGTGCTGCAGACGATGTATGTTTTTGTCATTTCTCTTCTTCCTTTTCCTTTTTGTTGTTTATTCGATAAAGAGACTATTAAAATAGAGATTTTTCTTTTTTTTTAGCACAAAAGTATAGGCTGCTGGTTTTGATGTTTTTTTTTTTTTTTTTTTTTTTTTTTTTTTTTGTTCCCCCTTTTTTT
>Ga0247765_1001229_pt1 | contig 13591 bp, 9 predicted proteins | sample UWRJL106311C6_FD_179949 | JGI IMG/M metagenome (GOLD analysis project Ga0247765, IMG submission 179949) | Plant litter microbial communities from Arlington Agricultural Research Station in Wisconsin, United States - UWRJ-L106-311C-6 | ecosystem: Environmental > Terrestrial > Plant litter >... | reverse complement strand
GCTGGCAGGGGCGGCGGCGGCAGGCCATCATCCGGCGGCGGCGGCAGGTCATCATCAGGCGGCTGCGGCGGCTTCCCACGCCAACGAGCCCACCAGACGGCGACCGTTCTTCTCCTTTCAGCCTAATATGTCAGTCAATCCTAGGATACTAAGAGCGAGAAATCAAAGGCTTACATGGGCCCTGTAGCCCTCCAGACAGGCACCAACAGCTCCACCAGTTTCAACACCCCAAGGAGCCCGAGGGCGAAGTTTCCCCAGTCTACAGGGCTGGGCGCCATTGCCTCCACAATCTTGTCCACACAACGCTCCAGCAACTCTTGCCAGCTACGGTCCCGGTCAGAAACCGGGCCACCCGATGCCTCTGGTGCCAAGGGGGAGGAGGCTGTCGGCGGCGGCGGCGGCGGCGGGGACGGAGACGGAGGGAGAACAAGCGAGGCCGTTACTGTCACGGAGACAAACACGGCGCAGACGAAACAAGAGGGCGACGGAGGACCGGAGACAGGAGCGGACGAGAAAACGGCGGCATCGCCACCCAAAGTTGCGGGACAACCTACAAGACACTAAAATTAGCAGTCGAAGGCACCAGGGGGCAAGGGCAACGTAATGGGGAATGATAGGAGTTGACGCACAAGTCCAGTCAGGCCACGGGCAGTGCTCTCGACGGAGCAAATGGGGGCCAGCAAAGCAGGCGAGGAGGAAGATGAGGAGGAGGTGGAGGAGCATACGGGCTCGCATGGTGATCTTGCTAAGACGAAGCTGAGCGGTGGTGGCAGCGGGCAGGAGTCGGTTCTCGATTAACACAAAAAAGAAGGGATCGCGTCTGTCTCCTCGCCAAAGTGCACAAGGAAAACGAGAAGTCCTCATTTACCTAGCAGAGAGATCTGTCACGCTTTGCTGCTCCTAACGTTTTGAGGAAGGAGTCCTCACCGTCCCTCCTAAAGTTGAGGAAAGAGTCCCTACCGCTCCTCCGAAAAATCTAAGGAAGGAGTCGACGAGATTCCCGGCCACAGTCAGGTCAACCGTCATAAATGACGGAAGGCATATCGTAGAGACCTAGGCTTGTCCTAAAAACTGTCGAGAGCCCAGAAGGCATTCGCTTTACTCTCTCGCCTTGAAGATTGTTTACACATCTAGTGTGCATGATTACGGGCTCAGGGGTGAAAGTAAACATCAGGTTGATTGTAAGCACAGACTTGGAGCTCAACTATCTGGTACATGACGTGCCCGGCACTTCTTGGCAACATGACCAAATACAGTATGTACTACTTAGCAGCAGCGAAAGGCTCAACCTAATGCGAGACCCCAACACGTATGGTCACATTGGCAGGTGCGCATTCCAGTTTCGATGCATTAATGTAGGGAGGCGACCCTCGAGCATTGCTGCCCTGGCGCTTGCCCATTTTCATGGTAGTCCTGGAACTATGGCCTCGGGCCCTTCTTGCAGATGGCCCAATCTCCTTAGGAAGTGCAGCTACCCAAAGGCCAGGTAAAAATGCCCCAATTGCAAGTGCGCGGCGTGATCTGGCGGGTCAACATAGGCAGCTGCAAGCCGTCGCCGCGCTGTGGGACAGCAGTGACCACGGTAAATGGGGTGGGGAGTCGCGCTTTTGCTGCACTGGCAAGCGGGTTGGCCGGGGTAATACCATTCCGCCACTTTTTGGGGCACCAGTACCGTGACTGAGTCCGGTAGTGGAAACGAATACCACATCTACGAACGCAGCGATTGAGGCAACGACTGCTGCAACTATGGCGAGTGGAGGAGGTCGAGTGACTACATTTGTCTGTTTTGGCTGATATTTATACAAGGCCGGAACGGCCGTAGCCTAATGGGCTTGAAAAGTTACCTATTGTTGTGCATCGACAAGTTCCTTCTTAATTGTGGCTTTCCTCAGGTACTTATCCGATGGGCAGCGGCAGATAGTAGTTGGTGACATTACCTAGGAGTTAGTTTCGAGAGCTGAAGGAGACTGCACTGTGCGGTGCCAGATGTTACAGAAGGGAAGGGCCCAAACCTGAACGAAGGATCGCGAACAACGACATTTTGTGAAAATGTAATCGATTTTAAAGTCTCACGGGAAGCCTGATGTGCAAACAGATCTTGGCAGTTGTCAGAAGGTGTTTGCGAAAGTACTCTTTTTCGCAAACGGACGAGCTGATTTGAGCACGATTCGAGCACGATTCTGCCACCACTAACATCGAGAGTCCCGACGTTTGACTCCCGGTGGTATGGGGTGTGGGTACGGTGATTCCAACTGGCTGGGTCGGCTCCGTGATTTGACGGTTGTCGACACGGCGGCACCACAATCACACCACTGAGTGGACCACATTCGGACTCAAGGCAGGCGGGCAACTGCACCAAAGAAAGCTATCAGAGTACCAAACTAAATTTGTCATTAATGATACACGTATATCCTTCTCGGCAACTTCACAAGTCAGAACTCCAACAGATCAGCCCCCTTCCTCCACACCCCCTTAGACTTCATGACTCCCCATCTAGCCGCAGCACACAGTCGATTCCTTAGCAGCTGTAGTCTGGGACTCAGGTCCGCTATCTTATTATCAGCAAAGGAAAAATCCTCCAAAGAGAAAAGAAATGCAGGTAGAAACTTCCAGCCCGATTGTCTCCCACTGGAACACAAGCGCTCCAAGGTAGGCCCCAATAAAGATGCAGATGATAATGTACCCGTTATAATACATTGCGAGCCTAACAGGTTTCATTTATGTCAACAGCGAGACCAAATGCACCACACGACACTCAACACTCACAGCATAATAAAGTAAGCAACCGCAAACTGCACCATGTGCAACAACGCCTGAATCGCCTGCTTCCAGATCTTCAGCCTGTACCCGCCAACCGGAACCCTGCTACCGGGTGGAGATTTAGAGGTTGACGAGACTGCTGCCGGCATTAAAGGTTGTGTTTACGTTAACGGCCTTATACAGGACGTCAATGTAGGTTGTAATACTGTAAAATACCTTGGAGAGATATAGTCTGAAGTTGAAGCCGCGGTTTAACTACACCCAGCTTGACAATACGGCAATACAGCATTGTAAACGCCTATTAGATGGTAGGATTTCTATATGCGGCTCAGATGCAAGCGTATTATTTATTAAAGGTTTTATGTGTCTCGCGAATGATTCAATGCCGTATAGTTGGCTATATTGTACGAACAAACCACTACCTACAGTAGCCACCCAGGTTAATATAGTGAGATATATTATTTTTAATTATATAAAATAAAGAATTTTAAATCCAATAGTAGTTTTTATATAAATTATATAATAAAGGATTATTAAGAAATTACTAAACTAAGTAAAAAGAATTTAAGGATAGACTTAGCATGGTTGGCATTTGCACACACTACTCACTCGGCCCTATGCCTCTTTCTTCCGCTAATTCCATGCCGCTAACCCGAGTTAGGACCGTCGAGTTAATGAGCTGCTGCGGCGGCTGCTTTGTTAAACATATGAGATATCCAATAACGGATAGAAGTCCTACTCATCTTAGCCTGTGAACCTTACATCGTGTTTGTGCCCCTTGCTGTTGGGCTGGACAGACGCTGGAACTGACTGCAAATTCTTCTTGACAAGGCCCTAGTTGCACCCCCGGTGGCAGAAGTCACTGTCTGCCTGGCCGGAATACCTGGTTGCGTGCAACCACGCGAAGCCAAGAAAGAAAAGGAAAAAGAAGAAATTAGCAACTGATATCGAGACCATACCCAATACCTGATTTCCCTCTCCGCACATAGCCACAGATAACCTGCAAAGAAATCATCGCCTCCTCGTAACCCGCACCTTCAAGTCCCGATCAGGGCGACAAACGGCAAACGCCTCCCCGTTCTGCGCCTCTCTATCCGACGGCGTCTTCCCATCGGGCTTCACCCACCCCATCACCTCTATATCGAACGACGTCAGAAACAATGCCAACGTCCCCATAATCTCCTGCTTCGCAAAGTTCCGCCCCGGACACATGGTAGGTCCGCCTCCATAAGGGAACCAATACCCCGCTCGAGAACGGCTGATTGCGAAGGTGAAATCCCCATTCTCTGTGCGCTCCATGTGTCGCTGTGGCCAGAACTCATCGGCGGGATGTCCATCCACGCCCCATATGGCTTCGTTGTAGTGCGCGAGCGGGATGGGGGCTTGGACGAGGGCGCCGCGGGGAATGGCATAGTTGCCGATAGTGGTGTCGCGGGAGGCGTCACGGACGATGGAGAAAGTTACGCGGAGACGGAGGGTCTCGGTGTAGACTGCTTGGAGCCAAGGGGAGGCGAGGAGGGCGGGTAGGTCAAAGGGTAGAGCTGAGTCGGCTTTCGAGTCGACAAGCGCGGCTTTGGCTTCGCGGCGGAGGTTAGGGAGGAGGTCCGGGTCGGGACAGCTAAGTGCGCTCATTAGAGCCCATGCTGTGGCCGGAACCGAGTTGGAGTTCTGGTTCGAGATTTGCTGGCCGCACATGCCGGCTATGGTTTGCATGTCGAGGCCAGCGTTAAGACCGAAGCGTGCGAGTCCGCGGCAGAGAGGGGAGCCGAAAACGGGATCCCAGCCCTCAGCAGGAGCCGTGTCCCAGCTGTAGCCCTCGAGTGCCTTGGCCATGTGGCGGCGGTTCATGTCAAGCCAGCGATCGCGCGCTCTGTGCGGCTTAGGGCTGAGCCAGCGGGGGGGACCGAGCCCGACGGGCAGGATGGCGAGTTCGTACTCGCCGAGAGCCTCGATGTAGTCCGGGTTCGTGTCGAAGACGAGGTCGCCGAAGAGGGCTCGACCGGCGCATTCTGTTTGGTGCTGTTGAAGAAACCTCCAGACTAGCATCTCGGTGGGCTTTCCAAGCAGGAAGAGCTCGGCGAGGCGGGCGGCAAACCGGTCAAAGTACCAGCGCGAGAGGTCGTTAGTCGCATTAGGGCGCATTACGTTTTCGTGGACGACACTGTAAAAGCCGACCCAAAAGCGGTCCTGGACGTATTCGGTGCCCGGCAGGGGCTCTCTGCCGCGGCCACTAATGTCATTGGTAAACCGGGCTCGGTCTTTCTTGGTTGGACCGAACATGACTTCAGTGAGGATGTCGACGAAGCGCTTTGCTGTTAGGCCAGAGCTGACTCGGAAGAGGGGGTTGGTCAAGGTCTCCCCCATCACTAGATATGCCGGGCTGCCACCGAGCCAGAAGCGCAGAATTTCCGTGTTGAGCGACTGCATTGACTTGAGCGCGCGCTTCAAGAAGGCTTCGGGATTAGTGGCGAACTCGATCGTGTTGGATAGAAAGGGGATCGTTTCCCCAAGCTTGGGTGGTTTGCCATCCCCACGTCCGTAGACGAAGCGCACGGAAAGGAGCAGGAGACCAATCAGGGCAAAAGCGCTGGCGTTATACCACCCGCCCAACGATGACGCCCATTGGGCGGCGTCAAATATCATTGTCAAGGATCGTAACCTGTTTCCGTGATGAACTCGGGATCAGTCGTAGATGGAGTATCGTAGTTGAGGGAAATTCTGAGCAAATACCCCTCTTCTTGCAGACGTATTCGTCCATGATAAGGTAAGATGCCCAGGTTGCTGAATAAGCGGCGGGGGCTCGCGGTTTCGCATTCGTGGTTCTCGGCAGATGCGCTGCGTGAGCACGGACCGCAGACGACTTGGCCTAGAGATTCTTCTGAGCTCAATCTCTTCAGCCATCCTCATTATCTTCCTGCTCCATCAACACCAATATAATAAGCCTCTTCCCGACTAGTGTTCAGTAGCAAATAAGAAAAAATTGAAGGAGTTGTAGGTTTCTAAGGGTTCGAGGCCGGCCTAGCTGAAGATGTGTGCTTATCGATTGTCGCCTAACCTCTAATCCCCAACGGATTTAGGTTAAATCCGTTGAAAAATGTATGGCCCCACTTATTTACCGGGGGGGAAAATCCGTTGAAACTATCGAGGCAAAATCCGTTGATCTTTTCACCTCCAAAACGTATAAAAAACACATGTACGGGAAGATAATTCTTGGGACTTCCTATATGCCAGATTGCAAGGCCGTACAGCTAGTTTAAAGGGGGTGTAGTTATGTGGAAAGTTTGGCACCGGTTTTTGTGGGGTGCGTAGCCAAGGCGGAACCTGACTAATTAAAGGCTTGTATTTATGTATAGGCTATTTATATAGCTGTTGGTTGCTAGGATTAATATTAGGACCAATGTTAGGACTAGTGCGAAGCTGGTTTAATTATCGTATTGGGTCTGGGTGTAAAGGACTGGCCCCATTGCTGGATCTGGGAATTTTAAAAGCTAGTTACTAGAAGTTAGTTGCTAGGAAGGTACTGCCTGGGAGGGGCCTAAAATTAGGAATTTAATCGCTAGGAATTAAGCTGTTAGAATCCGGTTTTTTAGAATTGGATTATTATAGGGTAAAAAGGTAAAAAGCTTATTATTAGGAATCTTACGGCCGGAGTTGCTGCTGGGATTAGTAGTGTTAGGATTGGCCTTATAATTGGATTTTAAAAGCTAGTTAATAGGTTTGGAACTTTCCGGCTTATAGGGGATAAAATTTTTGATTAAAAAAAGTAATTATTATTAGAATATTATATAATATTATGGATTTGTTTACGTTGTTATAACTGTATAATCTTTTTATTTATAGGGAGTGTAAATATGGGGTAGTTGTATAAGAGGCTAAAGCTTATTTTAAGGTTAATTATAAGTTAATTTCCGTTTTAAAGCGTAAGTAAATTATTTAGGAAACCTTAAGGCAGGGTACGTAGTTGGAAAGTTGGAAAGATTTAGAGGACTTTTTACTACCTATTGAGCTAATTTTAGTTATTTTGGTACTAAATGGGCCCTATTACGATGGATTTAAGTACTTTAAGTATTATTTTATCTCCCGTTAGGTAAGTAAGTTTATAAATATATTATATATATATATATAATAACTTAGTTATTTTAATTTTAAAATATTTAACAGTACTGTTATATAATTTATAATTGAAAGAATTCCTAGGGTAAGGGTAGTAATATAAAATCTAAGCCTAAGTACCTTTTACCAGACCTGTAGATTTCTGGTGTTACTTATTAGCGTTTTTTCCTATGTGGGTATAAGGTTAGTAGTTGGTTTAAGGTTATCGTGGATTAGCTTGTTTTTAGGGCTCTTATATAGTTTCTATTACTAATTAATAGTTATACGCTCCTTTTTAGAGTCTAAAAAGGCTTTAAATAACTAAAAGACCGTATAATTACTGGGGTTGATAATAAGGGTAGTACAGAGTTGAATTACGATATAGCTTTATTTTAATTAGTTATTAGCTTAGATCCGGAAGTAGGTTAGTTTATAGTTAAGGATCTCTTTAATTGTACGGGGCTTTAAAATTTAGTATTAGTTATCTAGGGTATTTTAAACTAGGTTATACGCGAGGCCTAGGCCTTATATAGGCTTAAGAGGGTTGGATCCGCGGTTTTTTTCGAGGTTGTAAAGAAGAAGGTTGATTTTAAGCCCTTGGTACCTTTTAATACCTTTATAAAGATTGTACGATTAGAAATATATTAACGTTTGGAAGTAGGTTTTAAATTATATAATTCGTACGTGGTTTTTTAATATAAGCTACTTATTATTACCCCCCTTTAAACTTATAGTCCTATAAGCCTGGTTTTTAAATTCCTTTTTCTGGTTTATATAGTAATTGGACTTAAATTGGTCCTAGTTAGCTGGGGGTTATTTAAGCCCCTTAAAAATAATTTGCCTTGATTTTCTAATTTTCCTACTTAACTACCCGATTTTAAATAGCGAATATAATAGTATTTTTCTCACCGCTGCCACGATGGCCTCCTACCCGCAGTACAAACGAAAGCGATCTGAAAGCGAGGCAAACCGCAGAAAGAGAAAGAAGCAAACTACCTGTGGAAGAAGGCCATCGTCCGAACTGCGGGCGAACCGAAAGCGAGGCAACAAATACAAAGGAAAGAGCCCCCCCCCTTCCACCTCCCACCTTCCGACGACGACATAGCTGGGGCACTGGGGCCAAAGAAGAAAGAACGAGTACGGTCCGAGTTTGAACCGACACACGGGCACCCCCCATTTTCCTTTCTTTACAAATTGTGACAACTCCCCTCCTGTCACACATCCTGGGTAGGAGAGACCCAGACTAGTAGACAAAAGGCTGGAAGTAGAGTTGGTTAGGTGCGATATCGTACCGATACCTGTACTATAAAAGCACCTTGTCACGGTACCATGATGCTGTCTACCTACGGCTAGCAGCTAGATGTAGAAGGACTACGGTGCAGTGCCCTGACTGCACAACGTTCCACTTTTTGTGGTGTTTACGCATTGCGTCCTTTGGTGCCGTGACACACCTACGGCGCCTAAACAGATAGATAGAGGGACCGCTTGCTCACTAGGGCGAGGACTAGAGGTCCTCTGCGGTGTAAGATTAATAATAATATATATTCTATTCAGCGATATTAGCCATATTAAATTTAGTAGGATTTGAGTAGGAAATAATACAGCTGTAGTCCTTAGAAGTAGGAGGGTTATCGACGTAGAACGCACGACGCGGCATGGCGGGGTAATCGGTTTGGGGGGGGAATCCTTCTAACATTTGATGCGCCGCCCGCAGAGAAGAGACGGCGATCTACATTAGTGAACCTAAATTCTCAAAAGATCCAACATGATAAAGTCAATATTCTTTACAAGTACTTGCCCCTCTCCATGTATCACATTAAGCTCAACACTGTCACAAGCAATCAGCCTCTACTCTTTTTTTTTTTTCTTGCTATTCTAGTCCCATCCAAATGCCTCCGCCTCCCCTCCCCCCCAAATCATGTGCTAACCTCATTTCACGATTCAACTCATCGCACATCCCATTAGCTCAGCTCAGCTTAGCTCAGCCCCCCAAACATGGTATCGAATGCTTCCTTGGTTGATTCCTCTTCCTTGTTTTTATTGTTCTTCTTCTTCTTCTCCAGCAACTTGGCCCGCTTACGGCGACGATATAAGTTGAAATACTGGATAAACATGTCAGGGGGTGTTCCAGTTCCTCCCAGGCCTTCTTGCCCTTTTATCTCGTCCTCCTCCTCGCTCTCTCTCTCGTCGTCGTCTCCTTCTTGTATCGTAGCCGGTAATGCGTGGACCTGGCGCTCAGCTGGGCCCTTGGGTTCAGTTTTTGCCCATCGATGAATCCAGCTGATTTGGCTCGCGATGCTCCGGCCGTTTGTCAACCACTCTGCGGGCCACTGAAGAAGGGCTGTCTCGTCGTCGTTGTTGTTGTTATTATCAGTAGAGTCAACCGGGTATAGCTTCAAGACTTTCTCAATGCTCGTTTCGACCTCGGGAGTGATGCGTTTGAGAAAGCTCTCTGTCGGGTTCGCATCGGACCGTTGCGCTTGTATCAGTCTCTTCAGCTGGGTTGCCCGTATCCCCGGAGCCACGGCCCGGCTGGATGATGATGACGAAGACGTTTGGGGTGCCATTTTTGGTTTTCGGTGTGTGTGTGTGTGAATTACACTGCCCTGATTGACGTGATGAAATCTGGACACGAAAAAGATGTGTGTGCCCCCGGAGTCCAAAATAAATCCAAACGCGAGAAAGATGTGTCCCTCCTTGGAAGGAGACCATGTGTGTATGTGGCGGGATGTGATGACCTTTTTAAGTTATCTCTCTCTCTCTTTTTTTTTTACTCTCTCTTGTCATGTGTTTCCAAATTTAGCTGCCTTTATCTCCATTGTTCCAGTTCCATCGTTCGATTTCCATCGCTCCATTTCCATCGCTCTATTTCCATCGCTCCATTTCCATCACTCCAAAGTAAAAATTGAGAACCACAAGGTAAAAACATGTGGAATCCGGAATCCGGTCGATGGGGACAGAAGCATGAGAGACACCATTGTTTCCTTTCTTTCTTATCAAGGCAACAACAGGGTTCTGTCTCAGTTATGTGGGCACACTGAAAAAGAGTGTCTGATAACTTGTCCACGTCAGCAAAATTAACAATGAACGGTTGCTGCATCTGTAACGGGCGTTCATAAGGAGGTTTAGTTTCCGCATTGTTTTCAAAAGTGGGGTTTGTATCAGTACTGCATCTTCTCTTGACTTTTTCTCTCTAGTCTCTTTGTTGGGTACTATTGACCAATTTCAATGTTGCGGCTTGTGTGTATGTATGTGTGTGTGTGTGTGTGTGTGTGTGCTTAAAAGCTCAGTTCAACCCACGTCACGCATCTCCTCTTTTTGCAAAGCAAACGCTCCATCATGAACAACAGAAACGAAAATTATCGTCGCAATGGCTCCCCAGATTTACTCCAGGGCCGCCGCGGTGGACATGTGCGGGCGGGTGATCGATTCCCGTCATCGCCGGTCCCGTCCTACGACACGTACAGCAGCAGCGATATGTCGAGTTTCACCAGTCGAAAGTCGGGCATGAGTCCCGCGCAAAAGGAGAGGCTCAAGCGCGCCTGGGCCGACGCCTCGTTTCAGCAAATGTTCCTCGAGTGGGATACCAAACGGCGGGCCGGGTTGTCGTTGTCGTCGTCGTCCACAAACACAACGACGACTCATACTAACACCAATAACAATCATGATGATGATGATGATAACGATGATGCAGGCTGGGAGAGCATGTCAGTACGCACGCCTCGCGCATCTTCCAACCCCCCTCCTTCCCTTCCCATAAACCATGAAGATGCCCAAGACAACATGTACGACAGCGATGGCGTCTACAGGGATGACCCCAGCGTAACTGGCTTCAGGCTCGCTGACCACGACCACCGCCACGTTTGGGATGTTGCATCCAATGTCGACTGCGATGCGGAATTAACAGTTGATGGGGGTTTGTCTCTCTCTCTCTCTCTCTCTTTCTTCCTTCTGACACGGTCCTTTTTTTTTAAAAGATTTGCCTGGGGGTAATGGAAGCTGACAAGGTTCTTTTCTACACAGTGGCTTTGGACGACAATGATGATGCCAGGGACCAAGGTGGTCTGCGGGACCATTTATCGCAGCTTGCTCGCGAGCTTGACGCGCACGCATCTCGGATCCAGACGACAGAGGACAAGCTGCTAAAGACGCAGCTGCAGGCTGTCGATCTGGAAGCCCAGCGGTCCAAGCAGCTGGTGGCATGGCGCAAGTTGCAAAACGAGTACACCAGAGTTGCCGCCCAAGTTTCCCTTGATAAAAACAACGACAATAACGCCCCAGCGGCAGGGATCGGCGGGAAACCGACGCGCAGAGCTGGCCAGGGTCGCAAGAGAACACCCCAGGGACCCGCCCACAACTGGGTGAGGGGCCCCCGGTACTGATTCATGATGGCTTGCGAGGGAACAGTACGTAATTCTTCTTAGCAAGTACATGTCTGGTAGCTATTATGAAAATTTGGCAAATTAACAATGTATACGTGAAAAGCCCATGTGCAAAGCGTCTCTCTACTTGAGTTGGATCAAGATACTGATAGGTGGCCGAGCCTGCCCACATATATCTATCGACCTACCTGTATATATTGGCGTCTCCCCACCATGGCTCTAGGTCATGTAGTCAAGCAATCAAGGCTGTTGCTCTCCAACTTCAACAAATTTTCTGCTTATCGATATTCGTCTTGGATTAGCCAGGCATTTTGCCATAGGACAGTCCTCCTCCCACACCTGCCTCACTTATAGGGGCAAAAACCGAACTCACAACCTCTAACTGGAAGTCCATGTCACCATGTCTCGGACAACCCGGGCACTCTGGAAGACCTACGTCGTTTGGCTGCTTGGAGATATATATTGTAGTTTTTTAAAAGTCACCTTGATTGGTCCAAGACACACACGCAAGCCTCGCTCAGGCTGGAGAAAACAAGGCTCATTTCCCGACAAGTTGGGCCTCCAATGCCAGGCACTGAAAACATGCCGACAATCGTCAAATTTACTCCCATGCCAGTACATGTAGCGACAGCAAAGTCAAACCCCAAGGACAAGGCTTTAGTATAATGGATTTATCGCCAAAGTGGACAAGTACTAGGTAGAAGCGACACTGGGTTGGTTGGGTGTGACGGTATAGTGGAGGTGGTAGCACATTGCTGCTGGCTGAAGGTATATAGATGGATTGCATTACGGATATGAGGAAGAATCTGGAGGATAAAATATTGTACCGTAGCGGGAGCCCTGGCTGGCTCCTTAGAATCCACAAACGGGAAAACACTAGTATCATCCTCGAACCGTAGCGACTCAAACCAGTACTTTCAACCCCCCCCTTTTCCACCATGGTGCCAGCTGGAGCCCTACCAGTCTATTCAAGTTGCTCCTTTGCCGCTTGCCATTCTGGGCCGGCGTTTTTTGTAGTTTATTGTTGATAATTTAACTTGGGCTTTGGAGTATTGCATCCAACTGTCTCTACAGCCAATACTTGGCGGGTTAGAATTTAGTAGTATCTTCCCGGATAGCTGTGCTGTTACAATGCTAGCATCCCTCCCGCCCCGGCAAAGTGTCCCCATGACGACATCAATCTTTTCCCCCAAAAACGCTATCCGCAACCATATACCTAACCAATCCAAGTTACTTTCATTTACAAAGTCGACCTTAGCTATATCTCACTGGGCATGGAGGGAAAGCCGAATATATATCAAGCTGGGAGCTCAAGGATTCTGAGAAATATAGGCAGGTGGTGAGAAATGCCAGACCGGTGGACTTTTACAGTCCACCGGCTCAGCTGCCAGCAACATACATTGGGCTAGAAAAGAGCAAGTGGTGGTTCTGAATGGGGTCACCTCGGGGTACTAGACTCGGCGCGGAACATGAGCTACGCTTAACCCAAACCTACAAAACCCATTCCGAGGTCGGGTCGAGCTTTGGACGCGGTCCCCGTTTAGTAGACGTATGTAGGGACCCAACTTTGTCCATGCCAAACGGTTTGTACCTCCACTATTACTAGTTCCCCTCGTCCTTTTTTTCCACGGCGTAGACCTTGAACTGGGGAAAAGGACTTGTTATTGCACGAAGAGAGGAAGAGGGAGCTGAGCTGTCCTCGGTGGGCTATATACACAATGTCTAGTGGACCCCGTGTGGGTGCCGGGTCGGCGGCGACGAAATGCAATGGGAGCTGTACCGAAGTAACGCGTCGCTGTATGCTCAAAGGCAGACTAACAATACCAAGCCTATTCGGTGGGTTAGCCCTGCGAGCCGATGTGGTACGATGCCGCCTGCTTTCAAGGAGGCGCCGCCTGTGGCATTGACACTACAGGACTAACAACCGCGACCGGTATTAAAAAATCTGGGCCTCCCCTTCGGGGGCTGTAGCTTGGCGTATGTAGCGGTGGAGGAGGATCGTTGCGAGCCGATAATCCTAATGATAATAATAATAATTCATCGGTTCGAGTTTGCGTTTGAAGCTGTGGATTGCAATGTGAGCCGGCAAATGAACCCTCACATTGATGCTAACGGGCTGTGTGCGACGAGCTTGGGGGGTTGGGGGGCTCGGTACAAGGACGGCGTTGGGTTTTAGTAGGTCAATCTGGGGGGATGTTTTTGATATGAAGGTGGTTGTCCCCCTTGTCTTGGGGGAGTATTTCTGCCGGTGTTACGGGGTAGGCCTTCTTCTGTGTGACACTGCAAATCCTCACACACAAAGTGCACAAATCAGGTCTTGACCTGCCCACGTTTCACTGCCTGGGCAAGCGTGCTAC
>Ga0247765_1001227_pt1 | contig 13657 bp, 11 predicted proteins | sample UWRJL106311C6_FD_179949 | JGI IMG/M metagenome (GOLD analysis project Ga0247765, IMG submission 179949) | Plant litter microbial communities from Arlington Agricultural Research Station in Wisconsin, United States - UWRJ-L106-311C-6 | ecosystem: Environmental > Terrestrial > Plant litter >... | reverse complement strand
GGTTGTCAAAGAAAGGGGAATTATTTTTTTTCCCCCCCCCCCCCCCCCCTGGGCAAAATGGCTCTTGGAAACGATCCTTTTGGACAGCGACGGCCGAAGAGCCATGGCTGAACGATTCAGAGAGACCGCCGTAGCCGCGGCAAGCGCTGCAAGGGAAGAAGGAGCTAGCTACCCAGTGAATCTACTGGAATGCAAGGAGATGGTATCGGCGGGACACAGAAAACCCACACCTGCCAGCTGTAGTGGAAAGGTTGAATTTCCAATACAAGGCAATTCCGATACCGTTGTCAGGCCCAGGGCCAGTCAGGCCAGTCAATCGCAGTTAATCGCACAGTCAATCGACAGTCGGGTCAATCGCGCAGTGGATCAATCGCGTAGTCGGATCAATCGCAGTTGGGGCAATCGTGCAGTCAGTTCAATCAGCCAAACCTGATTGACTGGCGCAGGTGAACCTATATCGGTGGTGTCGTGCAGAGGTGGACGCAGCGACGTAAAGATTCGCCCGTTTTCAGTACTATACCTTGCCGTTTTTAGATGCCCAGCTGTCTTGCACTGCACGGTAGGGAGGGTCGCGCGAGAGATTAGGGCGGTCCGCGCAAAAAAAAACCTCTTTTTTTCTCTCGAATATTTCTACGCCGTTATTTGGGACTCCCCAACCGAAGTAGGAGTACTTTTAAAAGGAGGGAAAGGCGCAAGAGTTGGAGGGCAGAGGCCAAGTCTAGTCTCCGCAGGGGCCAGGTAGGCAACATGAAGAAAAATACAAGAGGTAAAGGCGAGGTTGTTCATTTTTTTTTTCTTTCCTTTTTTTTAAAAAAAAAAAAAAATGAGGAACCAATTTTGGCCTTCTTTATATGTGGGAACAATTCTAGGCCCACTCGGCTAGAGTTGAAGCAGTTCAGCATGCTCCAGCGCAGCTTTGCCGAAAATGGCACTTAAGCCTGAGCTAAGGTGAGCAATCCTGAGCCAAATCCTGAGCTGGACCTGAGCCGGGGTGAGCAATGTTAACGTTGGCGAGGTATAAACAGGGAAATTCAATGTGCCCAGATTCGTCGCACACAACAAAAGTATAAACTCAATCTGAAACGCAACTTAACTTCATTGTAGGCGCAAGACAGCGAACATCTCGGTCATTTGCTCAAACGTCAATTTCTAGATCCTGGACATTATCGTTCAAACAAGCCAATCCAAATCTTTCATCACTCTCAGTTCCAAATTGCGACTGTAGACGCCAAAGCAAATATTCAAACTGGAAGGCAACGCAGCTTCATTGCAGGCGCAAGATAGCATCTCGGCAATTGCTCAAATGTTAACTTCTAGATCCTGACATCATCATTCCAACTAGCCAGTCTGGACATTCCATCGCTCCAATTCACATAGCAAGTGCAAGCACCAGAGCAGAACTCAGTTGAGCGCAATTCGGCTTCATTGTAGGGCAAAACAGCACTAGTCTCAATCATCGCTCAACTAGAACAAGCAATCCGCTCTTCACGCCTTGTCGCTCACAAGTGATCTCGTATCTCATCGTCAAAGCCAGAGTTTCGACATCTCATCCTCAAACAGCAGTCGCAACATCTCATCATCAAACAAGCAGAGTTGACGCACAGCAACCGTCCAAATCTGACGCTTTCAAAACGACACAATTGAAAAGAGCGGACAGGACTCGAGTCCCAACACCTAAACACAAATCAGGCATCATCGGGCCAATCAGATCTCATCAAGCGAATCAGACCAAGAAGTAAAGGGAGCCTCAAGATTCAAAGACCTCAGACCCCAGCTGCAAAAGAAGATGAAGCCCCAAGATTGAAGGACCCCAAACCTCAGCTGCATAGACAAACGTCAAACCTCGGCCGCACGAGGAGACGAAGCCCCAGGATTGATAAAATCAAACCTCTGCCGCACAAGGAGACGAGGCCCCAAGATTGAACCGACGCTTAATGGCCTTCCAAGCCTCAACAATAATAGTGTAAACGACCGTTGAGGCCGCCACCACACCCCACTCCCAAGTGATGGCGTCGTGCTTAAAGACCGTCCGGTTAACAACGGGCAAGTAAATGACCGGAAAGGCAATGACGAAACCGGCCGAAACAGCGCCGAATAGGAACCGGTTCTGCCAGATAGTAGGGAAAACTGCAAACGGTCCAGAAAACTTCTCAGGATACATTGCAAACAACGACCGCTTAAAGTGCTTCGCTTCCCATGCCGTAATGAGAAGAAGGAACGTTAGGGTAGCAAAAGTCGTCGCTCGGGCGCGGAAGGAAACGCTACACTCCGAAGCCCAATCCTCATTGCAGCCATGGCCAAGACCAAAAGGTCCAGACATGCCATAGGCCACGCTGGCAAACGATGCAAGACAGAGACCGCCCATGGCTGTACCGTAGACAAACTTGTCGACAATGAGTTCCTTGGTGAAGATGCCAACGCTAAGATCATGTGGCGGGCGTTGCATCAAATCCGGCTGTGCGTCTTCAAGACCGAGACCCAAAGCGAGGAAGGATGATGTGACCAGGTTAGCCCACAAAATCTCAAGAGGGGAGAGCGGGAAGACCGAGACTCCGTCAGCATCCTTGAATGCAAGACCGATGAGCAGGAGGATGACCTGAGCGATGTTGGAAACCAACAAGTGAAGCAAGAACTGGAATTTCATCGTTAGCATATTTCGGGAGTCAGGATTCAGGATTTGTAGCTACCTTCTGCACATTATCAAAGAGACGTCGACCTTCCTCGATAGCAGTGACAATCGAGGCAAAGTTATCATCAGTCAAAACCATGTCGGCCGCTTCCTTGGCAACGTCGCTACCGTTCAAGCCCATGGCGATGCCGACATTCGATTTCTTCAGGGCAGGCGAGTCATTGACGCCGTCTCCGGTCATGACGCAAAAAGCCTTCCTGCGGTGCATGGCTTCCACCATACGCACCTTCGTCGTCGGGCTGCATCGAGCAAGGACGAGCGGTAGACGCCCCATGGCGTCAATTTGTGCATCAGTGAGAGCGTCAAATGCGCTGGCAACCATGATCTCAGTACTATCTGGGGCAGACGGGGCCCCGATGATACCAATCTCACGGGCGATGGCCGTTGCTGTCTTGACGTGATCACCAGTCAACATGTGAACTGTAATGCCAGCATCCTGGCATTTGCTGACAGCCGCCGCGGATTCGACACGCGGGGGGTCATAGAGACCAGCCAAACCGATAAATGTCAATCCGCGCTCGGTGCTGGTTCGGAGCGGCATCGATCCCGCATCACCCTCGCTCGTGATAGCGGGGGCATTGTGCGCGAACTTGGCAGCGTCGACGGGCTTCCGGGCAACACACAATACGCGGAGGCCTTCGGCGGCAAGTGTGTCCGCCTTGGCCACAATGGTGCTCTTTTGCTCATCGGACAAGTCCATCAACGGCAAAAGAGCCTCAAGTGCACCCTTGGCGTATGCGTGGCCTTGGTCGCCATCGTCGGCATAGACAACCGTCATGCGTTTGCACGACGAGTCAAAAGGGAATTCAGCGAGGAGACGGTAGCCGTTGGAGGCCAGAAGGGCGGGTTTGCCCATGCCGAAGCGCATTGCAAAGACTTGTAGGGCGATTTCAGTAGGCTCGCCGACGGCGGTGAGGTTCTCACCACTCGTCACCGTGGAATTGTTGCAGAGAGCGATCGTGTCGAGAAATTCACGCAGCAGTGCTGTCGTCTTCTCATCAGTCGAGCCGACCTCGTTGGCGGCAAACGACTCGCCATTCATGCAGATGCTACCGCTGGCGGGATCAAAAGGATGAGTAGTGCCCCGGACTGAAACCTCGGTTCCATCCATCAGCCAGACGCGTTTGGTGACCATCTTGCCTTGGGTCAATGTTCCAGTCTTGTCAGAGCAGATGTTGGTCACACCGCCGACGGCCTCGAGTGCGGCGAGGCGGCGGATGATGACATTGCCACGGGCCATGGCACGAGTGCCCAGCGCGGTGGCGATGGTGAGCACAGCGATCAGCGATTCGGGGATAACAGCCACAGCGACGCAGATGCCGTAGATGAGCACATCATCCGAGATCTTCCAGCGACTGGCCGAGAAGACGATGATGGCGAGTGTAATGGCGAGGGCAAAAAGGAGCAGCGCAAACTTGCTCAGCGAGACCTGCAGCGGGGTGCCATCCAGGCCAAGGATGACGTGGAAGCCGTTGCGGGTCTTGATCCAGAGTCTGCGGATGCCGCGTGCATCCTGCTCGCCCTGGTCGCGACGACCGGACCGGAGCATGAGGGCAATTTTGCCCACCTCGGTGTCCATGCCGGTCGACACGACGATTCCAGTGGCACGGCCACGTGTGATGGTGCTGGCCGAGTAGACCATGTTGATGCGATCGCCCAGAGGGACGTCGCTATCCTTGAGGATGACTTCGGCATGCTTGCTGACGGGGACGGATTCTCCCGTGAGCAGGGCCTCGTCAGTGGAGAGGTTGATGCTGTGTGCAAGCCGGAGATCGGCGGGGACTACATCGCCGACACCGAGACGTACGATATCGCCAGGAACCAAATCCTCAGCGCGGATAGTCTCGGCGCGGCCGGCGCGGATGACCTTGCAGGTGGGAGCCGAGAGGGCATAGAGTGCCTGGATGGTCTTCTCGGCGCGGTAGTCCTGGATGAACCCAACGACAATGTTGAAGACAATGACGGCGACGATGACACCACCTTCAATGTGGTCGCTGATGGCGAACGACAGGATCATGGTGAGGACGAGAACAAGGGTCAAGCTGTTAGATACCTGTCTTAAGAAAATCGTCCAAAGGGATAATCCCTTGGCGCCCTCGACCTTGTTGGGGCCATGGTCGCGCAGACGACGGACCGCCTCTGCAGTGTCGAGGCCATTGCTGGGATGTTGTTAGAATGAAAGGAAGGAAGAAGAAAGAAAAAAGGTCAACTAAACATACTCGACATCGGTAATGAGCAGGGCGCAGACGCCGGCAATGGGCAAAGTGTGTGCGGCATCCGGGTCGAGAGCGGGGTTCTGGGGCGAATCATCGGTGATAACGGTCCCGGCGAGTGTGGGGGACGCCGACGGCGGGTTGGTTGTGGAATGTGCGGACACGGATCGGGAACGTGTGAGGCCACGTATAGGAGGCTCCGTCTGCCCCTCGACGTCAAGGTCGTTCTCTGTCCCCATTCAATTAAGGTGGTCGCTGGTTTCACCGAAGCGAAGTCCTGAAGGAGAGAGGGGAAAAAGAGAAGGAAAGAACCCAGGACGGGAAGGAGCGGCGGACGGACCGTGGTTTTTATGAAGGGGATCTCGATAGCGTCGGCGATCCGATACGCCTCCTACCATTCACGCCACCTTCCCCATTTTCCAGCGCTGGTCATGCCTGGGGGTTGGCACTTGTCTGGGTGCTTGGGTGCTCTAAGTGCTGCCCTTAGTGCGCTAGCCAAGGGTGTTTGCAAAGCCAGACCGGTGCGTGATGTCCCCTCGCCAAGGGGACAAATCCATGGCTGCGTGCCTGCGCAGCCAATAAAAGCCAACTGAACCCCACCAGATGCCCCCGCCCAGAGCCCCCATGGCAGAGCAGGGAGGATGACGGAGCGGGGCCTGAGTGGCTGTGCCGCTTCTAGCAACCTTGGCGGCTTGCGTCCTCCTGCGTTTGTCGCCTGCCGGTGACGCTGCCATGCCATTATCCATCACATGACGCCCTGTTTCCTCCACTTTTCTGTCGCAAGTTGCCGCAAGTTGCCTCTTTTGCCTCCCGCTCTCCGGCTGCTGCTATCCGTTCCCGACTTGCTCCCTTGATGCTTTTTGGGCCGCTCTGCGGTCCCGGTTGCTCCTTCCCAACCCCGAAGCGAGGAGTCAGCGTCGGCACTCGGGAGGGTCCGGAGGGCCCAAGCGAGTGCGCGGCTCACCAATTTGACGCCCGCCACTCAACGGGTTTCTCAACCAGAATGTCGGTGTGCAAGAGAGAGCATTTTCTCACCAAGCGTGCTGCCAACAAGGGCCAAGCTAACCCAAACACGTCTGCATCCATGTCACTGCATTATCCCTTGCTATTTATCCCGGCCAAGCCGGTGACGCACAATTCGGCGAGCCTGCTGCCATTCTGCTACCTAACATTTCAGGTTGGAACTGGGCGGGGAACTCGGCTGTTGGTGGCTTAATCTACACCAATCTCGTCTCAACCAGACACTCCGATCTTGGTCATGAGCTCTTGGCGCGGCATCTCGAGGATGGCCGACAGGGTACGCGCATCCGGCGTTCCGTCCTTGCCGTAGGGTTTCTGCAGCAGCTGCTTGATGTTCTGGTACTTTCTCCCCAGCGCCTCCGACTCGGCCTGCGACATGCCTTCCTCCAGCTGGTCCAAGTCGCTTGATGCCTCCTCCCTAATGTGCGGTTCCAGATCGACCCAGATAGCTCGGAGTGCCGCCTCGAAGCTGGCATCGGACTGGTCAAATTGTCGCATGTGCCGGAGCTTGGTGTTCATCTACCAAAATTGCTTGTTAACCCCCCAGGAAAACTGCAAGCTGCCGTATGCCACACTCACGCTGTCGTAATCGGCCGAAAGCCGTCGGTGTCGCTCCCCGCCATGCGCAACATGGTTGTCGAGCGCAGGGGTAAGCACGAGGTCTTCGACGATTAGGTAACGGTCGAGAGCCCAGATAAAGTCATTTGGATGGTCTCGCTCGTCGGGTTTGGCGTCGAGAAGACGATGGAACTCCTTCCGGACCAATGCATGGTCCTCCTTCACAGCTTGCGAAATCTGCGGCATGGCTTCTTGTCGTTTGCGTCTGTGGAGTCTGATGGTTGCGGATTATTTTGCTGCGAAGCTCTCGTGAAGAGGGCAGATAGTTTGCTGGAATGCCCCTGACGTCACGGACCGTTCTGGTGACGACGAGCGATTGGGAAAGAAAGTGGGGCAAGCAGTTGAACTGGGGCACTTTTCCACCGTTCGGATCCTGGACCGTGGGAAGCCACCAGGAAAACGTCTTACTTCTTTGTATGACATACGTTTTCAGTCACCAGTCAGCACACAAGCAAAAATCATGAGACCGTAATCTTTATGCATCCCGGTTGCGGTCCTTTTCCCCGCCGGCTTCAGGGGCAAACATGATGTTGGAAAGCCGAGGACAATGGCGGCCAGTCAATCATGTCCCTTGGACTGGAAGAGGCAACGAGATGGTTTAAAAACATTCGATTCGCCATCTGTTGGGTTCATTCCAGTCAGAGTCTAGTCTGAGCTCTGCAGTCGATATCGATTGCATCGATTACCACCAAATTTCTCCCCTTCAGTTCGTCACGACACATCCAAGTTGAGTTGAGTCCAACGCATTCAAAGTTTTTCGAAACCACCAGCACGTGTCACCATGGGTAGCACATCCAAAGTCTGCGCCGTCATCCTCCGGGTCTGGGAGCTTGTCTGCTCGGCAGTTGTGCTAGGTATCGTCGCCCGGTTTGTCGACAGGATCAACGATGCAGGGGTGGGCAACGACTCGCGGCTCATCTACACGCTTGTTCTGGCCTCGATCAGCACGCTATACTCGATTCTTTTCATGCCGCCGTTTCTGTACAACTTTCTCGCTTTCGCCGCCGATTTCATACTCTTCATCATGTGGATGGTCGCCTTTGGGTTGCTTGCCAATGTGAGTATTCATCACCGTCCATGTCGAGTGAGAATGGAAAGGACTAACCCAGGTCGGTCACAGCGTTCCGCTACCAACACCTGCAACTCTTACTGGTACTGGAACTACTGGGGCTACTATTGGGGCGGCTGGTACTACAACCCCATAGTTGTCAACGGTCCCGCCGACATTGCCTACTCGGGATGTTCCCAGTGGCGAGCCGTTTTGGCTTTCTCCTTTATGGCTTCTATCACGTTCCTGTTGAGCGCTATCCTGGTAAGTTTCCTCCCCCCGTTTTTCATCCACTCGGTGATACGGATACATGTATGATATGACAAAAGTCTGGTGCTAACCTTGTTAAAGGGTCTCATCGTGGTGACAAAGCATTACGGATGGGGCGAAAAGGACAAGACACCAAGAACGTATGCAGCACCGACTCTTTTCCCTGATTTTTTTTTTTTTTGCTAACAGCCATTGATGCCATTGATCAGCCCCACTAGCCAGGTCACGTATAACCCCAGTGCAGATGTGCCTCCTCACGCAGCCGGTGGTGCCCAGCCGAATATGGCCTCGGTTACGACGCCCTCAACCACACCTGCTCACGCTCAGGTGTAGGTGTGAGGTTTGCGAGGGATTTGGAGTTGAGACTTGTTGACAGGTTTAAAGGGGTGGTAATTCTGGAAAGTAATTTTGTCTGGGGAGTCGAAGTAATTGTGTTGTGTTGCCTAGAATCATACCAGACCTAATTAAGCTTTTTTTTTTCTTCCTCTGGTGCCTAGAGTCTTGAAGTGCTTCTTCTTGCCAGTGATTAACCACATGTGGCTACATAAGGTCTGGTGAAAGGTGGAGTTTACGAACCGTAGAGTTTGTTGGATCCACAGATATCTAGCGCCACATCTTCTGTCAGGGACGTATACCTATGTGAAAGGACTGTACTAGTCTGGCAGCGACAAGATGTGTTTGGATACATGTAATATACTCTGCCATAAGGTAGTCCAGTCCCCTCTGCCTCTACCCCTGCCAGTCCCAATTGCTATGCTCAGAACGAGCACCTACCTCATGCATCAAATCAAATACGTTTGGTGTCTGGTATCGAAGGCGCAAGATCCAACATGGAAGGACTCATACAAAAAGGTTCGCGTCATAGAAAGCGCCATTCAAGGACTCCTAGGTGGAAGAACTGTCAATAAAGTTCCTGCTTCAACCAACTGTGGCGTCGTCTACCGAGAATTATGGAAGGATAGACTTTGCACAAGGCAAGCTTTCGACACACGGAGTGGACCCCAGGAATATGTCCCAGACGCCTATAAATTTCCCATCAACTTCCCCTTTTCATCGCACCCATCAATCCATCGCCAAAGTCAGCATTAATCACCACACCAACTCGGCAACGCAGCAATAGTCAGCCCGTCACCAAGCACCAACACTGACAAGATGGTCTACGGGATCCTCCGCCGCGCCCCTGGCGTCACCACCCTCCAACGGGACGACTTTGCCATCTTCGACGAGGCGGCTAATACAACCGCCGCCCTCAACAGAACCACCATGCCTCGACCCCATGATCCCCACCAGGCCGACTTTGCGATCTTCGCAGACGACGCCTACCCTTTGGCTGTAGGCAACCGCTACAGCAACCTCTACGACATCGCCATCATGTCCATCATCCGCATGGCTGGCAGCACCCCCAACAATGACCACGTTGTCCGATGGGCCGAGCTCTTTGTGGAGCGCCACTGGGAATCCGGGGACGAAAACGAAGTCCTCAACCTTTCCTCCCAACCCGGTGACACGCCGGAACAGTACCGCCGGCGCCTTCGCCACTTCCGACGACGCATTTTTGCCAACGACCTCCATGCCGAGCGCTGGGGCAACGCCAACGAAGTCCTCGTGATGCCCGATTATCATGTGGACCTCATCCGCCTACGCTTGGTCGACCAACACACCGACCGAGATTTCCACGACATTGTCCGTAGACAGACAGATCTGGACATTGTGGAAACTGCTCTAGACACCACCGGACTCCTCCCCCGCGAAGCCCTATTCGACCGAGAACGCATCCCGTCTTCTATGAATATACTGCGCGGTATTTGGGCCCATCAACACCGATTCTTTCAGGAGTTGCCCGGCAACATGGACCATGTCAACGTCGACGTCGACGAGGACGAGCACCAGCCCCAACGCCCCGAGCCCATCGTCGACCGGCACATCGCACAACAGCTCGGCAGGATCTCGTTGTAAGGGGGGCGCGGAGGATTGCGTGACAACGGGGAGAAAGACTTACCAAGAAGACATTGCACGAAATGTGCGTCACGACATGAGGAGTTGAACAAGGTGGAGAAGGATGGAAGAGGTTGGGCTGCAAATGTACCACCCAAGTATAATAGCATCGCGAGATACCCAATTGACATGCATGCATTGAACACAAGAAAGTTTGTCACACCGTAAGTCTTTCGCTGTTGCCGCCGCCGTCGTCGTCCTCAACACTGGTCGGGAGTCGGGAGTCGGGACTCAGATTCCCCGTTGGGAGAAGTCGACCCCGCACGAGCTCCAAACCGCCCCCAGTGGGGCTCACTCATGTCAATCTCCCAAATTTGCCCCGCCATCAAACTGCAGCAGAGCCTTGACCGCCAGGCGACGTTGAGACAAATAGTCGTGGTTACCCAGATAAGCTGTCTGCCGCGCTGCAATTGCAAACGTCTTCTCCTCAATCCACTAAAAGAAGCTCGACACAATGGCCGACAACACCGTCTACCGGGCGAGCACCACTGCCCCCGTCAACATTGCCGTGGTCAAGTATGTCCAACCCCGCCGCCACACGTTGCGACACCACAGCACAGGCTGACTGAACAAACGAACAGATACTGGGGAAAACGCGACCCCAAGTTGAACCTCCCAACCAACAGCTCGCTCTCCGTCACGCTGTCCCAAGGCGATCTGCGCACCCTCACAACCGCCTCATGCTCGGTCACCTACCCCGCCTCCGAAGGCGACTCCCTCCTGCTCAATGGCGAGCCGTCTGACGTTTCCGGTGCGCGCACCCAAGCCTGCTTCCGCGAACTCCGTGCCCGCCGTGCCGGTCTTGAAGCTGCCGACCCGAGTCTGCCCAAGCTGTCGACGTACCCCCTCCGACTCGTCTCCGAGAACAACTTCCCCACTGCTGCGGGCTTGGCATCGTCGGCAGCGGGGTTCGCAGCACTCGTGAGGGCCATTGCAAACCTCTATGAGCTGCCGGCGTCGCCTTCTGAGCTCAGCTTGATCGCGCGCCAGGGTTCGGGCTCAGCCTGCCGCAGCTTGTTTGGCGGGTACGTGGCATGGAGGATGGGTGATGCGGCGGACGGCAGTGACTCGATGGCCGACCAGGTCGCCGAGGCCTCGCACTGGCCTGACATGCGCGCCCTGATTCTCGTAGTGTCGGCGGCAAAGAAGGGTGTCAGCTCGACATCAGGAATGCAGCAGACAGTGGCTACATCGGGGCTCTTCCGGGAGCGCATTACCAAGGTGGTGCCGGAGAACATGGCGCTCATGGAGAAGGCAATTGCCGAGCGCGACTTTGGCTTGTTTGCCGAGGTGACGATGCGTGACTCGAACTCGTTCCACGCTACCTGCGCCGACACGTACCCGCCCATCTTTTACATGAATGATGTGTCGAGGGCAGCCATCCGCGCAGTCGAGGCTATTAATGCTGCGGCTGGAAGGACCGTGGCTGCCTACACTTTTGACGCTGGCCCGAATGCTGTCATCTACTATCTCGAAAAAGATACCGAGGCTGTAGTGGGCACGTTCTACAACTTGCTCAGCGACGTCAATGGGTGGAAGAGCGATGTGGTGCAGGGGCTCAAGTCGCCGCTGTCCTTTGACGAGGGAGTCGCCGGGCTCCTCAAGGGAGGCGTGAGCAGAATCATCATGACGGGAGTCGGAGAGGGCCCAGTAAAGACTGAGGAATATTTGGTAGCCGAGGATGGGAGCCCGGCCAAGCGATAAATGTTTTCGTGCTTCGTATAGACTTTTGTTCAAGAATTGAGGTCCGAGAGCTCATTCCTGGTGCCTGTCCGGACTCCGGCGGTTCATCCCGTTTCGGGACAAGGCTTGGCAGGCGAGATAAGCAGCCCTTACGTCAGGCGCCAAGCAATTAAAAGCTGGCCTGGAACACGCGCTCCGGTGTGGCACGACGGTGCGCTGCAGACGAATACATGAATTGATGGTCCCGCTGACCTGCGTGTCCTAAACTTTTCTCGTGCGTTGTTAGCCCCAGCGCCAACCCAATGTCGGCGGCACGATGAGCAAGCACGTCTACGACATTGATCCGGCGGGCGATGTGCTCTGCACGTACACGGATTCCGAGGGGCACGCCCTGCGCAGCGTGAGTTGCATTTTGCATTTGTGTATTTTCGCATCTGAGTTTCTTGCCAGGCATCCTGGATCCTGAATCCTCGAACTTATCATTAAGCGGGAAGACAACTAACACTGGATGCTCACCGCAACAGGAGAAAACCGACGTGCCCCTGGCCAAAGCGATCCTCTACGCATTCCTTCCCGCCGGATACCCCCACACCGTGACGGAAGATTACCTCGCCTACCAGACTTTTGACTCCCTCCAGGCATTCGCGTCGTCTATCACCTCGTTGCTGGCCAACCGCGCGGTCCTCGAGGGACTCGGCGTGGGCGATTCTTCGTCATCCCCGACGGGCGCGTTGATACTTAAAATAACCGGAGACACCATCTCGCGCGTGGCGACCATCTTGTTTGCTCACCGCATGGGCCAGGCGATCGAGCCGGAATGCAAATTCTATCGATTTCTCGCCGATATCTTTAATGATGCCGCGCAGTTCCTCGACTTGCTTACCCCGGCGTTGCCGTATTTTCCGAAACTCGGCGTGATTGTCGCGGCGGGCGTGTTGCGCTCGCTGTGTGGGGTTGCGGCTAATGCGAGTAAGGCGAGTTTATCGGCGCACTTTGCGCTGACGGGGAACCTGGCGGAACTTAATGCGAAAGAAGCTTCACAGGAGACGGTGGTGAGTTTGTTGGGCATGCTGGCGGGAACCTTGGTGGTGCGCATCGTGGAGGATAAGCAGACGGTGTGGTTGCTCATGATGTTGTTGGCGGGAATGCATCTCGCCATGAACTACCAGGCTGTACGCAGCGTCCGTATGCGATCGCTTAACCGCCAACGCGCCACCATTGTCTTTCGCGCATGGCTTGACCACGGTGTCGTTCTTGACCCTGCGCAGGTCGCCGAACAGGAAAGCATTCTCGGCCGTGGACGAGGAAACATGGCCAGCAAGACGGGCGAATACACGGGCTTTTGCGATTTCGGAACCTACGGCGATATCCGACGGTGGAATCCCCGAGGGTATCACCGCTACGATCTCGAAACCCCGGGGTATTTTCTTGGTGTATGGCACCGAGGCGGGAATTTTTACATGCGACTTGCTCTCAAGGAAGGGGGCGGACCTGCGTTATCCGCCTGGTTTGACGCGGTCAACCACGCATACCATTTCGAATCGGCCCTCAAGGACGGACTACAAAGCCATTACGAGAACGAGATGCCTCTCGGCTATGTGTCTGATGAGCAAAAGCAGACGCTTTTTGCGGCCCTTCACGCGGCAGGGTGGGATTTGGACCTGAATGCGCTGGAAACGAGGCTTCCCATCCGAGTGCGCGTGGGCGAGGTGAAGAAGGGTATGTTCTAGCTCCTCTACTACTACCATGCAGTACTAGCTACCGTAAACGCTTGGTTGGATCAGATTGGATCAGTACTAACATGTGCAAAGGCCATGCCACGAATATTTCGGAGAAAGATCACATGCAAACAAGTTCAGGTCGAATAGAGGCCAAAAACGATTAGACAAACAGACATGCGCATCACAATGCACATTGCACATCGTACATTGCGCATGCCCATACGGCAGATTCTGCTAGTTATGGTTATAGTTATAGACGGGATGGATGGCACGGGACGGACGGACGGACGGACGGGACGGGACGGGTATATACCCCGGTATTGTTGATGAGATACGGGAGTGAGTTCGGACACGGAATGATAGAGGTATGACCATGGGCGGATAATACGTAGGCACATCT
>Ga0247765_1001225_pt1 | contig 13667 bp, 8 predicted proteins | sample UWRJL106311C6_FD_179949 | JGI IMG/M metagenome (GOLD analysis project Ga0247765, IMG submission 179949) | Plant litter microbial communities from Arlington Agricultural Research Station in Wisconsin, United States - UWRJ-L106-311C-6 | ecosystem: Environmental > Terrestrial > Plant litter >... | reverse complement strand
AAAAAAACATACAACACCAGGGATTCGCTGGTCGTCACCGACCCAACTACTAGTCTGGCCCTCACTGACTTATCTATGGGAGAGCGGACGGGATCCCGAGTTTTCCAGTGGGTATGGTCGTATGTGTCAGGGAGACGTTGACAACCTGTTGATCAACTCCGATCTGTAGAGAGAGTAGGTAATATTTTGAGACTATGACCGGGTACCAGAACTAGCCTGGTAACTTAGTTTAACAGTTTCAACTACAGAAAGTCTAACTGGAACAGTTATCAATAACATCGCCCGCTCCCGAGAAAATCTCAAAAAGCTCCCACAGAATCTGCCCGCCCTCGGCAATAAGCTTCTTCTTATTCTTCTTCCCCTTGAGCAATTTCTGCGCTGCCTTGCGGACGCCGCCTAAGTCGTCAATGATCTTCTTGGCTCGGCGGAGCTTGGCGATGGGGATTCGGTTCTCGGCAAGGAACCAAGCGATGGAAGCGAGGCAACTAAGTAGGCCTTGCGTTTCGGCTTGCACCGAGATCACCGAGCCGGAGTCGCGACGGGAATGCAGGGCTACGTCTGATGAGACAGGAGCCGAGCGGGCGGCAACGGTACCGCCGGCGGCGGGGAACGCCTCGGTAGCAAACCAGCGGTCGGCAGATTCCTGGCCAGCGTCCAGGACGCTGTCAGGTACATCATGCACAGCGTCGAGGAGGAGAACGAGGGCTTGGAGCTGCGCAGGCGAGGTGTCGGTTCCGGGTTCATCGCGGGATACAAGTACGTTGTGGGGTGCGGCTACAGCGGCAAAGGCCGGTGCGGCGAGGAGGGCAAGGGTGGTCAGGACGTGGGCTTTCATTGTGAGAGTTGGTCTGGTGTTGATGAGCTTGTGAAGGTGGTATGTTGTGGAGGATGTTGTGGAGAGAGTGGTGAATGTAGGACAGACTCGACAACATGGCATCCTTTTATAGACATTTTACAAACCCTACCCAACGTTGTAGAGAATGGTGATGGTGCAAGCAGAGTTGTTGTCTACGCCATCCGGATGAAGTCCTGTTAGCTCAATTCGGTGGAATACATGTCGCCGACTACTACTCACGAACAGGTCAGCGGAAAGAGAACAAACCGATTCTAAATTACAAGCTTTACCGGTTTGTGTTTCGGTATGGTCTTGTAGAAGTGGAAGCGATCCCTACGAACGATGGCTAGTGTCTCTCGTGGGCTATGCTCTTGGCAATGACGGATACGTAGTAAGCAATGTTTTTATCTCCCAAAACTTTGGTTGCGCCATAGCAAACCCGCGGCTAGCCAAGATCTGGGCAATTACAGGCCTTGCGGACTTAATTGGACTCAGCCTGCTACCCAGGCTCAATCACGGTCTTTGTGCTGCTGGCCGTCCTTGGCTTCAGCTCACCAGCTGAAACTCTCTTGGCAATCCGATATTGACCCGCAAACCCGGTAGCAAAAATAGTATCCATGACAATTAATTGTTATCGATGCATTGATCGCGACAGCTGTCGCGCGACCTTAACCCTTGCGGTACAGCATACGCCAGAGGGGTCTGGTTAGCTCCAAACTCGAAACATCTTTCCTAGCACAGCCCTCAGTGCCGCCCATGTGACTTTGTGAAATTGCGATGCTGAAAACAATCATCTTATCTGACCGCCGCTTCATGGCTCAACTGTATGCTGTCGCGGCAAAAGTCCTCTGTAGAGACATCCCTCTCTCACCGCAGGTAATTTGTGCCCCGCGAATCCCGCCACTCTAATAATCCCAAGACTCTTGTCATCCGCCCCTTTGTCTCCCCAAAACATGGGATCGTGCGTCCAATCATCGACGAGCTCGCCCAGCGCTCGTATATCCCCGTACGTAGCGGGCTGCGAACCCCGAGGGCTCCATCGCACTAGATATTCGCCTAGACAAGCGACACCGAAAAGCATCACCGCCACCGTCAAAAGCGGGAAAACCGCCATAAACACTTTCGAGTTGCAGGAAAACCCGTAGCCAAAAACCCAGGGAAGCACCGCTTTACAAAGAAAAAGCAACCCCGAAGGCCAATGTCTCGCCTGTTCGAGTAGGATTCCCCCCTTGCTGTTCAAACTCGCCCCCTTTGTTGACGCGATATTGCCGGCCCGGCGCCAGGTAGTTTCATCACGAGTCAAACCGGCGAGAGTCTCCGCAACGTGGAAACCAAACACAAATGGGGAAACGGCAAGACATTGCAGTAGTAACCCCACCCATTCTAGTCGTAAAGCCTGCGTGGAGTCTTTGTTGTATTTATACGTGACGAGACCAAAGAGTTTAAAGACAGAAGAGAAATCCAGGCTGGCCGGAGTGGCGGCCACAGAATCGAGGGATAAGGTGTTTTGGACTTTGGCCGAGATGATCATGACGATGATGGCAAAGAGGAAATATATAGCAAAAGCGGCCCATAAAAGTAATGTGAGTGGACGGGTGAGCTTGGGGACCAGAGACCTCAGGGGGGGTTGTGAGGAGAGGGGGTGGGAGATGGCAGGGCGGTGGCGGCGGATTGGCGTGGAAAATGATAGAATTGACTGGGAGTTGTTGCTCGTACTAGGTTCAAGGCGGTGCGTGTCCGCGAGGTGGTGGTATGCCTTTGCCGTGGACAGGGGATTGGAACTCCAGGTTCCAATGATCCGATATTTGGCGTCGTAAAGCAAACACCAAGTGCAAATAACACACTGCAAGAGAAAACCAACTCCGATTCCGGCGAGTCCCCAGCCATTGAAGCTTATCCCGTAACGGTCCGCAACATCAGCATTGTAGTTGATGACAGGAGCGGACTTTGGTTTGCTTTTGTCGTATTGGAGAGTGGCGGTGATAGTTACTGGAAACGTCAAGACTGTCGCCCCACCGTAGGCGAGAACCAGGCCCAGGGTTGCAACAATATTGGCAGGCCATCCGTTGGGACCTCGAGGCCGGGAGAAGGTGAAAAGGTGCAGGTTGGTGTTGTGGCTGAGTCGTCCGTCGCGCCAAAGGGCCCAGCGCAGCGATGTTGCACGGATCGCGTCGAGACTGGACGCCACAAAAGCGATGACTAGCTGGAGGAGCAGCGGAATGAGAACCATGGCCGTTTCAGAGACGCTGTAGACTCGGTGATCGTTGTTGTATGGTGCCTTTGGGTTGGCGTTCCATGCATAACCCATAGGCCCGACAAGGGCTATACGCAGCAAAAGCCACGAGGGAGCAGTCATGGGGCCCGCCGCGATGATATAGACCCCCAGCACAAATGAAGTGATGGCTAATGCCCAGCCGAAGGCAAGTCCAACCACACACATGTTGCGAGTCCAGAGCTCGCGATCCAAGTCTGTGGGAGGTGTGTTGATGGAAGGTGCTGGCCCATGGTGATCTGCTTCACCTTTCGAGTCGGTATGGTTCAGAGTGGAAAATGAGGAAGTCGAGTCGTCATACTCAGTCCAAGGCCAAGTGACGGGTCGCGCTCTGTTTTCCTTTGTTCTTCCCATGGTTGCAAATGGGTGAGATCCGGTGTTGGACGAGAAGAAACTTGGTTGAGGTGGGGAATGTAAGAAGCATCAGACGGCAGAGCTCAGTTCCCATGCCCATGTAATGTAGGAGTGTGCCTGTTTCCATGACACAATCGCAGCTCATGAGCGAACCCAGCAGGTTGGCTGCCGGTTATCTATCCCATTATGGTAAGTTTCCGGAAGCCAGCTGATTCGCTGCCAATCGATTGTTGTCTTTTCCCTGACCCATGGGGGCCTTTTGCAGCTGGGCGCGGGCGCTTACCACCCAATCCCCAGACTCGGCTCAGAGAAGGGTGTGCATTACGTAGCTGTGGCATCTTGATGTAATTGGTGAAAATTGGTAACAGCCGGCCAGTCAGCCTCACTTCGGCATTTCACCTGAAGAGTCAGCCCAGCAAGACATCCCCTGAGTACTGCAGAAACCAGCGACCAAACAGGGACACTGAACTAGACCCAAACGTTTCGTTTCCGCTGCACAGGTGCCTTGAAAATATGGCGTCACGGCGGGCAGGCCTGTAACAGGACGCCACCAGGCGGCAGTGCTGCACCTTCTCGTCCAATCTTTGACCCCACCATTTCGGCGAAGAACTATTTCGACACTGGCCGAGCTTATCGGCGAATCACATCTTCCCGAGTGCGGCGCAGAACGCGCCTGCGTCCACACCCGCAGCGACAGAACGGTAAAGAAACGTCAGCTCAGTGATGGATGCATGTCACAACATGACACAGCCAAGACACTGAATAGAAATGACTGCAGAAATGACTGCAGAAATGACTTTAGAAATATTTAAGATAAATTCTCAAGAGTTTTCCCGGGTGTTTTCCCTCCTGTTTCTTCAGCTGCTCGCACTGACTCAATTCCCAAGTTTTACTGCTGCACATCCAAATCAAGCCATCACCTACCTTACCTAGCTACCTAACTCATCTAACGACAAAGATGCTCGCTCGGTCGTTTATCATCTCTCTTCTCACAGCCACCACGGCGCTCGCATCATCCCCTGTTGACGATGGCCAGGATAGGTACGTCCCAATCACCCATTGCATGTTCAATGGCGAAGGTGACTATGTTCGAGACAGTGAGAAGCTAACACGACAATTCCTGCCAGCCAAAAAGTCATCCCCCCCCCAACCGAGAAACTACGAAAGCCTCTCGCCTGCCCTACGCCCGTCGACTTTGCCGGAGTTGAATGTCCTTACCTGGAATGCGGAACCTGGTGTGAGATCAAAGCCACCACGGTGTGTCAGTTCATGAAGCGTCCCATCGACGACGTCTTCAGCCTCTTGAGCGGGGTTTTTGGTTTCGACTTCCCCGTCAATGTTCGCCTCTGCCCCGTCGGTCGGTGCAGCAAGGATGCAAAGTGTCTGTGCAGAGAGGACTTGGTCAGGCGATTGTCGGTTCTGCTGCTTGGAGATCAACAGGTTGATAACCATCAGAAACACTTTGCAGATGAGCTTTAGAATTGATACAGGCGACGGAGGTTGGTTTTGTCACATGTGCACGCATCTTTCAAAAAAGGGAGCGATGGTTAGCCTGCTTTGGGTATCTTGGAAGTAGCAGTTTTATCTAGAACTAGACCATACAGTTTTATACCCCTTCCCGGGATCTTGTGTGAGAGAAGCTCCCAGCTATGCCAAATAACGATGCTGAGCACTATCCGAACCTCGATTCAATTGATACCAAGATAAAAATACTGTAAATGGGTACATGCATGCAACTGGAGACCCGTATTCACATGTTAAATGGAACCCATTGAAATTTCAACCCCCACAAGTCTCTCATGGCCGGACTTGATGCTTCTTCCAATACACAGCAACCCTATCAGAACCATTATCGTTCAGCCATAAATGCCACGTTAGGTATGTCCCATCACGGCGCACATCCAGGGTGTAGTTCCTTATCTCACTAACACCCATAAAAGACGGAAGGGTCGTCACTTCCATTGGACCATGCACAAGCTGGCCGCTGGTGATTGAGGCCGGCAAGTCCGGGCTGATATGGAAGGGCCCAGCGAAGCAGAAGCTGCTTTTGCCCACTTGCGCCCAATCGCTGACAGAGTCGATAGTTTTTGGCGGCCAGCCGAGCACCAAGGGCCGGAGTTCAGGATTGGTGCTGGCTGTGATGGCGGAAAGATATCCCCCAGGGGTGTATGTGAGGACGCCGATCCAGTCGAGCTCGACGCTTATCTTTCCGCCGCGGTGTCTGGGATTGGTTAGTCTAGTGTTGCACCGGCAGCAACTAGTTTCAACATACGTGGTGCGATTCAAGAGAGAATAACTCCCTGCTAATGCGTTTATTATGTGGTGATATTTCATCTTGATGGGCTCTGGTCCGGATCGAAAGTAGCCGGTGGAATGGGAACAGTTCCGAGTCGTGAGGTAAATCGAATTCTTTCTCACAGAACGAGGGAATTAGACCTGTCTATACCTGGCAAATGCGGGGTAAGGCCATGTTGACCCCGTGCTCAGTGATGCATAAGACCTGCACATAGGAATCCTAATCTTTCCCCTGATAGGCCTCACCAAACCCGAACTGGATAGTTAATGCAAGATGCTGAGCGAGTTCCCTAGGATCAACCTAGGTGGACGTCTAGTGTATATTGTCATTTATCTCTAGCGAAATTCCAAGACGCCAAGATGCAGCCTACATGTCTGTTCGTAACTTCCGTCTCCGGGTTGTGCTTTCTGGTAAAGAGACCAACCCAACATGATTCACTTCCTCCTTATCCCCAACCAAATACCCAACCGACTGGTGATCTTTCAACTGCCGTCTCAGCCGCTCTTCCGAATGCCATGTGTTATTCCCACCCAGGTCTCGAATCAGCGCCTCCGATAAGTCCAGGATAATTCTGACCGTGCCCGATGTCGGCTTACCTCGGCGAATAAGCTCACTTCGCTGTCTCGACAAAAGATACAATGTGATGCAAACATAACACCAGACAACTTCCAAAAGCAGCCCAATTAAAACCAGTGACCGCGAGAATCCCCATAGATATCCTTGACCCGATATACACAGCTTGCGACTGTCTTGTCGAAAGTCTTGGGTTAGAGGTTGGCCTTTGTAACACAGGCATTCGTCAAGGACTGGATTGATCCATGGGCTGAGTAATCACCTAGTTAGACCTTGTAAAGATTCAGTTGCGGTTGGTGAGGAACGGGCATACCAACTGACAAAGTTCAAAAATGGCGCTTCGAGACTTATCGTCGTCCCATTGAACGATATTGTTGAGTTGTAAGGAATCGCGTCCTGAGCTAGGGTTGATGAAGAGATATTCAAGTGAAACGTAGAATGGAGAAACTGCGTCACTTGCGTGTCGGGTTGATGTTCCTTGTCCTCGCCGAATCTGCCCTGTTTGGAGTGCTCGCCGAATGTGTGCGTGATCCAGAACAGTTCCTCAGCTCTGACCGATAGGTTTTGTTGGACCCCGAGAAACTGCCATCCCTCGATGATGGTGGGTTTCATGTCCCCTCCCGGCTGGAAGCGGTTCCGTGAATTATAATCCAACTCTGTAAATCCTCTGGGGTTGAAATCGTCGAACCAAGAAAATTGCTGAAGTCTAGTTGCGTTCCAGGTTATTACCGTGTCAGGGCGTGAGGATGACGAGATCCACAAGCCCGGATCACGTAGAAAGGTCCGAAGGGAGTTTTTCGACCTCGCATCTGTGCTCGAGAAGATGAGTTAATTAGGTAAATATGTCCATATATTAAAGAGAGAGCAAGGTAACTTACAGGAATAAATATTGTAAAAATCATCAGACACGTTAGCTGCAAGTCTCGGAATAAAGTCCCAAATCCCTCCACTAGCAAATGTCGAGTCCAAGTCGGTGAAAGAGCGGAGATGCGATCCAAATGTTGGTCCGAGTATGACGCCGTCCGGTGATACCTGGCTCCCTAGGGGTAGCCTTTTTGGCTCCTTCAAGGCCCAGCATAGGCGGAGGGTATCATTATCCTTTGCAACCCAGCTCCCATCAGGCATGGCGTATGCGATAGTGCCGGGCGTCTGATATCCCGTTGCGGCGCTCCAGACCGCGCTCAAGAACAAGACATGAGCAATAGCGTAGGCAAATGTTACAGCCAGTAATGCGAGGGGCCGCTTATCCCTGCCGAGATATGATACCGAAGACCAAAAGGAAAACACGGAGTCAGGCCACAGAAAAAGGTTGAGTAGGAAAGGGTACGGCAAGGATGACCGCTCCAATGACCAGGTTAAAGCATGGCAAGTGACATGGTAGAGGATCCATCCATGAAGCAACCGACCACCCTGCGCTATCGCAATGTCCCAAACAAGATCCAGGATTTTCGCTTGTGCAAATGACAAACCGCTGGCGATAACCAGGTTGATTTGAAACTGCCTTTCCACAGCGGTGCGTGAACCGGTATTGTCGCACTCGTTGGTGTCGGGGTATTTCGCCGATAGCGTCCCGGCGGCCCTGAGACAGCCAAAAATGGCCAGGAGGAAACAGATTCCCACGGAAAGGTTGACGTAGAAATGAAGTCTGGATGGCCGCGGTAGCTTTGGTAGTTTCATGCTGTTCTTTTGCGCCTTTGGCGGCAGCCAGCGGTTCGTTTGTCAGATCTTGGCCTTTTATAGTCTGGTCAATATTGGGCGATTCTGGTGGCTCCGAGTGCAGGAACACTTTCTTCATCTCAACATGAGAATTGAACTGGTGTTGTTTTAGAGTTTCTCGTTTTAACATTCCAGTCGCTTCAGACGGTAGCTTTGGAAAAGAGGGAGAACCATTGTCGTCAATTGGATTTGATGTCAAACATTGAACATAACCTAGACTAGAGGATTTCTCTCCTGAGATGCAGAGGGAAGGCGGGGACAAAAAGACCCAGCCCGTGTTTATATGACACCACACACATGCGACTGGTGGGCTGCGCCGCTGGGGTAATTACCGGACCAGTCGCACAAACACGGGCTGAGTTTAACTAGAAGGGAGTGTCGTCCGTACGCGGGAGCATCTAGGTAACCTGCGGCTAAACACAATGCCAACCTGGGACTGGATCGCCAGGGCAGTTGCAGAGTTCGTTGGCTGTGCCGCCCTGTTACTTGCACCTTCCCCAAAAGTACCTATCTTGCAAAAACAGAGATGTGGTTGAAGAACAAAATCAGTCTCAGTGATGTGCAATGTCAGACCAGGTGCCTGCCTACCTAGGTACCTACCTCCTACCTAGGTAAGGTAAGGTAGGTATCTTGCTTGACTGTACAAAAGGAAGGTACGTAAAACCCTGGGCAAATGAATGGTACACGGAAAGCAGTCTCAGACTGGGTGTTGCCTGATCGAGTGATGCGACAAGCTCAGATCCCAACACACGGTTACACACCTGAACACATTCGCACTGAGATTCCAAAGTTCACGGTCCACCCTCACTCATTTTGAACTGAAGTCAGCTTTGTCATAGGTATCACCAACGTTTTGGCCAGTTCAGCCCTTTCTTGTTTTCTGTTCGCCACATAACAAGCAAGGCACGAAGTTGATTGCCATTCAATTTCTATGTAAAGTTTGGTTACCTAGGTAGGTACTCTTCTTCTCATTGCGGCCAAGACTGCGCATCCTCCATGCAGTCACATGGTTCTTGGCTATTGCTAGACAAAGTCCAACAGTTAGCCTCTGTGAACATGCCCTGTTTCCCTCACGTTTTAGCGGGGTAAAACCTACCAGTACCGATTTTCAACTTCCTTCCAAGCAAACAAGAGGGCTGCTGCATTTTCCAGTTCTTTTGCAGCAGTACCCCGAGGCGCAGTCGCAGTCGGCTCCGCAAAAGTCGTTGATGAATCGACACTGACAGCAGCGACCTTCTAAGATGCTGAGAGCATTGCGGGGGGTGGGATTGTCGGTGGCGGGCAATGCCGCTGCGAGAGCGGCAAGGCTGAAGAAGACGTAAAGCTGAATCTTCATGTTGCGCAAACGGTGGGATTGCGGGAAATGATGAGGAGAGGATGTCTAAGGAACAGATTGGAGCTTGTAGAGTCATTCATGTTGCGGCCATAAGCAGGCTCTTCTTATACTTGTATTCAGTTTCCCGCGAGCACAAGATCTTCAGCATTTGTGCACTGGCCCTCACGTCTTCGAAAGGGCTTCACTGTAGTATGAGGGGTCTTGGAATCCTGTTTGTGATAGAATCCTGTTCATACCAATCACAGCCCTGCCAGCACAGGACCGTCGGCGAGAATCATGGCCCTTGCATTGCTAGGGCGAACTATGGCCTTCGCAGCACGGCAAAATCGGTGCATTTTTATGGTCTGCGTACATCTGAATATGTCGTCGGCGCGTATTACGGGCTTTGCAGGATGATATTACCAAAGCTCATACACTCGGATGTCAACTGCACGAATCACGACCCCTATCTTGATGCCGCACGGCGCTCAGGCATCTCCAGGATTGCCCAAGGCAGGGCGGATTACTGAGCGCAATCCAACAAAGGCAACATGGCCCCCCATGCTAAGACATTTTGGCAGTCTGGTCTCTCCGTCCCATTCGGGTCCCAGCACAAGAAAAAAGAAGGAAAAGGAAAAGGAAAAAGAAAAAGAAAAAGAAAAAGAAAGAAAGAAAGAAAGGGCAGCGTGCGACGCCTTGGCTCATTCCGCTCTCTGATAGGATACACCGCACATGGCCATAGCGAGTGGTTGCCAAATAAAAAATAGAAAGGTGGACTCAGTAAAGTCCCCATGTCCGTGGGGGTAACAGATGACTGAGTGGCGCCAGGGATTGGATGAAGAAGTACATGCAGGTAGAATTAAATACAGAGGTAGGTTATGTCTGGTGATTTTACAGGGCATTTGCCCCCATTCAGCATGTGACCCAGCCAATAGGTCTGTTGCCCCTGATTCACCCCAAAAGGTTGATCTGCTGTAAGCGTCAAGCTTGAAGAAATCCTTGCCATCTGCCACATCAGAGGGCGGTCGACTGCACCACCACACATCAGCGTCAGCTGAAAGACTCAAGCGTCCGCGCCAGGGAGGAACTCGGTTCGGCTACGGTAGTAGCACCCCGATAGGATTTTCATACATCAAAACAAACTTGTCCCTCTGTAAGTACCTGACCTATCTAGCTTCACTATTTTCTTATTCCACTCCCACCCCACTCATCCATCACCAGCCCCAAGAACACTAACAACCCCATAATCCTTCAGTTTCAGACCCCAGCCACCTCCCCACACCCATCGCATGCGGGATCCGGTTTTCTAGGTCGGCCAACCGGCTTCGTATGCTTGGATGTGTAGTGATCCTGAAGCGAAGCAAAACTCGGGAACGAGGCCTTGCATTGGCAGAGATAGTTATCACCCTTGTGAGGAGGTTCTGCGGCGGCGGCGGCGGCACAGATCTTGTGGTGATCTCTGAACCGGTACCAGCGCTTCACACTCTTCTTGCAGCAGCATCTGAAGGCAGGCGTCAATGCAGGCAGTTGGCTGAACTGGCATGCCTGTTCTCGGTGACGAAGACGACCTTTCTTGTCGGCGAATGTTTTGTTGCAGCCGAGCTCACCGTCCGCGGCGCAAGGAAACCGGGTAGCACACCGGGGCCGACCAGCCCTAAGAGGCTGCCGGAGATGAGCGCTAAAAAAACAAGCCATCAGATTAGTATTGACTACCTAGGTAGGTACAGCGAGATAGCAGAGGTGGCACAAGGAGGGGCAGCTAGGTAGGTAGTTGCCTAGGTACTCACCGAAGCCGCTGCGTAGAGAACTGGATGCCGCAAAATTGGCAAGTCTCAAGCTGAGGCGTAATTGGCGGCCGGACCCCGAGAGGTGTTGGTGGTGGGACTTCAACCGGAAGCTCGCCACCTGTGACTGTTTCAACCGCAGTCGTTGCTGCAGGGACCTCTGGAGTCCAGTCAATTGCAGAGGGAAATGGGTCCTCCAGAGTACTGGGGCCCCAACTTGAAATCACTGGATATACGGGAAAGCCGCCGCCCACAGGATCCACCGATGGCAATTCACCGGTTAGGCACGTGGGATCAAGGCCGTCGCATATCCAGTCACGAAACAGATTTACATCTGAATCGTAAATGACACCCAAATCGGTGGTCAGACCAAAGTGGGTGCAATCAGCTAGGCTTGCTCTAGCTGAATCAACCTTCTCAATCGATTCTGCTTCGACTGAGAAATCGGCTAGGTAATCGAAACTAGCCGAATCAACCTTCTCAATCGATTCTGTTTCGAATGAGAAATCGGCTAGGCAATCGAACCTAGCCGAGCGATCGTCATCTTGACGTTGTATCGCGAACGACTGGAGTCAAAGTCTAGGGAAGTCAATACGACTATTTTAACTAGGCAAAAATCAGCATATAGAATCGTACTTACATGGAGACCGAGGGGATTAACCACCTGAAGAGGGTTGGTCTTGGCTGGGTTGGGGAAATCAAAACAGTTATCTGATGGAAGAGCGGTACGGCTCTTCACTTGCAATGAGGGCGCAGGGGGGAGGCGCCCCGCTGAAGATAAAATTCAGAAGGAAAAAGAGTTTGGTCATGATGGGAAAGGAGTGGATAATAAATAGGCATCCGCAGCAGCGCCCCTCCAAGATGGGCCCTTTTTCTTGCCCTCTCGTTGCGTTGCGGGTTATCCTACCCCACCTAAGGAGTTAAAGCGTTACATTAATCTCCGGGCAGACGTTTCCATTAGATGGGTACTGTGTTAACAGGCTTGGCAGGTCGCTTACTATTGGCTGCTCCTTGGCCAACCCCGGCGGGCTGTCACTCTCAAGCTCGCTGCATCCTCGCCACGTGACTCTCCTGCTTCTTGACATGCATGCATCGCTGTCGGCCCATCAATGCAGACGCCTACCGCCCGGTACTTGACTTATCGATGGGATAGTTTCTACATATGATTAAATTAACGGCACTAGTAATTAAAGGAATCTGCACATATTCGTTCGATTAGGTACGCAACCATGGCGAACATGAAAAGCAAAGAAACCGGTGAGTTCTTCGGCGGGCGAGCTTAATTACGGGCTTTTTACGGGGTTCGGGGTGGGTTCTAACTCCCAAGTGGAATGCCAACTACGTATACAGCCCGAGGCCGAGCTGCAGCCAGGCAAATGTCATGGCCGATGAGGGAAATGTTCGCGGCAAGTTGAGAATCTCCGGGTCAGCGATGATAGCGTGCTGAGTAACGACTAAGAAGTGGGGATACTAATGATGAGGATGACTATGAGTTTGTTTTGAGCAAGGCGTTGAGCGGGCGGATTTGGCTTTCCTGGGACTTGGTGGTTTGAGTTATTGTTGTACTATATTATCATCAGAATGCCACCTGTTTCATCAGTCCGGGGTTTGACCAGTCGCCTCTTCAGACTGCAGTATACCCCCTTGTCATATCTATGAATGTTTGACTTTTTTTCTTCTTTTTGTTATTACTGCAGTTTTTACTCTCCGACCCCAACGACATCCCTTAAATTCTCAAAGCGCATCCGCTGCCAGTTCACCTCGGCCCGCCTGTGCAGTTCCTTGACGACTCCTAGTTTCCCGCCGTGGCCGAGCTTAAGACACGCCATTAGTTCCCCTTCTGTCCGGCGAGGACACCGACATGGCATCCCCCCGAACTGTCTGCGTACCAATGCCGCAGGCGACCAGCCCTCCTCTGGCGGCGGTGGATTGTGAGAGGGCATAATGGGGGGGAAACATATGCTCACTCGGATAACCCCATTCTGAGTGGACGGTTGGGATGGGGAAGACGATGCAAAAGGCAGGAGGTCGAGTTTGGGGATCCCCTTGACGGTCATGGATTGGCCTGAGGTGTGCTGCAAGCAGGTGACGGGGCATTGGTGCGGATGGGCGGCGCAGTTGCAGACGGTGTAGTTTACTTGGGCGGAGGAGCCGAGGGTGATGGCGATCATGGACATGATAGTTGGCGGTCGGGTGTTATTGTCGCGGAGTTGAGGGTTTAGGAGAAAGAGGAGGTTTTGTGGTTGGGATTGTGGTTGGGATTTTGGTTGGGATTTTGGTGGGGGTTTTGGTTGGGGTGTGCTCTGGGTGAAGAGCACGAGCAAAGGGGGAGCAGGTCTGGTATGTAGAGTCCCGGTGGGTGCGGTAGTTGCTCGGCCGGAGATGGTGACGGTGCGTTGCGAGGTGTGTGATGCCGTGGACAGGATGGAGCATGTGCCTGTTGTTGTTGCTGCTCGACTTGATGATGCTGAAAAACGGCGAGACCCGAAGGTGAAAGGTGAAGGAGAGGGCTCGGGGGGGAA
>Ga0247765_1001224_pt1 | contig 13675 bp, 17 predicted proteins | sample UWRJL106311C6_FD_179949 | JGI IMG/M metagenome (GOLD analysis project Ga0247765, IMG submission 179949) | Plant litter microbial communities from Arlington Agricultural Research Station in Wisconsin, United States - UWRJ-L106-311C-6 | ecosystem: Environmental > Terrestrial > Plant litter >... | reverse complement strand
CTCGTAACCCTCACAAAAGCTCCACAGGCCGACCTGATAAAAGTCGTGGAGGCCAATGGATTGGGCTATTGAGTTAATTAGGCTGGCGTTTGGGACCGACGTAGGGATGATGTCGGCGAGATTCAGCTTGAAAAAGTATATATCGGAGACCACAGCTTTGGGGTAGGTATTTCCGATGAGAACCTAACTGGGTGAGTAACCAGTCGAGTTTGGCAGATCTGGAGCTTGAACGTACAAGAACCAGGAAAATAAAAGAAAGCATGTAAGCAACGGAGGCACTGATAGCAAAATTCCTCCGCACTCTGGTCGCTCTTCTGATCTCACTACTGCCCACAGTTGGGCTCGGGAGGCTGGTGAGGGTGTCGGTGTCGGTTGGGGATGCCGAGGACCGCTCGGCCTTTGACGATGGGCGAGTCGAAAGGGATGGTGTTTTCAACCCCTTTTCCACCGCTGTTTCTGCCAGAGTCCGTCTCCGGATTTTGAGGATCGACGGTAGCGCCATTGGAATTATTTTGTAGAGCAATAAAAGAGACAAGCTGAAGACGAGGTATAGAGTTGGAGCTTGCTTCGGCTCCTCGTTGAGGGTTTTGTGAGGGGTATACCTGAATTAACCCTGAAGATCCAGTCGAAGCAACAACTCGAATGTTGTGGAAAGGGATGAAGGCGCAATGAAAATGGGAATATCCGAGCCTGCGGATTGGGTCTAGAAAAATGCAGTCGATGCAAAGAAAAACATTCAGAGACTGATGACATCGACAATGCGGACAGTCGAGGTTTGATCTGGGTTGTAGTGTGGGCCTTGTGGGCTCAACCCGTGGGCATCGGGTCGTCTTGGAAGCGTCCGTTGATTGCACATCGATTGGCTTGGGACCGCCCAGTACTCCTCGTGGTGGACCCTTTGAGCGCTGGTGGCTGCGGCTGTTTATCCGCGGACCACCCTCTGCGCTTGTCAGTTGACCTCTTGCAAATGCAGGCCGGCCTGTCCGGCCATCACTTCCACTTGTAGGTGATAAAGCGCTGGTTAGCCGCCCGAGAATTCCAGCCGAACCCAGATGTCGACATTGACATTTGCCGTACTCGACCGTGCCGCGTTAAAAACGCACTGTACCTTACCTACCTTGATTTTGCTCTAGCCGTTGATCGGCGTCTTGGCAGCATTGGCTGGTGCCGGAATGCTGTGCATGCAAGACGTCATCCCTCGACCGTGGCATGCAAACCATTAGTTTCGAGATTGTTGTCAATCACTTCAGTCTATCAATAGCTCTTGTGCTCTTCAAATCGGTGGTCAGAGGAATCGAGACATGCATGTCCGTGGGATCTCCTGAAAGCAACCTGAGAGCGGTTGGATAGGTCACGGCAGGGTAATGGGCGCGTCAGGTGTCGGGAGCCAATCCTGAAGGCAGGAATCACGCCTACCAGGGGCGTTAAGAGACTCTCCACCGCTGACCAGGCAGTGCTTCTCCATGCTCGCGTCTACAGTGGGCCGCGAAGCCGCTGGTTGAGGTCCGCTGGTTTTAAACTTCTGAAAGGGCGATCCACTCCCAATACCCAAACCTCGTGTTCTTCGTTTTTCTCTCCTGGGAAATATGAAATTCTTTTAGTTCCATGCGTTGGTGCGCTTCTCTTCTTCCCAAGCCTCTTGCTCCTGGTTTTGAGCACCATGATTTCTCTCAGGCGACTCCGCCCGTTGATATGGGTTACCGCTCTCTGCGCTGGTCCAGTATTTTGCGATGACATCTCTATATCGACCAACGAGCCCGCCCTGACCGTTCTTACGGGAACCAAAACACCTGGCGGCGCTGCAGGAACGCCTACATACCAGGTATTCGGCTCTACAGTTACACTAGCGACAACGACCCTGCCATCAGGGTTCAGTTCCATGTCGCCTAATTCCACGGACTCGAGCACGGTCGAGACAGTTACCTTCCTGACAGGCTCAGCGGCCACAACGACGACCGGAAACACAACGTCGAGTTCAAGCGCAGCCGTGCCAGCCCCTACAAATACAAGACCATGCAACAATTACCCAGAGTTCTGCGACCGTAAATACAGTAACATCACAGTTGTTGGATGCCACAACAGCCCCTTCGTCCGTGCCGGCAGCGCCGCGGCGAACCAGCAACTAGGTGTTATTGACCAGCTAAATGATGGGATACGGTTCCTGCAGGCCCAAATGCAATTCCCCACCGACAAAAATGTCCCCCATTTTTGTCACACGAGCTGCGACCTCCTTGATGCCGGTCCCATAACCGAATGGCTCACGATGGTCAAGGACTGGGTGGCCGCTCATCCCTACGATGTGGTGACCATCCTGCTGGGAAATGGCAACTACTCGAAGCCTGAGCTATATGTTCCACATATTGAAAAGACGGGCATTCTCCAATATGTCTACACACCACCAGTTGTTCCCATGTCTCGCAATGATTGGCCAACGCTGGCGCAGATGATTCTTACAGGGCAACGGGTGGTCATGTTTCTCGACTACGAAGCGAACCAGACGGCGTACCCTTGGTTGATGGACGAATTCAGCCAGATGTGGGAGACACCATTTGACCCGCTCGACACAAAATTCCCCTGCACTGTCCAACGACCGCCAAACCTGAGCCCAGAGGACGCTAAGAAACGACTCTATCTTATGAACCATAACCTCAACGTCGAAGTGTCACTCCTCGGACAAAGCATTCTCGTTCCTGCGGTGTCTCAGCTCAATATCACCAACAATGCCACAGGCCCGGGAAGCTTGGGCATGGCAGCAACTAATTGCAGGGCTGACTGGGGACTCCCCCCCACAGTGCTGAACGTTGACTACTACAACTATGGAGGATATCAGGGAAGCGTTTTCGAGGCTGCTGCTATGATGAATAATGTCACATACAACCGACCGTGTTGCGGAAGTGCGGCGAGCGCAGCGGGAAAAACCGTGATGGCGCCACTGAGGGATTTGACCATTCTGTTGATGATATGGGCAACAGTTTGGCTAATAGGGCAATGAGTGTTTATGCTTCTGTAACCCTTACGCATGATTCTCTGGGTCTCTATTATAACGCCGGACACACTTGTAGGTTTGCCGAAGTGGCTTTTTACAAATATACCCTTGAGCATAGATGATCATGGTCTCTGGACAGTGTAGCTGGATACGATCTTCGAGTGCGACGTTTCTGAGTGCGGATGTTATTTGTATTAGAAAATTTACCCTTGAATGTCATTATCGGGTTCTTGACAATCCTCTATATTGTGTATGAGCCGGTATGACCTAACTGACCGGCCCCAGCAAACTCAAATTTGGGGATGGTGTAACGCTTTATCAGTCCTTTTGTCTGCCCTGTCTTCTTACAGCAGGAGTAGTATGACATATTACTTCGTACATAGTGATCCTTTAGTGTTGAGAAGCAGAAGAGGTTACTTCGTGTAGGTGCTTGATAGGTACCTAGCACGTGTTTAGGTAGCTATGTCGATGATTCGTCACTTTCCTCGAGCAGAAACCATGCTATGAGGTGTGTATCATGGACCAGCCACCATTGGATTGTGATTCATCGTCAAAATAAGAAAGCATAGAAGCAGAATCCCATCTCCCCCATTCCTCGCAAACAAAACCCCTGGATGTCAACACGCCAAGCCTCAAGCCCCCAATGACGTCTGCGGGGTTCAATCCATCACCCCCCCCCCCTGGCTTGGTCAGCTGCGCCATACTACACTAGCTAGTTGGCTCCCAAAGCGGTTGACAAAAAAAGAGAGCCACCAAAAACTGACCTGTGCGTACCCGGCTAACAGCGACCCTAACAGTTCCACCATCTTCCATCAGACCACCTACTTTTTACCACCTTCCACACCACCACCACCACCACCACCACCACAACCACCACCACAACCACCACCACAACCACCATGGCTTACGGCCACCATCCTACGCCGATTAAATCCAAGTTAATCGGTACGGTTAGTTATTTACAGGGTCACAAACTTTCTTTCTTCAAAAGCGATGTTTTCCGTACTTTTGGGGTCAGTACTGCGCGAGGCAAAGTCATCTTGCAACGGCAACAGGATCGCAGACACCCGGAAATCGAAACTAGAGGCCGGAAAAAACTAATTAGTCCGGAGCAAATATTGGCCATGGAACAAATCCTCTAAAACCACGGATTCCAGGCCCGGCAACTAACCTAACAAGGCCTGGCCTTGCAAGCTGGAATTTCCGGTATTTCTAGTCGTACGATCGAGAGAGCTATAGGTAGGTTGCGGCTTCCTACCTTCCTGGCTCCCTAGCTCCCTGGCTCCTTTATTTCTGACCATTAAATAGGTACTCTAGGCTACAAGAAGTATATCGCGTACGAGAAGGGCTGGGTATTACCCAATTATACAAATCGAAGAGTTAAAACAGCGCAACTTGCTCTTTTATATCGCCCTACGAAGGAAAGATAGCGAGATATCCGCTGGACTAACGAGTACCATTGCGCAATTGGATCCGAAGGTCACATACGGATTATACGCAAGCCCGGGGAAAGGTACTACCCTAATTACATCCATTACTCACGTTCTTCAAAGCAAAAAAACGATACATAAGGCGAGGATTAAAAGCGTTTTCACATTTGGGCGGCCGTTAGCTACTAGTTTAAGTCTAAGCTGATCTTTTACGACGTTCCTACAAATACAAATGGGAAAATAAACCAATAGGTATATCTCGATTCTATTCTTAACGGGCCTGTACTTAAGTGGATTAAACGAAACGATAAGTTCGTTATGGAAGAAGATGGCGATTCAGGGTACGGCGGCGGCAATTACGCAAAAAATAATCCTGTAAAAGTATGGAAAGAGCAGTACAAGCTTAAACACTTCTTCAACACCCCTGGATCCCCAGATTTAAGCCCTATCGAGAATTACTGGCGAGTTATCAAGCAGTACGTACGTATAAATTATCGCCTTGGCTCAGATTTAAAGGCCCTAATAATCGCTAGGTGGAAAAGTATCCGTCAGGAGACAATCAACAAGTAAGTAGATTCCATGGTAGTGCGGATGGCACAGGTAATAGAAGGGAACGGTCAGATAACCGGCTGGTAGTACTAAATAGATACCTGTAGTCGCTAATGATTTCTATAGGAGCATATGTACCATGTAGGTAATGTGGCTCTCTTTTTTTGTCAACCGCTTGCCATGGTGGCAGGTTGCAGATTCCCATGGGGGGGGGGGCCAATAGCAAAGGCCGCTTATTCACACGCCACGCGCAAGCACCTTGATGTCAACTCAAACAGCAATTGAATATTTCCGGGCGTGTCCTGCGTATTTAGTTTTGCCAAGTATTATGAGCCCAATCCAGCAGCACATTGAATGTAACGGTGCCATACTTGATTGTCAGGGAATCCTTCCAACTGCACGCCACCAACGTCTGGGCATGTCGTGGCGTCGTTGGTCCCTCGGTTGCTGTTCAGGGTTAATAACGCCATCCCCATTATCCAATTCGGAACATACGCAGTACGATTCAACCTTCCTCAGCCACAAATCCTGGGTATTCAAAGACGCAGATGGCTCACTACTCATAGCGATCACGCACTGATACAAACGTTCTCACAGGTTACTAGTTCCGACTTACATAATGACCTCCGGCACGCGAGAGAAATCTAAGTGGTACCTCAACGGGCTATGGCGTCTCGGACTTTACAAGAGTGAGCTGACGAAGCTTGTCTTAATCGGACCTAAGAACTCCGGAAAGTCAACACGACCATATCAGACTAACACGGACAAGATCCAAAGTTTCATTTACCACAATCGACATTACCAGGGGTGATTTACAGAGACGGGAGCCATGACGAAAGAAGATTGAAGGCGACTCAGTCATCATCTTCATAGTCGACACCCCAGATGTCACGCGGTTCAACGAAGTCGTAACGGAACTTCACTCCCTTGTTGACGCGAAGGTAATTGATGGGGTGCGGTTGCTGGTACTGGGAAACAAGATCGACGTCCATAGCACAAGTACGTGATGGCTACCCAACACATCCACCGAAATAATCTGATGTAACCCAATGTCCAGTTGACTCACCTCATGTCTTGTCGAGTCAACCAGAGACGGTCACAGTTATCAACTAACTAATGAAGGTATTTGTGTGCTCGGCACTCGAGCTGAGGAGGTAGAGGGTGTTACCCGGTGGATTGCGTCGAAGGTGCTCCAGATCACACAAAGCGAAAGTCATAAAAACCTCCCCAAGGAAACCGAAGGCTACTTCTCTGCGTGTGGACTAGGCTGGCTGGAAATCAATGCGTCTGTCCAATACATGCGTGGTAACTATATGACTGGTCCGCCAACAAGGAGCAACCGTGCAAGTGGATGATGCTGGTTCAAGAATATGACGGCATGTGTGGACACCGGTTGCCTTGAATGTGTTATCCGACAGTTTTGGTGCTGAAACGAGGCTCATCCTCTGCTTCAATAACCACACCATCGCAGTCCTGCCCAACAATGGTAGGGAATTGAGTGCGTGGGTGAGTGACAGGAAGATATCTTGGCTGATTTTCCCCGAAAAAAATTACCCCGCCAACCCCACCGGAGTCAACAACACCACAACCATAGGCAGACATATGCAGCACCAGTCATATCAAAAGTTAACAAAGCAGGCAGTTGTATTTTCGCACAAATTCTTCTCCCATGACCGAGACAGTGCTGGCATTAAAAAGAAAAAACTGCAAAAACGTCCGTCTCCCTAGTAGTAGCAACTTTCCTGAGAATCGCCCTCATACCCGAAATGGCACCCCCTACGGCCCTTGCCATCGCAACCCAAGCGGTCCAACGTCTTGTCAAAGAGGAATCCTACTACCACAAAGAGAAAGCCAACCAGGAAGCACGCATCAAGAAGCTTGAGGAAGACATTGCCGCAGGCAATACCAACCTGGACAGCAATGCTGATTTCATGCTGAAGCAAGAGGTGCGCAGTACACCTAGCACACAGGCAATTTCTTGTCACTTTCGTAGAATGTGGAACTCTAACCCTGGATCTAGAAAACCGCTCTGGAGGAGACCAAGAAGGTGTTTGGTCCACTGAAGGAGCGCATTGTTAGGGCAGTGCACAAGCTGGAGGAGCAGATTGCCATTTCGGAGAGCGGCGAGAACGCACCGGCAGAGGAGCTGACCAAAGCCAAGGAGGCGCTCAAGACGGGCCAGAGGATTGGCGGCCTGGAGGACGAGTGAATAGAAAGAAAATGGCATAGTGGTCAAGCAGGTTAAGTCCTGAAGGGGCTCAGGAAGTTATGGTTATTCCTGTTACGCAAGTAGATTGCGCTTCGGCGCTACTGGCAACGAATCAAACGTTCCGCTCGGTTATGTGGTATCCATCGTGTCTGCACCCTGATCATCGATTACAATCTGAGGGGGTTCGTCTGGCAGATCTGACAGCGGGCTATCAGGATCCTCCTCCTCTTCCTCCACAGCATCATCTTCCTTCATCTCATCCATTTCAATATCATCCCCATCAGCGACTTCTCCTTCGCCGCTCTCGTCCTTGTCTCTTGTGCCAGGAGACGTTTCCCTGCTAGGAGCTTGGCTGTCCGACCTAGAAAAGCTTCCAGAAGCGTGATGGTGTGGCTTCAGGAAAGACTGACTGGGTGCGGGGCTATCACGCGCCGGAGTTCTGCCTCCGGCCGTGGAAAGCGGCCGAGGTGTGCCTGCAGCCTCTCCACTCTCGGCACCGCTCTTCGGCAGCAGCCCACTTTCAGGCCTCGGCGTGGCATTTCCGCTGGCAATACCCGGTCTCGGTGTTTGTCCGTCTCCCTCGTCGCCCATGCCCTCACGGCGCTCAACCTCCTCTTTCTCATCGCGGATCAGCCGCCTCAGGCGCATGCTTTCGTCCATGATCTTAGAAAATTGGTCTCGTCGTTCGTGCCACGTAACTCCATATGTCTTGCTCTCTGCCTCAAGCTCAGCGATTTCCTCCCCCAATTTTCGCAAATTGGCCGACTGCTCGGCTCGGGTACGCAGCGAGGGGTTGCTAGTGATCTTATCCGCGAGCTCGTCAAACTTCTTGCGTTGCTCAAGTGTCTTGCGTGCCTGTTCAAGTTGGAGGCGCAGCTGTGCTGTGTTGTCGCGAACAGCTTGGGAGTTCGTGACGATGCGCTCTCGTTCAGCGGCATATCGGTCGCGTTCGCGCTCATTGGCTGTTAGGAGAAACTGGAGGCGCGCGATACTGCTGTCGAAGGCGGCAAAGTCTAGCGTTATATCCTCCTTGAGCTGCTCGAGGTCTGTCGGGAGCCTCTCGCCTGGACCAGTTGGTGAGGCCGCATCTTGGCCAGGGACAGTTCCGTTGCTTTCGGGAGGAGGTGTTGGCGCTTGCCGTGCTCGTGAGATGATGAGTGAGTTCAGGCTGTGGAGGCGTTTGGTGACGCGTTTGAATGGCTTCTCTTCAACATTGAGCAATCGGGATTTATGCAGTTCATTCTCCTCATCGTTTTCGAGCAAACCCCAAGACGCCATATTGTGGAGACCCGAGTGGCGCAGGCGGATGCGCGTCAAACTCACACAATATTTGAATTTGTTGTTTTCAAGAATTCGACGGTAGGCGCAATATGTTTGAGTGAAAGGCTCTTGTTGGTCAAAGCTTGGAATGAGGCTGAAGATCGGCTGGTTTCACGGATCAGGTGGCGCTTCTGGTGGGGCTGAACGGGGGAGTGGGTCTACGCTACGAAGTACTTCGTAGGGTAGAACTAACGTTGACTAGTCAAGCAGCGCTGTCCTCGCGAAGTCACAAAGCATAGAGACCGCTTTCTCCGCCAACCGTCGTCATCTTTGTTCCTACGAAACCTGAATATGGGTGGCCTCCAGCTACTCTATTCTACATTTCTGACGATCTTTAACCAACTAATCATTCTGCTGTCCTTTTTAACTTGGAGGCCAATTCCAGATAGCTCCACTCTTGCCCATACGTTGACTCAATCCATCGATTGCTTTTGGCTGGCTATTATTCGCTAGCGTCGTTTCTGTCGATTCACTTCCACCCTCCAGTTGGGGAAACTCACTGGTATCCACCCTTCAGCGCTCGACTCACCTCAAACACACACCTAAATCTCCCTGTTCAGTGGTATCCGACCCATCACCTTTCTCGAATTTGTCACCATGGCTCCTAGATCGCTAGTTGAGATGTGCACCAGAATCATCATCAACAACATCACAGAAGTTCCCAGCCTCTCCATGGTACCCTATCGCTCAGTTGAGGAGATCCTGCCTCATGTCAAGTCGGCTGAGCACCTTCACCAACTTGAAATTACCAGCGACATCTACCATCAGACAGAAGACCACTGGCGCAGAATTATCAAGAAGGACTTTCCATTACTGTCCTCTAGGAACAACTGGGTTCCTGCGAACCCTAAGGCCTGGTACTCAATATGGAAGCGGTACAAGAAGACCCAAGAGGAATCGATTGCCGCTGCTACCGAAATGCTCACCAACAAATTCGCCGAGGAACAAAAGAAGAAAGCGGATCGGAAGACTGAGTTCATCGAGAATAGCCGGGCTGCCACGCTTGCCCACCTTCGACAACCAGCGCGGGCCTCACGGCCCACCAGCAGCGGGCCACACTGGTCAACTCAGCCCCGGGTCAGACAGACACCCCTTTCCAAGGTCCGGTCTCAAGTGCGCGCTGAAGTCAGCCGCCTGAAGGTCAGCAGCAGAAGTCTCACATTTACGCCGACCAAGATCACCAAGGCCCCTGAGAGCATGCTGCGAGACAAGCGCGTGGCACGCCAGTTCGATCCCGCAACCGCGACCAAAAGCTCGATCCGCATTCCACGCCAACGCTCAGCTGGAGCCTTGAGCGAGGCTGATCAAGAGCAGAAGGAGAGAGAGGATCGCCTACGGCGTATCAAGAATGCGGAAAACGTCAAGGAGGTCGTCATTACCTTCTCTGATGACGAGGGCGACGACACGGCGGGAGGTAATGAAAACCTAGCAGACCTTTTCGGAGAACTCGAGGGCGACACTCCCAAGACCACCCCAACTCGTTCAGGAGTACAGACCGCCTCCTCGCCGACAACAGGCCCCAGCCGTGTGCCTCGGGGTCTCCTCTCTGCTGCTCCTGGGACGACAAAGACGAGTCGATTTATCTCAAAGTCGCCGCCTACCCCAACACCTGCCACCACAATGCCAACCCCACCAGCTTCGAGGCCACACCCAGTGCTGGCGGCAGCGGCAGCCCAGAAGAAGGCCCCGATCCTTATCAAGCGCAAGGAAAACGTTGACATATTCATGCGCTCAACCAAGCGAGTACGTCGCTAAGTAGGAGTTTTTAGAGGACGGGGTTTGTGGCAAGCGGGAGGGAATGCAGAGGCATGTAAAGACGGATAGATAGGACAGTCTACAGGATACGGAAAGGGGATTGGAATGTTTACTTGTTCACATTCGCGTATGATACCCAGGGAATAGGTCAAGCGCATAAGGAATAGAAAGGATATCATCTGACGGTGCGGAACGGAAACATCGGGTTGGCAGACAATTTTCATCGAGTTTTAACCCCTCGAGCGGGTTATCTATTTTGGTCGTTTAAGCCGGAGTCTACTCTGGGCAGACGAGATTGTCCTAGGATGAACTATGATACAGTCGATGCATCCGGCAATCTGCAATACACCTGCTCTATTTCGTCTGACGTATAGACTCGTGGTGGCCCCTGAAGATGTTTGATGGTATATCAGGCCCGTAACACGCCCCGTCTCCACTCCGCGGGGCTTGGAGCGAAGTAACTGCACAAGCCAACATACTCTTCTGGACATAGCATGGTGCCTCTGATCTTGGCATTTCACTTCCTAGATGGTAGGCAACTCGAGCCTTGATTGTTTCAGCTGCTGGTCCTCACCCCGGATACATAATGGCAAAACTGGACGTGAGGTTAGGCCCAAGACCAGCAGTTCATTGACATGGGTTGCATAAGTGGTTGGATATGTGATTTGTGACCCACGTCTATCTCCCCTGAAGCAAACCCGCTCTCTGACCTACGCCGCTCACGGCAAATCAAACTCCCCGTCCACAGTTGAGGGCCCAACAACAAATCAGCGTATCGACTCAGCGCAGACATCGTCCTGTGTTATCACTCCTCTGTATCCCAGGCCAGAGTCAATGCGAGAGGGGCACCAACCAGCCTCGACCAGCCCAAGTCCCGCCGTGGTGTTCATCATTCCATCTTATGTTCCGCCTCGAAGGATACCATTCCCCTCTTAGCCCGTACAGAAATTCATCACAACAACCCGCCCCTGAGTGCCAACACCAGGTGCAGCGTGCAGCCTCCCTCGAGTTGGTAGTCCTGTGCCGTCTTGTCGTCGACCCTGTTCCGTGGTAAAGGGTGTCAGTTCGCTTTTCCTTTCCCTTCTTATCCAAGCCGAAAGATGGGGTTAGGGCGTGTGGAGAAGTGGAGGGGTGTATCTCACATTTGTTTCCCCCCATAAATCAACCGCTGCTGTGCAGGCGGAATACCCTCCTTCTCCTCAACCTTCTCTTTGATCTGAGCGACCTGTTCATTCGTTCCACCCGTCGTCAGCTTCCATTATGACCGCGGATTTTCATGATGCAAAGAGTTTGGCAGTTTCGGTCCATTGATAGAGTGAGGGTGGTTGGAAGGGTAGCCTTCACTTTGCTTACCTTGTCAGTGGGTTCGACGTCGAGCTCGATCTCCCTGCCGGTGAGAGTGCGAATTCTGCTGCAGGGTTAGCTTGCGGATTGCAGAGCTTGAGTAAAGATGCAAGGAGGTGTGACTGACTTAAGCTGCATGTTGGGCTTTGTTGATCGGGTGTTTCGTGATGAAGTGGGACTGGGCAGAATTGTTGGTGCCGCTCGTGCTGATGCTGTTTACGGAGTAGCTCGGCGGTCTTAAACAAGAAAGTATTTCGTCCAAGGCGTTCGGTGCACCTTAATAGGCAGACAAGGCAGTGGAAGTGGGCAGATGGCTGCTTTACGAAACGCACAGACAACTGCTTGGTGCGATGGGCTGGGTGGGGTAGTGGGGTTATGGTAACAAGGCTCAAGTCCAACGCACAACCACCGAGAGGTACGTACCCCTGTGGGGCTTTTCAGTACCTCCCGGTTTCGAGCACAGGAGTGGATGCGCAGGTACGAAAGCGCCTTTGCGCAGGAGGCAATAGTTAATCATGAGGGGTGTCCGAGGCTGAAGCCCAATTCTCAACGATAAGAAGGCCCTTTGTATTGTTCATTGCCTGATTTGAACTCGAGGAAAACCTATTATGATCAGCCAGGAATGCCGTTTGATGTATTAGTATTGTACACTGGGTCACCCTATGTAGTGCCCCTTGATAGTAGTCCTAGGCATACAGTGGAGATTTCTTCGCCGTGCCGCTCTCTTTTACTTCTTCTCCTGACTTTCCCCAAAAACGTTCAAACCAAGACCTTCCGAATCAAGGAGAAGTCTGTTCTTGCCACCCGCTTCCTGCAACGTGGCGGCAATATGCCGCGCATTCTCCAACTTCTTCAGTTCCACATATGACTTGCTCTTCTTGATCGCCTCACCAATAAGCTCCGCCGACCTGGCCTCACCCTGCGCCTTGACAACCATAGCTTGCTTCTCCTGGCGGGCCTTGTCGACGATGAAGGCTGCCCGCTGAGCCTCTTGCTGTGCGACCTGCTTCGCTTCGACCGCTGCTGTGAACTCGGGAGAGAAAGCAAGATGCTGCGTTCATGTTAGCCTATCCACACATGCACTTACCCCAAGCACGCCGGGGACTTACAGTAAGGGACACGTCGTCCAACTGGATATTGAAGCGCGCTGCTCGCCTGGAGAGGTTATCGCGAACCAACTTGGCAACCATCTCTCTCTGCGTGATCAACTGGCTGGCATTGAACTGGGCAACAACGCTCTTGAGGACCTCATTGACAATCGATGGCAAGACGCGCTCATCGTAGTCGGTACCGAGGGTTCTGTAGATCTGGGGCAGGGCGTTGATTTCAGGTCTCGAGAGGACACGGCAGGTAATGTTGACCATCTGCAAATCTTTGGTACCCGTCAAAGACGACACTAGCCGCGGCTTCGCTCGTACGTCGTAGGTAACTGGTGTCTCGAACCAGGGGATAACAAAGTGCGTTCCTATAATCCCACATTAGCTGGCCACTGCCTCATTCCAAACTCCCGGCTGCCCCAGACGAACCTTCGCCGTATATCTCTTTGCTCACACCACTCAGCCTCCTGTATTTGATCGCTCTGTGACCACCGTCGACGTTGAAAAGCGCATTCTGAAAGATGAGGGCACCGCCGCCGAGGAGAAGCAATCCCGCGAAGCCGCCAGCAAAACGCCCAGGGTTAGGAGGACCCCGGAAGGGACTGCCGCCGCCGCTCCGGGCGACTTGCTGCATGCGATTGACATAGTCCTGGAAAGGATTACGGTTCGACATGGTTTCTGATGTAACGGGCGGCCGCTGGTTGTGGTTTGTCTGGATAGTGGAAAGTCCTTGCAGCAGCTTGAGAGCTTCAGTCCTTGAGTGGATGCAAAGAGGACATGGGTTGGAACAAGGGGTCACGTGTTAGATCTTGGCACAAATTACATCCCTAACCCTAATAACATCAAAGGTCAGGAATGCCAACCTAGCAAGCGGTTGACAAAAAAAGAGAGCCACCAAAAACTGACCTGTGCGTACCCGGCTAACAGCGACCCTAACAGTTCCACCATCTTCCATCAGACCACCTACTTTTTACCACCTTCCACA
>Ga0247765_1001222_pt1 | contig 13686 bp, 10 predicted proteins | sample UWRJL106311C6_FD_179949 | JGI IMG/M metagenome (GOLD analysis project Ga0247765, IMG submission 179949) | Plant litter microbial communities from Arlington Agricultural Research Station in Wisconsin, United States - UWRJ-L106-311C-6 | ecosystem: Environmental > Terrestrial > Plant litter >... | reverse complement strand
AGTCAATGCATCACTTACGACACAAGCTCAGTATCCCAGCAGTGACTCGCCAGCGTATCGCTTCAGTACCGGGGCATCTTCCTTGATCATCCTGCAGCTTGTTACAATTATTATTGGGAATAAATATTACGTATTACTATACAGTACCTATACTATACAGTACAATTATATAGTAGTATAAATAATACTATGTAACGTACTGTATAGCATAATAAGCTCTGCAATAAAACCTCATATTCTACTACGCTAAAAACACCACAGCGCACTAACGCCTCAATACCTCGGCCTTTAGCCTTTGTAAGAGGCCGATGGGCCGATGGTTACAACTATAATAACCACGGCTCGCCCTCTCTTAGATAGAAGAATTAAGCACTTATCCATCTTCTTTTCCATAACTTACCTCCATCACCATTGTGATTATAGCTTCATCAACACTAGCGTTGATATATCTAGTACGTAGTTGGTATTAACGTGGAATAGTTAACTTTGGCTGATTACTTAGCCTAACCTCTATCGTACGGGTTTAGAAAAACTAACGTTAATTACCTGGGTTAGTGGTCTGGGCTGCTAGCCTTGACGTGGAAGGGCTGACCTTGGGTTGTTTTATTTTAATTAGCGATTTCTCGATAACCCTTTATCGTACGATTATATAAAGGTTATTATTAGATTCAGAATTTCTATTTTATATAGTTCCATTTAGTGGTATAAACTAGATGGGGCTGGGCGGTTACTATAAGTAGTAGTTTATTTTTATTTTGGTAACCCTTTTATTTACTATATGTAATATTATAGCCCCTGCCCTTTTTTTTATTAGACGTAGTATTGTGACCCCTGCGGTAGTAGTGGCGTTGTGGCCCCTGCGCTGGCCAGCCTAGGTAGTAGTACAGCCCCTACGTTAGCTGACTTAACGTACTAGCTAACCTAAGCGAGGTTTAGGCAGGACCTTGGCAGGACCTTAGCAACCCCAAACCTCCAATATAACCAGTATTTTCAACCTACTACAACTTAATAACCATTGCTCGTACGATATAGCCAGCTATATGACTGTATAGCCCTCGTAAAGACGAATCCAACAGTACTAGTTATACGATTTTTGATATGCAAAGTAAGGCATATTCATTTAAGTTTAGAAATTAAATGAATATGACCCCCTGTTTTTTAAGTAGGCCCTTTTTTTTTATATAGGCGAAAAATAAATATGCCTCATATTCATTTGAGAATACTAGATAGGGTTTTTACTTTACCCTAGCTAATACAGTGGTTTATTTATTTATAGGAAATGAACCAAGATTTATTAATTATTATATAAACTGGTGCCCTAGTATCAAAAATAAAATTATATTTATATACAATCTGGTTATATAGATCCCCTATTGACTTAGTAGCTAGATTAAAAGCCTTTTCTAATTGTAAATTAAGGTTTAAAACTGCTTGATTATTAGTTATTATTTATATAAGTTGGGGGTTATGGTTATTTACCTTAAATATATTTTCTTTAGGTTGGTTTAAATTTATATCTTTTAGCTTAATATTAGATTCTTCTTTAAAATTAAATTCTGTTGAAGAGTTGATTTAGCTTGCCATTATAGTATAAATTCTTTTTTCTCTTTTTTCACAAGCGTATTTCTCTTTCCAAACTTTCTTCTGAACCCTTTGGTTATCCTTTGGCTTAGAAAAGTCTTTCCAGCCTTTAAGAGCTTTTTCGGGATATAGAAAAGCATAATTGGAATTAGTATAGCTACGTAATTTGTAGTATTTACAAAATATTATTGTGGTATTTTTATTTTTCTAGTTTTTAACATACTGTATAGTTCTTCGGCTTAAGACTTGTAATCTTTTTCCCTCATTTAGTAGATTAGTTATTAAACTTTCCTAATTATAGGCCTTAGGATTAACCTGTAGGCTTTGGTTAACCTAGTTTATAAAAGTATTAAATTTAGAATTAAAATTTTAAAGTAAATATGTTATAATAGTGATTTTAGGTATAATTAGTTTTTAAATAGTTAAGTTATTTAAAATAGACTTTAGTTTACTAATATAGGCTTTTATAGATTTAAAATTAGATTAGGAGGCCTGAAAGAATTGCTATAGTAGCAAGTATTTGCTTGTAAAACCATTGGCATTATAGAGGTTTTTTAAAATCTTCCAGGCCTTAAAGCCGTTAGTATAGGTTTAAATATAATTAGCTATATTATATTTACATATTAGGATTATATCCGCGAAAGCTTTTTTTTGGATTTTATTTTATATATTATTAGCGCTTAGAATAGCGTTTTTAAAACCTTTGCGTAGCAAGTACGCTTAAGCTATTATAACCTAGCCCTGATAATTTTTAGAGCCTTTTAACTTGGTTATTTACCCTAGCTTTGCAGCTATAGTGGGCGAAAAAGAGTGGTATGGTGGGGTGTTGAACTCGTTGCCTTTCCGTAAGGAAATTATATACTTAAATAGGCATTATTACTAATTTAATCATATACGTTTAAAAACGTAGTTATGTTAAGTAGTTATATAGTGTGTAGTATAGCTGTAAATAATTGCAGGTGCAAAAGAGAAGGTTATATATAGTGTGTATGGGGAAAATGGCTTGTGATGGCTAGGTGGTTGAGATGAAAATTGAGGTGGTTAGTGACGATGTTGGTAATAATGGAAGATTGTGGTGGTCGGCGACGATGTGGTGATAATGGAAGATTGTGGTGGTCGGTGACGATGATGGTAATAATAGAAAATTGTGGTAGTTGGTGACGACGATGGTGATAATGGAAATTTGTGGTGGTTAGTGACGATAATAGTGATAATGGAAATTTGTAGTGGTCGGCGACGACGATGGTGATAATGATTGTGACCAAAGATTGGCTAGCTTACGCCAATAGAATGTGAGGCGGCTCCGGGCTTATAACCTGTTGATGAAGCTATAGTCACAATGGTGATGGAGGCAAGTCATGGAGAAGAAGATGGATAAGTGCTTGATTCTTCTATCTAAGAGAGGGCGAGCTGTGGTTATTATAGTTGTAACCATTGGCCCATCGGCCTCTGGTAGAGGCCGAAGGCCGAGGTGCCGAGGCGTTCTTAGCGTGGTAGAATACGAGGTTTTATTGCATGGCTCATTATGCTGTGCAGCACGCTGCACAGCACTATTTGTGCTATGGCATAGTCGTGCTGTACAGCACAGGTGCTGTACAGTAGTGCGTGGCACTTATTCCCAACATTACCGCTTTTAATACTTGAAAGAAACGTAACATTAAGTTAAAGCGCCTTTAGGTATGTCGTAGTTTTTGCAGTTTCCCGGACCTAAGGTAGTGTCTCTTGTCAGAAAGGTAGGGGTTCTGGCCAGAGGCCAGAACACCACCGGGCGGAGTGTAGTAGAAAACGGCTGTTTGGAGCTGATCAAGGCTGTATGAAGCTGAACGGAGCTGAACTGGCACAGCCAGTTCAGCCGCGCAGAACTTACAAGTATATAGGCTTTCTGGCGAAGCCAGAAAGCCAACAAGGAATTCAATCAAGCAGTTGCAACCCCTTCAATTCCACACAGAATCCAGTATGTGCAACGTTTCTGACATCCCTGCCTTCTGTCAAGCGGGTATATATAGGAAGCGGTGGTCTTATACTGCCGCACGGAAGGCGAGAATGTATCTAAGCGACTTCGCGTTCAGATGTGACAATATCAGGCTGTAGTTACGCTGCTGTAGATCGGAGCTTGTAAGTCGCGGTGGCTCAGGCGTGTCAGATTCAAGATCTGACGGCTAGCGGCTTTCACAGCCTGACTGGCCGCATCCGCATCCGTTGCAGTTCACCCTCTGTCTTTTGCCTCGATGTGCCATGGTGGGAATGGCAATAAATGCTGTTCGGAAAAGTCTTGGAAGGGTATGTGGAAATGATGCAAACGCGATCAGAGACTGCTTCTTTCCCTCGCACAGACCGCGCTAAGATCCACCGTTCACGTGACGTGATGTGGTCGTCACACGGTTGACGCGCCAGAACACGTGATGCAGACGCTACGGAGAACCTTGAATAGGCCAAATCTTTGGATGAAAGGATGTGGCTCTCTTTGTTCGACAAGGCATTGTTTGGGCCACTTTCAGGCGATCTTCAGTTTTAGAAAGCTGGGCGCCATGTGTGGGTTAATTTCGCGGGTTCATTCCTCGCCAGCGACCTCCTCTTTGAAGACTCTCCACCTCTTGCAGCGCCTAGGAGAAATCTTCGCAAAACCAACAACCTCGACCGGACTGTTCACGTCAATGTCCAAACCAGCCAGCTTTATTCTCGAGTTCTCACGGACCTATAAAATGTCTCTAAAATTCAATACTAGACAAAGCCCTTAACACTCTTCTCCCACTTTACCTTTACCACAGCTCCACCAAGATCTACAAACCCTACCCTAAGCCCACTCCACCTTCAATGGAAGACGCCCTGATTAACGACAGCTGTTCTAAATTCCCACCTTCATCACATCTTGACACTGACACCTGGCCCTCCATTCACGTCTAATCAGCCCTGCGACCGCCTGCGCCCCATTAATTGTAACAACGACACTGCAGGTCAAGCCCCTAGCTATTGATCTTTTACATCGTACCCCGAACCTATTCCCATTGATGCTGTGAGCTTTAAAAAAAGATCTTATTAACGGCTATACTTCTGGTCTATGCTATAATCGACGTATGAGTCACTGTGGCTATTCAATTTCTCCAGATAGAAGGCTTCCAGCTCACCCTTGTGGGGTGGTTCATGGGTATAGTTGTCCTTCTGTAGGAAAATGAAAGCCACGCTGCGCTCGATAGAGATGATAGATTGATAGACTTAACCCTGTTATTCAAGCACATACTGGGCCTTTAGAGCCTTACCGCCCTAATCAGCCGCTGTTTCGCTTAGAGTTCTGAAAATATCCGTCTGTGATAACATGTGACTCGCGCTACGGTTCATGAACCTCTATTGATTGATCTAGTCCTCCGACTAATCCCTGTACTGAGCCAGAGCCTGGGCCGCTTGTCGAGTCTGTTGTGTGGTTTGAAGCCCATCAATCATTTACTCAACCAGTTCAGGTGGGCTAGCAACAGGTACAGCGGTCCACACGTCATCGGAATCGCCATTGGCGGGGCTAGGAGAAGAAAAGCGTGACTCAATAGGGGTCAGCGAGCCCCAAGAGTGTGGGGAGTGGCTGATGAGACCGTTTTCAAAGATCTGGGGATCCGGTGCAGGCCAATACTGCGACTGCTGAGCCAGGTGGTATTGTTGCTGTTGGTGTTGAAACATGGGCTGGGCCGGTGGGTCATTCTCCAACAAAGCCATTAATGATGATGTTTTCCTTTCTTTTGGCCGTCGTTGCTGTTGTTGAGTGGCATTTGCTGAGGCATTCAAGGCGGGAAAAGCGTTCTTCTGGGCTTGCAATGGAGCCGGTTGACCGTGTTGGAGGATTGCGTCCCTAGTATGTTCATGTTGATGATACCACTTTGGTGGGGTGCTGGAGAGGAGGGGATTTAATCTAGGGGTTGGTGCCATCGGGTGTCCAAGTGCTGCGCCTGGGTCTCGTGATGGTTGCGGCCGTGTTGGCGGGACCGATTTCCTAAGTCGTGGCTTTGGACGTGACTTGTCGTGAACTTGTGATTGATGTCGCTTCAGAGCTGCCCTAGAGCCGAAGGGCGGATAGGGACAACTCGGCTCAGGGCATGAGAAAACCACTGAGTGCGTAGCTTCGTGGTGACATCGTTCCTGGTAGTTTGTCAATCCACTCCAGCCGTGAGAGCAGGAAGAGAAGCGGCACATGAACGCATGATGCCCGAAACTCTCCCGGAACTCATCCAGTTCTCTCCGGCTTAGCTCGACATGTTCATACGTGGCCACTAGCTTCTGCACCATGCTTTCGTAGCGGGGGAATATGTCATGGATGTGTCTCGTCTCTAGAAGTGGTTGGTGAGAGGCTCAGAAACCAATCAGTGCTTGTCTAATTTCGTAACTTTTCAAGGATGCTCACCTTCATCGGGGTTCGTAGCTCTGCTCCGGCCAGCTGCCCGAGCCTGAAGTCCAATGGTTGCGTCATACCAAAGACCGTGGAACCGTCTCATTGCATCAAGATCTTTATTACTCGTTTCTGGCGTTCGTTCCTCCAGGCCACGGAGAGCATGGAGAGCCGTTGACGCGGCCATCGCAACGCTGCTGAATCTTGGATCCCACTCTTCCTCGGGAACGAGTGCAATCTCCCGAAACATGACACACCAATACTCAGTCGCGTAGGGAACAAATCCCCATAATCCATAGGCAATAGGCACGTCTCTGGCCGTATTAAGAGAGTTGTCGTTGAATTGTCGTAACGCTTCGTGCAAGCAGCGAAGTGAGGCAATTGCATTCTCAAAAAGACATTCGCGAACATTCAGCCTGATAGCTGTGTCAAAGACATGCCCTTCGAGATATCTGCAAATAATGTCAGCGTGCACGGGAATGCTTTCCGTGAAGGGTTGTGGGTTAAGAGAGACCTCACTCTTTGACTGAAACATGTAGGAACCCAAGCGTCGAGTCACGATGCTCGTCCACCAAGGGTTTGCATAGATCAAGAACGTAAGCTGGTACTGGAGCCGACGTTGGCTTGATGTCGATTTCCTGGTGGAACAAAAGAGCGGATTGCAGCTCCGCTTTCCGCAGTGGACGTTTGGCGAAAGCTATCCAACCAAATACTAGCCGAAGGCGGAAGACTGAAGAGGAATCGAGGCCTGCCACTATTCGGCAAACGAGTTTCTCATAACTAGGTAGGTGTGGATTGGTTAGTGGTGATGAGGAAAAGAGGACGTTATATTGTGACTTGCAATTGAGAAAGCTCCCTTGGAAGGGTACCGGCGGCGTTGACGAATTCTTCGCTGTCGAAAAACACATTCGCGGAAAGGTAATTGAGGACCAGGCGAGCCCATAGAAACATGCCTACACCCCGAGTTGTTAGCGTTTGGTCGGGAGTCATATCGACGTGCTTACCGTCCGCTCTTGTGCTGATGCTTGAAGCCATCTCCCATTTTCGGTCATCCGTGATCCTCAGTTGATCTAGCTTGTCCTGCATGTTGTTAAGCTCAATGCCGGCAAAGTGTCTGATAGCTTCAGCAATGTTGGCTTTCTCATCCGCCAAGGAGATCACAGATGGCCTCTTCTTCTTGACATGTGAGCTGGGCGAGTCTCGACTTGAAATCAGGACCTTGCACGCAGATCCCGTTGCCATGAGGCGCGCTAACATCCGTACAAGCCGCACCTGTTTGTCACCGGGACACTCCTCCAGCCCGTCGAGGAGAATATGAATAGCCACAAAACCCTGGCTCTCGGAGTTGTTTGAGAGAGCTTCGACCGCAATTTCTAAGAGTTTCTCAAGAAGAGAGATAGTTGCAGACTTGCTTCCGACGTACTCTTCGTATATGTAGTTCACCAGCTCACCGTTGCCATACGCAAGTTGAAGCAAGAGCGCCTTGATGATCTGGTCGTATTGCGTGGACGAACCGTGGGTAAAGGAACAGAAGTGATGAACCACAAGTGACTGGCGCGACGAGCGAAGAAACGAGACGAGCTGTGCCAAGATGACACTCTTCCCTGTTCCAGGGCCGCCGTGGAGCCAAAAAAATCGAGAGTCGGCTGTTGACCGCAACCAAGCAGCCAACTGGCTCTTCTTCAGCACCCAGTCGACGGTACCTGGGTGGGTGGCACCGACCTCGGTCAAAGAATCGACCAGGGCGAGCTGGTCAGAGTCATCGAGATGCAGCCAAGCAATCAGGCCCTGAATCTGTCGCGCCGCTTGCTCGCGTTGGCTCTGAGCTAGCTGGGTCAGACTATGCGCTTTCCAGCAATCCAGATCTTGTCGCATTTTCCGAGCTTCGACAATGTTATGGGCGTTGGCTTCCTTGTCAATCAAGTCTCCATTCCTGTTTAAGTCATCGAGGATCCCGTCAAACTCCCGCTCGAAACGTCCCCAAGTGGTCATGAAGAGCAGCTTCCAGCCTGATAAGCATTTGTGTCAGCGGAGAGAAACAGTGGGGATAGGGAGAGAGAACGTACATGGCCGTGAGACGAACTTGTACGCGGCTTTGTGGAATGCGATGATGTTAGCGTAGAATACGGCGAAAGTGGGGTAGATTTCGGGTTTCCCTTGGAATGACCGCTCCAGAGCCTGGAATCTGCGCAGGGAATCGGCGATCTGAGAGTACGCCCGAACGATGCGCTCGAACGCGTCAATGTAGTCGGCCGCGATCTTGAGGACCAGCTTGATAGGAGCCCAAATCCAAGGGAGGTGATCGGTACCATTTGCCAGAACCTCTATTACTTTGGCGTAATGTTCGAGCCCTTTGAACAGGGGCTCAAGTCGTCTTGTATTTCGCAACGATTGGCGCGCCGCCAGCTGTCGTTCAATATCGATCGCGGCTTTGCGAACATCGTCGAGTGTCGTCGACGAAAAGTCTCGTGACTCGGCAGGGGCGATGGTGCGCTCGAGGTCCTTGAACGCAGTCTCAATGGCGCGTCGGGCGGCTTTTTGAGCTGGGGGAGGTGCTCGCAATGACATCGTTGTGATGACGCTCGGGACGGCCTGAAGAAACTCTTTTTTGCCAAAGAAGCTTGAGCGACACGGAGAGCTAGACATGGCACGGCGGGCAGTCATGAACAAAGGAGCCCGGTTGCCCGTTCCTGCCCGACGAGTCTTGTTGGGGGCTGAGCTGCAGCTGCACTGCGCCACGCTTGCAGGACGGAGGCGCCCGAAGACTTGCTTCCAATCCCCGGACTGTTGTGGGCTTGCGCTTCATGCCCAATCCGCCCATCTTGCAAGGATTCTTCTTGGTGTCTGGAAGGTTAGGCCAGCAAGGAGACCCGGGGCTGAAACTGCAGAACGGCGCCAAATCGAACGGAAAGTTGACGTGGTCGGGTGCTTTACTTGCTCACCGCTTCCCGGAGCCTGGCCCTCAATTGAACGGCTCAATCTTTAACTTTTCAGTTCGCGGAACCCTCATCCATCCCTTGTCGCCCTTTCCACGTTTATTTCCATTCCTTCGGCATGGAATGGCCCCCGGATAAGAAACGTCGGGTAGACAAAGCTTTTGTCGCCGACATGTGGTCCACCGGAGCCGAATGGACTTGGGCCGAATCAACAGCGGCCGTCTCCACTGAATGCCAGTGGTCGGGGCTGAACAGCTTCCAGCTCGTTTGTTATGGGATGGTAAGCAGCACGACCTTTGCACCCGCTTCCAGCATTCGTCATGAGTTACTCATCTATTCTTCGGGAATCAGATCGAGGACCTCAGCGGCACCTGCACCACTCCCCTCGCTCATAACGCCGCCGAGAAGCCCAGCTCATGCTTTCCTGTTGTCGCTTTGTCCGCTTACCAGTTTGCTTTGCGTGACGACCCCAGCGTGACAGGAAAGTTTGCATCCGAGATTATCGATATGCTAGAGCAGCTTATGAACGATGGGGACTTGCTGCTTCATTTTACATGCACTCCAGAGGCCGCACACCAAAGCGCGAACCGATCACGACACGCCGCGATGAACGTCTCTTGCAGGTTATCGCTCATTGTTTACGGTCCCCCGGAACGATGTGACGAAGTGGGCGCGTTCTTCCAGGATTCAGAGCTGTACTTGCAGGACCCGAAAGGATGCGAGCTGAACACCAAGTACTGCAATCCCCACCGCCTGTCGTCGATGGAGTTTGAGGAGTGCCCCATGACGTTTTCCTTGGAGCTGCCGAGCATGCGCCAAGACGAAGCCATTTTCCAGCATATCTCGTCGAGTGCGGATATCCTGGATATCTTCAATGCTCAGCAGAATCTCCCCGAATCTCCCCAGCCGGATGCTATCCAGTCTCAACTCAAAAGGTAAAAGAAGACCCTATCCCTGCTAGGCAATAGCTGGGTGACTCTGACAACGTATGAAGGCACCAGAAACAAGCACTCACGTTCTTACTCAAGAGGGAAGCTGGCTGGGAGTTTGATCCCGCCTCTGCCGACTTTTGGGATCAAGGGCAGACAAGTTCGAATGATGTCTTGTGGGTTCTCTCACATCCCGGTTCCAATCATTGATCACTCGCCGCTGACCACTACAGCTACCTGAATAAGGTCTCCCAAGCCCACCAAGTCGACGAACCGCCCGAGTTCTGCGGGGGCATTGTGGCCGATCCCATGGGCCTGGGTAAGACCCTGACCATGATTGCTCTAGCCGCAACAGATACCCATGCCAGAAATCTCACCCCTTCCCTTATCATTGTTCCTCCGCCTTGTGAGTACAACCACTCAGAGTATTCTCCCGTCCATGGCTCGTCGCTGAGAACCACCTCCAGTGCTAGACACATGGGAGGAGCAATTGTCTTGGTAATGCAAGGCCCTTCCTCCATCGAGCTTCAGCGTACTAATTTCACCAAGGCATGTCAAACCCGGTGCGATGAGGTGTCGTCGCCACTACCAGAAGGATCGCGTTCTAAGTCACCAAGACCTCGATGGATATGAAATCATCCTCACGACCTACCACACCATCATGGCGGACTGGGCAGGTGGGAATTCATTAGAAGGCAAAACATTCTTCTCAACGACATGGAGGCGAATCATTCTGGATGAAGGTGCGTGAATCGCCGGGCCTGGCCGATCTGCCGCCATACCTGACATGGCCCCAGCACATGTGATACGTAACATCCACTCCCAAATATCCAAGTCGGTATGCGCCTTGTCGGCAGCGGCAAGATGGGCTGTGACGGGCACACCGATCCAGAACCGAGTTGGTGATCTTGCCGCCCTGCTGAAGTTCATCAGGGCATACCCCTACGGGGATATCCGGCAGTTTGACCACGACATTGGCAGGGTCTGGAAAACTGGAGATGTCGAGGAAGCCGCGCAAAAGCTCAAGAAGCTCTCAGCCGGTCTCATTCTTCGTCGACCCAAGACCGTCATTGAGCTGCCACATCGCGACGACCTCAAATGCTCCATCGACTTCACAGCTCAGGAGAGAAAGGTCTATGACCAACTCAAAAACAACACCATCGCTCAGATTGAGGAGGCTTATGGGGGTGGTGACAAGAAAGCAGCATACATCAACGTCATCAAGAGGATCAATGCCATGAGGATGATGTGCAATCTCGGATTGCACTACGACACCAGACGCGACCTTGCTAGTACCAACAACAGCACTGCAGCCAGTTGGACGGATCAGGCCCAGAGCATATTCAACTCGGAACGGGAAATGGACCGCGTCATCTGCGCAAACTGTCGTGCAAAATGCGACCTTGTCTCAGTCATCGTCACTCCCGAGTCCCGGGTCAAACCTCTGTTTACCCAATGTCTACGGTACTTTTGTTCTGATTGCGTTCAGGAATACAATCGTCGACAAAAGACCATAACATGCGGGCACAGTCCGCCAGACCCCGTCGCCCCTGTCTCGCTGGAACCGCTTGATTTGGAAGGCGAAGCTCGTTTTCCAGTGCAGGGGGGCGCTGTACCCTTGATACAACTCTCCAGCAAGGTTGCGGCTCTAGTATCGCAGCTCGTGTCTCTTCCTCATGATATCAAAAGGTTAGTTCTTTCGCATGTCAGATGCCCCTACAGTCCCAACAACTAACTTCATACCAGCGTGATCTTTTCGAGTTGGCGAATGAGTCTCGACCTGGTGGAAGCTGGTCTTAAGCAGGCAGGTATCAGCTACTTGAGATTTGACGGTACACTGCCCCAAAAGCAAAGACAGCCCGTCATAGACAGCTTCCGACGCGATCCCAAGATCAAGGTCTTTCTCTTGACACTCTCTTGCGGTGCAGTCGGGTAAGTCACCAGCCATCAAAGTCGGATGACAGTTTTATTGACAACTGAACCCTCAGACTGACCCTCACGGAGGCTTCCCGTGCCTATCTCCTGGAACCCCACTGGTAAGTCCCACAGGAATAGTCCACAAACACCATCTCTCACCAGCCCAACAGGAACCCGACCATCGAGGAGCAAGCACTGGCGAGAGTATACCGACTTGGACAACTCAAAGAGGTCACAACAGTCAGATTCTACGTCAAGGATACATTCGAAGAGGCACGTACCATAACCACGCAAGGTCTCGTGTAAAGTTGCTAACGGGATTCGTCTCTGGAAACAGAGAGTCCTGGCCCTACAAGAGTCCAAAAAAAAGCTCGAGAGCGTTCTTCTCGCCGGCCAAAGTGAACACTCACCTGGCGATAACCTCGGCCATCTTGAGGTATTACCCGTGGTCCACATGCTTCTTTTACGCGATGGTAGCACTAACTGAATACAGGATCTCCGACGTCTGGTTTAACCTTTTGCAAGACAACCATTGCTAGCGATGACGGACCTTCTGGTGGCACAAAGCGACGGCTGATAGCCGCGAAGCGGGAGAAGAGGGGATTGCGGAGCATGTTGAGAGAGAATAAATCAGAACGCGGCGGCCGTGCAGCTAGGGCTTTGTGTGCCACCAAAGTAGAAAACCACAAAAATCGATGAAAAGGTTCTCCGTCACCGGTAAACAACGAACCTACCGACTTACGTCTGAGCCGAGCTGAAAATGAGAAGAATGTCAAAGAGGAAGACAACCCAACGGGGAGCGCAAAGCGGGAGATGAGGCAAAAAAGGAGTAGAGAGAGGGAAGTGGGAGAATACGGTAAGATAGAGTCATTCAGACAATAAGTGACAACATAACTCAAAAAGAGCCACAGAGACAAGGTGGAAAGGCATTCTTAGTTTAGAATACAGATTATTCGAAGCTCCAGTCAGATTCAGGAATTATCTTTCCTGTCGATATAAAAACCACACTCATGCAATACTCAGAAGCCAGCTCTAGAAACTCTCAAACAATCTCAGGCGTCCCCTCAAGAGCATGATTATTTCCAGTCCCCCCATTGGCACGAGAACCCCGCCTTCCCAAGTCCCCCAAGCCGTTCTCCTTACCTCTCGAGGTACTCCTCCCTCCCGCAGCGGCTGGATTCCGTGCCTCTTGTCTATTTATTTCCACCCCCTTTCCTTTTTCCTTCGGGTACTTGCTTGCCCCCTTTTTCAAGAACTTAGCCCCCAGTCCTTTCAAACCGAAACTAAACCCGTTTTCAGACAGCTTAGTCTGAACTCCCGTCACACAGCCTCCACCCACACCATCGCCAGCAGTAGCCTTGTCGTCACTGGTCCTTTTATTCTTCTTACGCCTTCGCGCCTTCCTAACGTCTTTTTTGAGCAGATGAACCTTTTCTGCTTTGGACCGCATCAATGTCGTCGAGTTTTTGCCACCGTACTTAGCCAGAGCCTGTAAAGTTCTGTCTTTATAACAAAGAACGTGATCATGTACGTGTACGTAGACTAAATAAAGGCGTGGAGGTAGCTGAAGAACGTAAAGAAAAGAGACACGACCGTGATTCTGATGGCAATAAGGACTGTGACAAGATGTAGTTAGCAACATAGTCTCTTATATCGAGAGTGAGTTCCCTGACGTATATATAATCCTAAGCTGGCCCCTTAAAGTCCAAGTGTTACCTAACCCTTTAAGATCAACATTATTTATACCGAAGATGCTAGATATAAAGGAGAGCAGTAGTTGTGATCCTTTAGTTAAGCTGTTTTTTTAATAATATACATTAATATAAATACTGTTAATTTGTGTGGCCTGACTGGTCTCAGTGAGGTCCAGTACAGGAGGTTACAGGGGGTGAGTCCCCTGTAACGGGCGCAGCGGAAGGCTTTGAGGGTACGATGACTGCCCGAGACGGGGTCA
>Ga0247765_1001221_pt1 | contig 13689 bp, 11 predicted proteins | sample UWRJL106311C6_FD_179949 | JGI IMG/M metagenome (GOLD analysis project Ga0247765, IMG submission 179949) | Plant litter microbial communities from Arlington Agricultural Research Station in Wisconsin, United States - UWRJ-L106-311C-6 | ecosystem: Environmental > Terrestrial > Plant litter >... | reverse complement strand
TCCCAGCGCAGGTTGAGGCCGGCGCTCGAACCCACCTCCAGCAACCTCAGTGGCAAATCCGTCTCCGCGGCGATCGCGAGGAAGCTCGGAAGGAGAGCTGCGCAGCGACCGACTTCGTTCGTCTGCACCGGCCGGTCGAGCAGCTGCCGCAGCGCTTCGCGATCGTTGGCGAGCGCCTTGCGAAAGGCCGGCCAGGCCCCGTCGGCCACAGCGGTGGGACTTTTGCTCGCTATGCGGTCATTACTCCCACCGCTGGGAAGGTAGAAGGGCTCGAGCTCCGGGAGTTGTCCTTCGAGGACCCGCCGGTGCACCGCACCCATCAGACGCAACGCCAGCATCGAGTCGGCGGGGTCGTCCTCGTGGCCCCGCAAGACGGTGGCCGTCGGACCGCCCGCCTCGGCGTCGTCAGCCGCTCGCTGAAGCAAGCCGGCGTAGAGCGGCGAGCCCAGCCGCAGGCAATGGCCCGCCTGGAGCCGGAGTCGCGTCGGCAGGCCACCGATGTCGAGTGGCTGCGCGTTCAAACCTGTTCCCCTCAGGCTTCGCTGCCGCTGCAGACGTGGAAGCCGACGGCTTCGGCCAAGCGCTTGCGTTCTTCGGCCGTGGCGTTGCGCTTTTCGCGGGCAGCCAGGTAGGCCGACAGGTCTTCTTCTTCGGCCGCCCCCAGCGCGTCCTTGTCCCACTGCGCCACTTCCCGTTGTGACTTCACGTAGGCGGCGTAAGAGGTCGCCAACGCAACCGGCGGCTTCAGCGTTTCGAAGCGGCGCAGCGCTTTGCTGGAAATGCCGACCAGCAGGCGCGAGTAGGCGACGTTCGCTTCTTCCTCGCCGTTCGGGAATTCTTCGACGTAGGTCTTGAACGTTTCCTGGCTGTCGCTGCAGATTTCGTCGCCCTTGCTGATCAGGGCGGTTGCGGAGATCGACGGCGGCTGTGACCTTTTCTCCGGCTGCTGCTTTTCCGGTGCCCCCTTTTGGGCTTCCGTCGTGGTGGTTCCACCGCTCGCCGCTGGAGTGCCGTCGCCTCCTCCGCCCGCAGCGACCACTACGACCACGACCGCCACCAGGAGCAGCGCGAAGAGCCCACCCCCGATCAGTAGGCGGCGCCTGCCTTCTCGCTTCGGCGACTCGTCCGGAAGTCGCCGCGTGGCCTTCGTCGGCATCGAAGCCTCACGCGTTGCTGCGACCGGCACCTCTCGCTCCTGCGTCGCCGCCGCTCCCGTGGCAACGGTTCGCTCCGGGATCGAGACCGCGGTTCCGCTCAGCGCCGCCTGCGCTGCCCGCCCGAGGTCCCCCGCCGAGAGATACCTGTCGCCAGGCGACTTCGACAGCGCCCGGATCACCACATCGTCGAGCGTCATCGGCACCTCGGGCACGTAGAGCGAGGGAGCCGGCGGCGGGTCGTGGAGGTGGGCGTAGAGCCGCGCCGCCTCTCCCTCTCGCGGGAATGGCACCTCTCCCGTCAGCAGCTTGAACAGCAGGCAGCCGAGCGCGTAGACGTCGACGCGGGCGTCAATCTGCCCGCCGGATATCTGCTCCGGCGCCACATAGTCGAGGGTGCCGACGAAGCGGCCAGTCTGGGTGAGACCAGACTCGGTGGCGGCGTTGCGGGCGACGCCAAAGTCGGTGATGTAGGCGTGTTGGGCGCCCGGCTCCCCGGCCAGCAGGACGTTCGCCGGCTTGACGTCGCGGTGCACCAGCCCCGCCGCGTGGATCGCGTCGAGCCCATTGCCGACCTGAGCGATCAGCTCGACCGCCTCCTGCGGATCGAGCTTGCCCTCGCGGGCGAGGCGGCGACCAAGGTCGGAACCCGCGACGAAGCGCATTGCAATCCAGGGCACTCCCCCCTCTTCGCCCGCCGCGTAGATGGGCACGACGTTGGGGTGCTCGATCGAGGCGGCGATCCGCGACTCCTCGGCGAAGCGACGGGCGAAGACCTCGTCAGCCGCGGCCTCGGGGGCGATCAGCTTCAGCGCCACCTGTCGCTCGAGCCCGGCCTCCAAGGCGAGGTAGAGGATCCCCATTCCCCCGCGCCCCAATCGGCGCTCGATCCGGTACCCGGCGAACTCGTCGCCGGGGGAGAGCTCGGTCCAGCCGTGAGACGCAGACATCGGCCCAACCCTAGCCGCCGAATCCAGCGCTTAGACTCGCCAGGTGGAGATGGAACGCCGCCTTGCCATCCCGGCCTTGATCGCCTTGCTCGCGGTCGTCGGAGTCGTCGCCTCTCAGGCCGCCGTCGTGCAGAAGGACGACCTACGCGTCAACTTCGACGCGAACTTCACCCCTCAGTCCCTACCTCGAACGCAGCCGGCGCCGGTCACCGTTCAGATTCACGGCGCGATTGCGACCACCGACGGTAGCCATCCGCCCCCCTTGCAATGGCTCGAAGTGGAACTGAACCGCAGCGGGCGCATCTCGACCCAGGGGCTGCCGATCTGCTCGAGCTCCCTACTGCAATCGACCAGCACCAGCCAGGCGCTCGCCCGCTGCGCCTCGGCGCAAGTCGGCAGCGGCCACTTCAAGGCCCAGGTCGACCTCGGTGGCGAGGTCCCCGCCTCGGGGGAGATCCTTGCCTTTAACAGCCGTCGACACGGCAAGCCGATGCTGCTCCTCCACTTCTTCGCCAGCGTCCCCGTCCGCTTCACCCTCGTCGTCCCGCTGGTGATCGGTCAGCGAACCAAAGGGGAATTCGGCACGGTCCTGCGAGCGCGGGTCCCGCGGCTCGGCGGCGGGCTCGGCTCGATCACCGAAATCGACCTCGCGGTCGGTCGCCGCTACTCCTTTGCCGGTAAGCGCCACAGCTACCTCTCCGCCGCCTGCCGCACCCTGAAAGGGGTCCGCATCGGAATCTTTCCCTTCGCCCGCGCCCGCTTCCGCTTCCAGTCCCACGAGCTGATTCGGCCGGAACCCCTGGTCAAGCACTGCCAGGTCCGCCAGGGCTAAAGCCCCAGCCCGCCGACGCCGCCCTCGTCCCAGCCGAGATGGTGGGCAAGCTCGTGGCGCAGCGTCTGCTCGACCTGTCGGGCGAGCAGCTCGCGGTTATGGCCGAAGTCGCGCTCAAGGGTGTCGCGGTAGATCACGATCCGGTCCTCATAGCGTTCAGCCGCTATCCCGTCGCCGAAGTACTCGCCGTAGGCGTGGCGCTCGGCGCCAAGGTTAGAGACGACCACCGGCACCCGCTCCAGGACCCTCTGGAATTCCTCGGGGAGGGCATCGATCGCATCGGCAACGAGCGTTTCGAACATATCCGGACCCGTCTGATTCACTGCCCCACCACGTTAACCAGCAACAGATCGAGAGCGTGCACATGACGATGAAGTTCCGCGCCATCAGCCCGGCGCTTGCCGTGATCGCGATCGCCGCCGCCGGCGTCGTCTGGTCCGGCTGCGGCAGCAGCGATAGCGAAAGCGTCACCAATCGGACCAATCAGGCCAAGCAAGAAGTCCAGGAAGGCGCCAAGAAGGCCGAAGAAGCGGTTCAGGAAGGCGCCGAAAAGACCAAGAATGGTCTTCAGGAAGCCAAGGAAGAAATCGAAAAGAAGATCAACGGCAGCTCCAAGCAGAAGGTCGAAAAGGCCCGCAAGGAAGCAGAAGAAAAATTCGAAGAAGGCAAGGCCCAAGCCGAAAAGGGCATCGAAGAAGCGAAGGAAGAAGCGGAAAAGTACATCCCGTAATTCCCCTTCGACTGACTCAGCGGTGGAGGTCCCCGGTCGCCTCAATGCTCTCGCCGAGGATCTCCACCGCCCTCTCCATCGTCTCTGCGGAGATCGTGAACGGCGGCGCCAAGCAGAGGATGTCGTCGAGCAGGCTGCGCGTAAGCAGGCCCCGGCCTCGAGCCTCGGCCGCGACGCGGCGGCCTCGGGTTGCCTCCTGAGGCCAGCGCTGACGGGTGGCCTTGTCAGCAACCAGCTCGACCCCCATCATCAGGCCGTGCTGCCGCACCTCCCCCACTTCAGGGTGATCGCGGAGGGGCGCGGCGAACTTTGCGAGCAGCTCGCTCGCGTGGGCGACCTGGGTCAGGAGATCCTCGCGTTCAATCACACCAATGCTCGCGAGGGCAACCGCGCAGGCCACCGGGTGTCCCGAGTGGGTGAAGCCGTGCATAAGTACTCCGGGCCGCTGTGCCGGATCGCGCAAATCGTCCCAGAGCTCGTCGCTGACGATCACACCGCCGAGGGGGATATAGCCCCCGGTCACTCCCTTCGCGAAGGTGAGCAGATCCGGCGAGATTTCCTCCTGCTCGCAGGCAAACCAGGCTCCGGTGCGACCGAAGCCAGTGATCACCTCGTCCACGATCAGCAGTAACTCGTGGCGGTCGCAGATCTCTCGCAACCGCCGCAGGTAGCCCGGCGGGGGCACGATCACCCCACCCGAGCCGAAAACCGGCTCGACGATCACGGCGGCGATGCGCTCGGCGCCGAGCTCTTCGACCCGCCGCTCGAGTTCCGCACCGGTACAAACAGGGCAGGTCTCCGGCTCACAAGGCGTGCCGGCTGAACAGCGGTAGGTGTAGGGGACGGGAACCTCATGGATGTCCGGCGCTTCGATGCCGAAGTCGGCGTGGTAGGGATCGAGGCGGGTCGCCGTGGTGGTCCTCCCGGTCAACCCGTGGTACCCGCGCTCGTGGGCGAGCAGGATCGACTTCTCCGGCCTCCCGCGGCGGACCCAGTGACGTCGCGCCAGCTTGATCGCGGTCTCGTTGGCCTCGCTCCCGCCAGAGGCAAAAAAGACGCCGCTAAGGCCCGGGGGTGCGAGTTCGGCGATCTTCTCCGCGAGCTCGATTGCGGGGGGTGAGGAGACGCCGCCGAAAGTGGCCGCGTAGGGAAGCTCCCGCATCTGCCGCACTGCAGCCTCGATCAGCTCCCCTCTGCCATGACCGAGGTTCACCGTCCACAGACCGGCCATCCCGTCGATCATGCGACGCCCATCCGTGGTGACAAGCTCGCATCCCTCGCCGCGTGCAAGTACCAGCGGCTCGTCTTGCGACAGCAGTGAGTGGTCAGTCAGTGGGTGAATCAGATGAGCCAGATCGACCCTGACATGATCTGGTGCAGGAACCACCCACTCAGAGTAGCGAAATTAGACAGTTTGTCTACGTTTATGCGGGTGACTTTCTGCCCAATGGGCTCTGCGGAGCCTGCTCCGGCGGGACCTTGCAGATCGAGTACCAGTGCAGCAGCGCCAACTGCCGCGCAACCCGGTTGATCTCCTCCTCGTCAGAGGAGACATCGAAGTTGCGGAGGATCGCCTCGATCATCGCGTAGGTGGCACGAACCCCGAATTCGAGGTCGATGTCGTCCCGTACCAGGCCGGCTTGCTCATCAGCGGCGTGGACGGCCATCACCCACCCGAGCATCGCGTCATCAGCGGCTTTGTCCGCCTCCTCCCAGCCAGAACCGCGGAGGTTGCGGGCGACGGCGACGATCGGCCGCAGGTCGGCGTTCTGAACCCTCCAGGTGAGCGCCTCCCGCACCATCTCCAGAACAAGGTCGAAAGAGGTTTGGCCAGTGCGGGCGTTTTCGCGCAGTTTCTGGGGGATCTGCGCGTATCCCACCATGTAGTCGCGGATGATCCCGGCGAGGATGTCCTGCTTGTCGTCGAAGTTGTTGTAGACCGTTGCCCGCGCCACCTGCGCAGCTCGCGCGATGTCGCCCATCGAGGTCTCTGAGAAACCGCGCCGGGAAAACAGTTTGCGGCTCGCCTCGAGGATCTTCGTCCTTGCCCGCGGTTCGCTACGCCGTGGCTGAGTCAACTTTGCCCCCTCCAAAGACGATTGGTCAACGAGTTCACACAGGCGAGACTATCCAAAGAATGTGACATGGCCGACCCTCATCCCACCTCTTCGGGAAGCTCGTACCAGCGCTTCCGGTCTCCGATCCGAGAGCGGAGCTTCCAGCCCCGCGTCTTCGTGACGTGGTCCAGCTCATCTCGCAGGCGCCGCAGACGACTGGCAACAAGCGGCCCAGCTTCGAAGCTCGGCAACTCGAGGGCGAACCGTTCGGTGCGCTCGGCAACCATCCCCAGGGTTCGCCAAAGACCCCAGTCCGAAGCGGCAAGATTGGCGATATAGGTGAGGTTGATGCCAGTGTCGTCATCGGTCAGGTCGTGGTCGGCGAAAATCGCACAGATATCGAGGTAGTCCTTCTCGTTCGTCTCGACCACCTGAAGCTTCAAAACCACCAGGTCAGCGAGGCAAAGCGTCAACGGGACGACCGCAAGCCGCGCCCTCAGGTCGATGCGGTGGCAAAGGTGGGCCTCGTCGACGAAGACGTCGACCTGGCGGTGATTCCGCTCATCCCAAAAGAAAAGACGGCGGCGACCGTGCAGCATGTTGAACTCTCTGTCACTCGTGTACCCCAAGAACTCCATCAACCTGACCACCTCGTCCTTAGCGGCACCGACGGTGGCCAAGTCGATATCGCCGTACTCTCTCGCCAGCGGTGGCCTGCGGCTGCTGGGACAGAGGATCGCAACCGCCACACCCCCCAGGGCTCGGAGCGGCAAGCCGCGCTCGGCCGCAGCTTCGACGATCCGCCGCCCCTCGGCAACGGGATCCTCGAGCGGCGCTGCCTCGCCGTCTTTCACTACTCCGGCGGGATCTCCGTCGCCAGCTTGTCGACGTCAACGCCTTGGCGCAACCGCGCGGTGCGGGCGATGAAGAACATCAACAGAGAAGCCACGAAGATGATTGCGGCATCCCGGAAGAAGTGACCCTTGTCGATATTGAGGCCTTCGTAGTGCACGTAGACGAAGAACAGACCGGCCAGCAGCAGCGCAACCAGGGCCCCGGAGATGGTGATGATGGGAATCCCGAGGAATCGCCTGGTCGTCGCCGATGAGCGCCAGGCGTCGGGCCGGCGGTACGGCAACAGCACAGCCGAGATCCCGATCAGAATCATCGCCACCAGCTGCACCAGCACGGCCTCGACCAGCACACCGAAGAAGCCGTTTTCGTTGGTCACCGCCCAGCCGAGGGTGGCGATACTGAGAATGACCACGAGACCGATCGCGTAATTGGGCGCGTGCGTTCGCGCGGAGACCCGGGCGATGCGCGTGGGCAAGAGGCCATCCAGGGCCCAGGCGAAAAGGGTGCGAACTGCGATCGTGATGTTGGGGATCATCAGCAGCGGGAAGGCGGCGGCGAAGGTGATCAGCAGCCACCAGGAGAGAAGCGTGCTTCCGCCTGCAATCGACGTTAAAAACGTGTAGAAGGGCGCGACTTCGAACGGATAGCTTTCCGTTTCGCTGAGGCCGTTGATCGCGACGAAGAAGTCGTGCCCAAACTTGCTGAAGAAGATGGCTGCAAGGATCGCCGCGATCACGACATGGACGGTGCTAGCGAGGCCCATGACTTTCATCTGGGTCGTGTCTCGCGCCCGCCGCACCTCGCCGGAGATGTAGATCGAGAGCCAGGCGAAAAGCGTGAGGCTGCAGATCAGCGCCCAGGTCGGCCAGGTGTTGTGCATGCTGAACGCCGGACTCGTGTCTAAGCCTTCCTTGCGAGCGTTGGCAATTATCGAGTTGTAGCTGTCCTTTTCGCCGGTGATCGAGCCGGCGAAATGGTTGAAGCTGTTGACGAAGCCGGCGTGGCTCTTGAAGATGAGCACCAGGAAGACCGTGCCAAGACCGAGCATCATCAGGATCCAGAAGCCGTTCATGATCCTGGTCGTCCACCGCCACCCACCGGCCAAGAGCACGGCGGAGACGAGGATCAGCAGGGTCCCGATCGCAAATTGCCAACCCTGGCTAGTGGCGAGGTCATTGCCGGCAGTGACCAACGAGTGGTGACCGCTGACCAATCCCACGGCAGTTAGCGAGGGACCCAAGCCAACCGTCACAAACGCCAGCGCGATGAAAGCGATCGAAAGGATCACCCCAGAAGTCCAGAAGAACGATGAGATCAACCCGATAAGAGGATGGGTTACGCGTCCGACGAGGACATAGTCACCGCCGCTGCGCGGAATCGCCGAGGTAAAGAGGCCGTAACAGACCGAGATCACGAGCGCCACCCCAAGCGCCATTGCGAAACCGAGCCAGATCGACCCCCCGGGGAAAGTGGCGAGGGCGAGGAAGACGGAGGTGGCAAGGAGAACCGAGGTCGGCTGCCCCGCCATGTTGAAGACAAAGGTCGAGAACGGGGAAACTTCCCGCACGAGGCCCGTCGCTTTGCGAGCGTAAGTGCCCTGCGGAGCGGCCGACGGGTGCGCCCTCTCTCCCAACTCAGTCATCTTCTCCCTCTCCCCCTCATAGTTAACCTGAGACCAGGTACTGGTTGATTACACGTTCCGGCGTGAGGTGCACCAAGCAACCATCCAGGTGGCCGCTACCGTAATCAGAACCGGGGTTGATTGCCACCGTTCGCCCGATTCTCGTCACCCCCTTGCTCTCGTGGATGTGACCGTGCAGGCTCAGCATCGGCTGCGTCTCTTCGATGATCTGGCGTACCGCGCGACTGCCGGTGGGAACCTCGTGCGGTCGCCCGCCCTTGGTTACATACCGCAGTTCCTCGTCGACCTCAAAGGCGGTATCGAGGCTGCTCTCCCAGGGCGGGACGTGGATGTTGAAGATCGCCCGTTCCGGATTCTGCAATTGCTCAGTTAGGCGCTTGAGACGGGCGTAGATCTCCTCCTCGTCCAGCTCCCGTGGCGTCTTCCAGGGAGTGCGGTTGGAGTAGCCGAGGGAGAGCAGCTCGTGGGGTCCCACCTCCACCACCTTTTCGTCGCAAGGAACGACCCGCTCGCCGCTCGCCAACACCGCGTCGATCTCCCAGGGGTCGTCGTTGCCCGGGATCACATACGCGCGGGTGTCGGTGCCGGCGAGGCGCTCGTCGGCGAACTCCACCCAGAGGCGCAACTCATCGAGCAGAACGGCTTCAAATGCCTGCTCGCGATGGGTCGAGTCCGCGGCCAGTTGCCGCGCCTCCTCTCGGTCAACGATCAACGGGTACATCCCGTTGGTCGAGATCGCCTGCTGTAGTTGGTCGAGCTCCTCAGCGCTCCGTGCCGTCCGTTGCTCTCCGATGACCCGAGCGCTGTAGGAACCGTCGCCCGCGCGCACGATCGGTACCAGGGCCTTGCCGGTCAGATCGCCTCCCATCACCAACACGTCCGCCGGATAGTGCGCAGCGGCATTGACGAACTTCTTCCAGCACACACGGGAACCGTGTACGTCTCCCGCGTAAAAAAGGCGGGTGATGCTTTGCCTCTGGCGCTTCCTGAACATCGATCTCGATCCTCTCTCTCCCTGATCTAGATCATCCGCTATTCAGAGGACACTTGAACGCTGACCTGAATAGTTGATTGGACGTCATGTCTAGTTACTGTCCGGGGCCAGCTGGCTGCGCAGGAGTCGCATCGCCAGGTCGGCGTTGTGGAGTGCTAGCAACCCTGCCGCGGCGAGGATGTAATTCGAGTCCAAGCTCAAGACCGGATCTCGCGGCGCTAGAGAGCGCGGCGCCCGGCGGGCAAGCGCCTCCCGCAAGATCTCCAGCCCGTCCTCGCGGTGCACGAAAACCCCTCCGGTACCCAAAACTCGCTCAACCTCACGCAAGTCCGGTCCCGTCCGTACCAGCGTCGGAGGTCCCGCTTCCCCCGGGCTCAGCAGCATCGTCCCGCAATGGCGCCGTAACGCATGAGTGGCGCAGCCGATCGCCAGCAGCCGGTCCACGTTCGCCTCCTCCGGGCTCTCAGCCAGCCACTTAGAATCCTTCGAACGGAACGAGACAGCTCGTCCAAGTGCTCCCTCGTCCAGCCCAGCCTCATCAGCGATCCAGCGCCCATCGGCGGCAATCACGCCGGGTGCACCCGAGCGAAGCCCGAGATCCCCCTCGACCGTCCGCAGGGTCTGCGGCGGGGGTAAGAGCGGGTCCTCTATTCCCGGCGTTGCCGCCTCCAGGACGCGGTCAGAGTGAACGTCAGTGGTGGCGCCGCCGACGTCGATCACCATCACGTCCCCCACCCCGGGAACCGCCTCGGTGCCGCGCGAGAGCAGCCGCGTCGCTTCCAGCACCGCCTCCGGGGTCGGCATCTTCACCATCCGCTCGAAGTCGGGGCTGGAGCTGAGGCCCTTGCCGCCGATCACGTGCTCGAGAAAAGCCCGCAAGATCGCCTCCCGGGCTGAGTCGATCGCCAACGTCCCCAGCTTTGGCATCACGTTCGCGGCGACGCCGGAGCGAGCCCCGGCCGCCCGCAGCAACTCCGCTGCCTCCTCGGCCACCTCGGCGTTGCAGGCGACGACGAAGTACGCCTCGATGCCGGAGGCGGCGAGGCGGCGGGCGTTCTCCACCACCAGGTCGGCCTGACCGCCGTCGGTACCGCCGGCGAAGAGGACGATCTCCGGGCGCGCCGAACGCAAGTCCTCCAGCTGTTCTGGGCCCAGCTCACCGGCCACGACCGCTTCGACCCGCGCACCGGCGTTCAGCGCCGCCTGCCGCGCCGCCGCAGCCGTGAGGTCGGCTACAAGCCCGACCGCCGCCACCCGCAGGCCGCCGCCGGCGCTGGACGCGGCCAGCTCGCGCTCGACCTCGACCGGCTCCCCGAGCTTCGCCCTGGCGGCGCTCAGCGCCTCCGCGTATCCGTCCATCAAGTCGGTGCCGATGCTGGTCGGCGCCTGTGCTCGCGCCAGCAGCAGTCCCTCATCCGGGTCGACGAGGCTGAGCTTGGTGTAGGTGCTGCCGAAGTCGGCGAGCGCGATCGCCCGCACGCTCAGACCGGCACCCCACCGGCGCGGTGCTCGACCAGGGCCTCGACCAGGCGGTCAATCGTCCCTGGCGTCTGGATCCCGCTCGCGTTGAGGTCGGCGCTGACGTCGATCGGGACCTCAGAGCCCTCGACGTCTTCGTTCAGGACTCCGCCCATGAAGATGGCGACGTCCCGCGCTCCTGCCACGTCCAGCTCCCTGACCAGGTGCTGGCCGAAGGAGCGGGCGACACCGTTGTGGGTGCTGATCACGACCGCATCGGCGTCGGTCTCGATCACCGCTTTGACAATGTCCTCGGGATCGCGGTTGATGCCGAAGTCGATCACCTCAGTCCCGATCGCCGAGAGGGTCGAAGTCAGCAGGAACTCAGCGAACTCGTGCACATCGCTTGAGGTCACAAGGACCTTCATCCCGCGAATCGCCTCCTTCTCCCCGCGCCCCCGCAACTCGGCGAGCAGCCGCTCGCGCTCTTCCATCGTGCTCTTCACCAGGTCGGTTTCAAGCACCGGTCGACGGCCACGCGGGAACCCCGGGTCCGGCCGGCCGGCGCCGAAGAGCTCCTCGCAGCGCTGTGAGCCGAGCCGTTTGAGGACCAGCAGCATCTGCGCCGGGTCGCGGACGTCGATGCCGGCGCTGGAGAGGCCGGTGAGGGTCGCCTCGTAGAAGGCACGCCCACCGCGGACCAGTTCGTCACGTATCGCCTCGATCTTCGCCCAGTCGATCACCGGCTCGACCAGCGGCACGTAGTCATCGAGGCGGCGGCTGATCGTCTGCACGGTTGCAACCTCATCCCAGGAGGGGATCCGTTCGGTCTCAGTGACCGGGACAGCGATCGGCGCCGTGCCAAGGCGGTAGCGGACGTCGACCATCTTCATGAAAAGCACGTCGGTGTTGAGGACAGCCATGTTGGCGTCGAAATCGGGCGTGTTGCCGATCGTGTCCCCCTGCGTGTAGAGGAACGGGACCTTGTCGTAGTTGACCGCCTCGAGCGCCAGCGTCACCGCCGACTTGATCACCGGGCTCTGCGTCAGCCCACCCCAGGAGGGCGAGTAGGCGGCGCCGATCAGCTCTTCGCTGATGTAGCGCTCGACCATCGCCCAGCCGATGTAGTTGGCGTAGTCGTGGAAGACGCCGGGGTAGCCGTCCTCGAGGTAGGAGTCGAAGACGACGCCGTCGTCTTTGAAAGCCGCCAGGAGCCCCGCCGCCTTCAGCGTCACCATCGTCTGGCCGACTTCGTCGTCCCAGTAAGGCCAGCGCCAGGAGTGCTGCGAGAGGACGCCGATCGAAGTGACCCCGGCCTGCAGGGCGTCGATCGCGTTTTCGACCGAAGCGGGGCTGCCGATGTTGTTGTCGGCCGCCTCCGGCTCGATCGGCACCGTGTGCGCGAGCTCCCACCAATCCTGCGCGGTCAGCATCACCGGGCCGGTTTCCTGCGGCGCTTCGGCGCGCTTGTCTTTCGGCAAGCCCAGGCGCCGCTCGGCGATCAGGTTGAAGCGGTCGGGCGGGCGGACGCCGCGCGAGAGCGCGTCCTCGTAGATCTGCCCCAGCGCCTCGCGGGTCTCGGCCCAGGTCGCGAGGCCGATGTTCATGCAGGTACAGGTGATGCCCTCGCTGCGGGCGCGTTCGCGCCACTCGCGCTCGGAGCCGACACCCTTCTCCTCGCAGAAGAGCGAGCGGCCGCGCTCGACGCTCGACGCCATCGCCTTCCCCTCCTCGACCGCTTCCCGCCCGTCGGGCAGGTCGGCCGGCAACAACGCACTTAGATCGACGTCAAGCTCCGTCACCGTTCTCTCCCTCTCAAGTCCTGTTCCCCGTGGTTGGTCGCGCTGTTTCTAGCACTCCATCAGTTCCTGAATAGGGAAAATCTACAGAGGTGTGCAAGTCCGACCTTTTGAGCCCCCCTCACTCCATCACCCGCAGGGTCGAGGGGACGTCCATCCGCCTGATCCGGCGCGCGCCGAGTAGCGGTGCCAAGGCGACGGAGAAGATCGCCACCGCGGCCGCGCTCAGCAAAGAAGCGGGAGCGATGCGGGTCAACATTCCCAGGCCGGGAACGGTGTCCGGCAGGGTGCTGTTGACGACGTAGCTGACCAAGAGGTACCCGCCCGCGATCCCGACCAGGATGCCGAGGGCGCCGCCGATCACGCTCTCGGCCACCGCCAACCGGATCGCCCGCGCACCGGAGACGCCGAAGGCGAGCATCGTCGCGTTCTCCCGCCGCCGCTCGTCGATGCCGATGCTGGAGGAGTTGAAGGCGATCAGGAGGGCTAGGGCCAGGGCAAATCCCTCGATCAGCCGCAGCACACCGACGAAGTCGCCTATCCGCTCGCGCACGAACCGCGTCGTCGCCGTCGCTTCTTCGACCGAGGCGATGGCCGGGTTGGCGAAGAGCGCGCGGGCGATCCGCTCGCTGGAGAAGCCGGGCTGCGGCGTCACCGCGATCTGGTTGGCGCGGCCGCCGAAGCCTTCCAGCGCGGCAAGCCCCCGACCCATGTAGGCGAAGGTGCGGAAGGGGTCGGGATGCAACCCGGTGACGGTCAATTCGATCCTCCTCTCGCGGAGGGAGCCGCCGCGGAGGCCGGGCAGGCGGACCGTGACCGACTCGCCGACCGAAACGCCGAGGTCCTCTGCCGCCTTTTCCGAGATCACGAGGCCGGACTCGCCGGCAACCGGGGGCCGTCCCGAGACGATCGTCGGCGACCAGATCGGGCTGGCGAAGCTGAGCAGGGTGAGCGAGCCGTCGAACCTCTCGCCGCCGGGAGCCGAGAAACCGGCGGGGAGCGCCAGCTGCGGTTCCGCCCGGGCGACGCCGGGAACCTGCGCGGCCGTCTTGAGCGCCGTCCGGTCGCTCTCGAAGCGGGAGAGGCGGACGGTGATCCGATGCGGGTTCCCCTTCGCGACCTCCGCTTCGCTGCGGTCGACGGTGGCTTCGAACGAGTCGATCAGGCCGAAGAAGGAGACGAGGACGCTCAGCACCGCCCCCAGCCCCAGCACCGTCA
>Ga0247765_1001220_pt1 | contig 13693 bp, 12 predicted proteins | sample UWRJL106311C6_FD_179949 | JGI IMG/M metagenome (GOLD analysis project Ga0247765, IMG submission 179949) | Plant litter microbial communities from Arlington Agricultural Research Station in Wisconsin, United States - UWRJ-L106-311C-6 | ecosystem: Environmental > Terrestrial > Plant litter >... | reverse complement strand
CCCGTTACCTTGTAGTTATTGGGCCCTGTCCGCTACTACGATCTGTCTTTACCAGGCCCACTCAGTGGTGTTTGGGCCGGGCCGTTAACAATATGTAAAAGTATTATATAAGGCACAACCTTAAGGATTGTATCGTTCAAGAGGTGCTTTGTCAGGCAAAAACTTGGCAGTATTGTCACGTTCTAAGAGCTGTATCACACACGTATATCAGGCTCGTCAAGCTCGTCTATTGAGACTCAGCGCTGTCTCGTTGGAGTTCTCTCTGTCAGGCGTCGCAGGGGCGTTACCTGCTGGGACGACACATGTATTTGGCTTGCCCCTTCTTTCTCATCCGAGTGTGGTCGTTGGGCGACTTTGGTGCTCCGAGACATATGAACCTTGTCCACGGCAACGCGCCAAGCCGATGAGACACACAATGGGCGAAGCATCTTGCTAACCATCAGACGCATTTACGGAGAACTTCCCGGCCTACAAGTCCATCATCGACTGTGTTGGGGGGGGGGGGGACCTTACCGAAAGCTGGGGACATCTACGTAAAGCTGTGGTTTGCTCTCCTAGATTAGCGTGGTAAATTCAGATGATTTCGGGCGCACTGGGAGCGCGGGTTGAAAAGGTGGTGGCACGCAATGCGGCATAGGATGAATGATTATATGTTTCACATAAGAAGTCTGAGTGTGTAGCCAAGTTGCAAATGCAGCATAAATTCACACACTGAACCACTTGCAGAAGATCTACACTTCATTCGCCAGCGCCAACATTTCCACCCTTGTTCTATCTGGTGCATTTGGTCTGGTCTATTTCGGTCCTCTGTTTAATCGAACAAGAAGGGAGATTAGCGCTGCATCGGGAACCGCGCTGATCTCCCCCGCCCAGTTGGAGAGGCCCGCGCGTATTGATCGGAGCGCGAAGGGGCAGCGGGGGGGGCACAGATTACATTCTTGATCATTTTCTGGGGTATTCTGTGTGGTTATCCTGGATCATTCGGGATCGTTCTGGATCATTCTAGATACCCGCTGAGGGATTGTCTGCAATTTCCTGCCTCCACCAGACGCCAAGCGTTGTGCAATTGCCAGCGTCAATCATCAAGATTTATCCCCCGCTACCTACCTGCTAGACAGTGAAAGAGAAAAAAAAAAAACACAACCACACCACCCCAACTACTAAAGCTGTGTAGCCCAGTATGAGGGGTGCGGCGGCTGGCCTTCCGGCCAGCTGCTGAGATGGGTGGGTATCTAAAGGACTAATCATCGTACCTAACTGTACGGCATCTAACAAATGAGGGCTGTACCTAAGTGTACAATGAAACTAAATGATGGACTAAGTTCTCATTCTGATCACAAAGAAACTAACGAGGGACACTAATATTGGCGAGCGCCAGAGGCGCCCGGAACTGATAAATTTTGAGGGTTGATGATCTAAAAAGAAAGAAAGACAACGAGCAAAAAGGTGAACTAGATACAAGCAACAGGCTGGCCGGGTCACGTGCCAGGGCACGTGACCACCCAAAACTACTTTTCCCTGCGTCAACAGACAGACCCTACTTTTCTGATCCCCTAGTCTACTTCTGACTCTTGGCCCCCCATATATAGTCAGCAGCCACGCAAATGTCCTGCAGACGGGTGGTGGCTCCCCACTCGAGAATGGCGGCAACGCACGCGCAGAGACGGCTAAAGTGCTGCACATCGGACAGCAAAAAGGAGGCCACGCGCTGGGAATTGAAGATCAAGTAGCCGTCGTTCTTCCATGACGCGTACAGTTGGCCAAGGTTGTTGTCGATAGCAAGGCTGTAGTGTAAGCTAGGTAAAAGTCCCTGGCATCCGGCAGCGCCGAGGGCTGTGTTGAGCTGTCCAAGTGCCTGGAGGCAAGCTGCGGCCCCGCCTGCACACTGGTTTGCAGCATCCCAGAGGTTTCCTCCTGTGCCAGCAGCAGCCTTAAACTCGACGGAGAAAAAGGGAAAAGAGACCTCGGGAGTAGCTTGGGCATACGACCAGTTCTCAGGATGGATGCGATTAAGTATCGTTTGCTGGGCCTTGGTGAACGCCTTCCAGGTGTTATAGCCGTAAAGTATATCAGGCCGTGGTAGTGGGAGGGCATAAGGTGCGTCGGGACAAGCAGGTATAAGATGGCGGGCTATGGTCCCCTGATATGAAGTAGATAGCTCCAGTGGCAGCGTGGTGGGAAAGAGACATCTGAAGAGGCACTGTTGGATAGACGCCTCTGAGCAGCCTTGTGTGCCCAGAACATCGAGCTCGTGCATCATATCGGCCAGCATTGCAGGGGGGTGCGGGCGCAAGGGTGTGAGAACCTGGTCGGTGAGAAGGGCCACTTGGTGTGGGAGGGTGTCGGACGGGTGCTGAAAGTAGATGCCGTTAGGTCCCAGGCAGTTGGCACGGTAGTCTCTTCTGCGTACGTCGTTCATATTGAGGTCGAGGTCGTCGTCAAGGTTGTGTTTGTTGGGGAGGTCAAGGTCTGGGTAATAATCGGGGTCGAGGTCGTTGAGGTTGTGTTGATCAGTGACGGGGTCAAAGTCGGGGCTGTCGTCTTGGTGTTTGCGACGAGCAAATGTTAACCCGTGGGTGGGTAATTCGGCCTTCGAGGTCACTGGAGTGTTTGGATAGTCGTAAATGGGATTGGTGTTGTCGTGGTGTTTGTTGTGGGAGTCACTGCAGTCGACAGTGTCGTAATTGGGAGAGCCAGTGCTGTCAATAGCGTCGTGGTCAAGTTCAAGGTCACCTTGTTTAGGAACGGGGTTGGTCAGTGAAGCTACGTTCTGTCGCAGCCGGAGGGAACGGCGCAGCATAGTTTCGGTAGACGGCGTATCTGGGTGTTTCTTAGATATTCTGTCCTGCCGTGTGTCGTGTTTAGATCTGATCTGTCTTGTCTTGTGTTTCTTAGACATTCTGTTCTGACCGCCGACACTCTCGTGTTTCTTGGGCATTCTGCCTTGTCTTGTGTTGGACCTGTTCTGACCGCGGACGCTCGTGTTTCGTGGACCCTGTGGCACCGTGGGAGATTCTTAAGGATTCGCAAGACAAAGAAAGTGACGGAAGCGCTGGGAGGAAAGACGGAAGCGTTCAAGGACAAAGAGCTCGGTCAAGGAGGGACAGAGCAGTCGAAGAGCGATTGCCGCTCGATGGAGGCGATGGAAGCTCGAGGTAAAGAGTCGTCGAGGGCGACTGAGGCGAGGGACAAAGAGCTCGTTGAGGGGTGATTAAAGCGCTCGATCGAGGATGCTTGGTCGACGTTGGCGCTGGAGATGAAGACCGAAGCGCTTGGGGTAAGAGCGGGTTAATTGAGTGCATGTCAATGAGATGCGCAAATAAGAACGCGATGCGGTCAATGAGAATGCGATGCAGTCCGTAAGCGGAGGTGTGGCAGTGGAGCGCGCCATTCACTCCAACAGTTTTTTTCCCGTTCGCCTCGACACGTCCAATCTCGACCGGGCTCTTCTTGCCTCCAGCGCTTCCTCGACCAGCTCATTCTCGACCTGCATTCCATTGCCAGAACACTGACTGAGGGAAAGAGGTAGCTGGCGAGGGTGATACCAGGTCCTGTACAGGTTAAGTTGGCTAAAGTTACAGTGAATCCTGACAGTGACAGACCTGCTGATGCCCAGGTCCTGTACAGACTGTAGAGTGTTTGAGAACAGATGCTGTATTGGGTCGCTTGTGTGGGAACAACAGAACCTATTGTATCATCGAATCGTTCATGTTATGGACAAGAGATGCAATTGTGAAAGCAAACAGGAGATGTGACCGTTTGGCTCCAGGAGATACGAATAGAGCTTGACAGTAGTAGTTTGACTCCAACAACCGGTAGAGTCGAGATGCGGAGAGTCGCTCATGTTGCTAATATTTGACGCCAAGAGTTGTTTACGTCCTCAACAGAGACAGGAGAGTGTTCGAGTTATGGAAGCGCGGCCGTCTGGCTCTGACAGGAGATGCACTGGAGCTCAACCAGTGACCGGAAAGGGAGACAAAATGATCTGAGCAAAGCGAAGAAGCCATCAGGAGCGTAACAGAGAGAGGAGCGGGGCAGCGATTGCAAGTCGGAGGAGAGAGTAGAGTGTCAATTTTACCCCAATAGCAAGCTAAAAAGCAGCGCTACGAAAAAAGATTTTGGCAAACGAGACTTGGATACTCCGAGATGGGTTCCCAATTATATAATACTCTAATCCTCGTTATCTGCGAAACAGTGAGTCCGTCCCTGGTGAAAGGGTCACGGAAATTTCGGGATATTGATAGGTGACAGTCAGTATGATTGGACATATCCACGACAAGGCCACTTCACGGGAATTTCCCACATGGACATTATGGAGTTGCTTCCGTCCGCTTCCCAGCCAATCTGCTTCTCCTCGAACAACTAGATGTTTATCTCCTCATCCTGTGTCAGTACCCGCACCGACCTCCAGTTACACGATACCTGTATCGCCAAGTCTTGTCAACGAGCAGCCAGGATCGCCTATCTCCCATCTCCAATAGGGACACATGTAGCCCACACAATCAAATCCACAGTCAGAGACCCGGGCAAAATTTGATTAGAACGATGCTTACCTACAGACCCACCCTTCTCGCTTGTGACATCTGGTCAAAGTTTAGGAGTGCCCTGGGTCTGACTTTCTCGGTATAATCTCCCAAAACGTCGGAGAGACCACACCAAAGTAGTCTGCATTCTACCAGTCATGTTAAAGAGAAAGGCACTAGCATATTTGGGTATTATTAGGACATAGGAGTTAACGATGCCTTCCAAAGTCAATTGTTTTCTCTCCCCCACTTCGGGACTCTCGGACCTAGTCCCCCTGGGTGGACACGCGATCAGGCTTCCAGCTAATGACAACATGTCACGGGACCAGAGCTTACATGCCCTCCATGATCTTGTGTAAATGTTTACATAGCAGTTTAAAGACAAAAAAAAAAAAAAATGATTGGAGATGATTCACCCCAGCCGGAAGCTGCGGCAAAGAATACCTCATCTCCGTCACCCTGATATCTCCGATGCCCAGACTGACGAGTAAATCCGGAATGCATTCCATCTCGGACTATTTAATGTGATGTGTACCACAGTTCCAGACCCAGATCAGTGTAGTTTTTTTTTTTTTTCAGGTTCACCAGGTCCCTAAAATGCGTGCATCAACTCTTTTCACAGGGGCTCTCCTCGGGAGCGCTACTTTGGTAGCTGCCGACTGCTCAACCGTCCTGTTCAACCTACAAGTCACCGCCGACAATGCCGTGTTTGCATCACCCCCCGATCCCGCCAACGAAACTGAGGTGATCCAGTTCACGCTCTCCTCCTTTCGCGGCACTCCTCCCGTCATTAGTGGTACGACCAGCGTGAGCGGAAACTTTACCATCGCTGGCACCTACTGCGCCCCAGCCGATCAGAGCAAAAACACTCTCCAAATTCTCGTGCATGGTATCACCTACAGTCGAGAATACTGGTCTGGCTTCGGAGTCAACCCAGCCAACAACTGGCATCTCGCCGCCAACAACCGTGGCTACGCCACCCTGGCCATTGATCGTCTCGGACATGGATCCAATCCACAACGTCCCGACCCCCTGACTGTCGTCCAACCACAAATCCAAATCGAACTCCTCCACCAACTCTTTGTCGCAATTCGTTCGCAACCCCCCACATCGTCTATCAACCCCCTCGGCCGCACCTACAACAAACTCGTCTTCGTCGGCCACTCTTATGGCTCTGCGCTGGGCAACACCCTGGCACGACAATACCCTTCCGACGCCGACGCGCTAGTTCTCACCGCCTACACCTCCTCCCTCAACTTCACCCCCTTGGCCATCGCAGACTGGACACCACTCTCTCGCCACACGCCTTCTTCGGGAAACCTCCCGCTCGGCTACCTCACGCTTGCGAACCAAACGGAGCGCACTCTCGGTTTCTACTCTGGCAATTTCGACCCTTCTCTCCCCGTAGCGGATTTCCTTCACGAAGATAGCCTCACATCCGGCGAAGCGGGTGCGATTTCCACGACCCTTATTCCCAATACCGATAACTATACCAAACCCATCTTTTTAGCGACAGGCGCACAGGATGCGCTACTGTGCGCTACGACAGCAGAATTATGTGAGGAAATTCTGAAAAAGACAAGAGTCGATTTCTTCCCGGGATTACAGGATGATAACCTCTTTGGGTTTGTGGCGCCAGATAAAACGGGTCATGATGTCCATTTGCATTCGTCAGCGGGGATGGTTTTTGGAGCGGTGCATGATTTTTTGGATGCCAAGTTGTAAAGGGGGGAGACCAAAAAGGGTGGGTGGGTGGGTGTGAGTGTGGGTGTGGGCTGAGATGATTGGAAGTTTTCTGCAGGATAATAAAGCCATTGTTCAAGAGTTCTTTGTTGTCAAAGGTTTACCCGAGTAAATGGAGAGAAAAACTTGGTGTGCCAGCCAGAGAGGCGCAGCACGCAACCCCGCACCTACACTTTGCATTGATCTGACTCACCGAGTCATGATGGCTTCATGTGCTTGAGGAGTGAAATTCGATGGACTTGACACTTGCAAAGTCACCCCACCTCTCACACTGCGACAAGTTCATCTCTCACCAAAATGGATCACATCTCCACTCTCCCAACAGAAATCGCCATCCACATTGTCGGCAGCATGCGTCTGCCCGACATGTTGACGATGCGTCTGGTCTCGCGCCGCTGGAACGACTTAATCACCTCCCCGTCCAGCCAGCGCGCCATCGCCCGACATTACCTCGACCAAGGCTTCCTTCCCGCCCTCGTCCTAAAACTCTACCCTCCGCCCTCCAACCCCGATCTCGAATACCTCGCGGGCATCTGGTACCGTTTCGACATCTCCTGCCAACTTGTATCTCTGCTCATCCAAAACACCTTGGCAACCTACCCGCGTCGACACCGCCATGAACAGGGCAGTAATTGTACCTGGCAAAGTAACGGCGGCAGTTCCAAGTTCTGCTCCACCGCCGTTGTCCTCGATCTCGAACGGCTTCACTCTCGACAAAACGCCACTGCGCAGACCTACGCAGCGCGGTGTCCGGCAGCGGCGTTTACGGCGTTTCATTTCCTGGAAGAATATCGGCAGCGGATTGAAGCCTCTTCTTTCTCCTCCTCCCTCAGCAACGGCGTCAACGATAACCATAACCAGAACCACAACCGAGATGTTTGCGCCATTCTCGCGCGATACGGCGACGAAAACATATATTTATTGCAAGGAATTCACCATTTCGGTATATTACTCCCTGGGATCATCGATAGAGTCCTATCCCATGGAGACCATCTTCCCACAAGCACACCGCGAGCCACCGCCAGTCAGCGAAACAACATGGATACATTCATGTCCTCGCGCTTTCAGATGCCAGAGCGAGTAAAGCTGCATCTTCTCTGGCTGGGGGGAATTCCCGCCGTGCTAAAAGCCATGCGACGAGCCGCCGAGGATGGCGATAACGGACGCAGAGCCGTCTACGAGTGGCATAGAGGGCTGAGTGAACATTTGAAATGGTTTCAGGTCACGCACGCGGGGCAGGAGTGGGATATCTGGTGGGAAGAGGCGGGCTCTGCTGTTGTTGCCACTACTACTACTACTACTACTGCTGCGACTAAAGCCGGCGCTGTTGCTGGTGCTAGTGGGAAGTCGGCAGAGGGCAGCAAGATACAGGAAAAGGAGGAGAAAAAAGTCGGATTGTTCAAGCATCCCCGTCCGGGCGATGGCTTCCCCAGCATTGCGCCCGGTTTGGAAAACCGACCCATGGCGACAACGCTGAGAGTGGGCTGGGCGGCATGTTCGAGGACTGAACTGAAAAAAAGGCACCCCGGTGGTGATGCAAGTATGCTTAGACGAGGCATCAAAGGGGACGGGGGGTCGTGGATGCGGAGTGGCTTGGCGAAGCCGTTGGAGGATTTTTTTAAGGGGTCGCATTTTGAGGAGATGTTGAGGGAGCCGATTTGGAAAGTTTGAGTTTTTTTTTTTTTTTTTTTTTTTGGGGGGTTACTTTTCTCTTACCGTCAATGTTTCTTTTTGGCCGGCTGGAACTTGGTTGCAGGCTTGCTTTCCATTCGGCGTCACCCTTCTTTTCTTTTTCCCTCCCCTTCCTTTCTTTGCTCTCTCTCTTCCTCTCCATCATCAATAGTGTACTTTGATCTTACAATGTCCTTTCTGCATCCGAGTCAATGGTTGGCACAGTTGGTCCTGGCACAGCATAGTTTACACAGCTGCGTACAACAAACAGCCTGCCGGACTCGAGGCACAAACCTACCCCGCCCATCGGGCAGCAGTGCTGACTGACTGACTGTCAAGAACCAATCGTTTTCTGGTCAGATCGGATCCAGGGAACTGGCCATGGCATGCGCATGATCTGATTCTTGTCAGGCCGTGGCCAAGACTTGCTCTGATATTTGATATGCTGACAAGAGACCCACTCGTCTTGTATCTGTACTTGTGGTCTTGACGGAGCCGCCTCGGACTCTGCGCGTGTCATGTCAGCTCTGGGTCACATAACAACTATGCGATTTCCATTCTCCGAACCTGTCATACTTTTATCGTCCTTACAATCAATTCAGAAGCAGTTCCCAACGTCTACTCGTTAGGACAATTCTACTTACTTACCCACCATGGCCACCACCCTTCGCGTCGCCGTAACCCAGGCCGAGCCGGTATATCTCAACCTCGAAGAGTCTGTCAAAAAAGCCTGTGACCTCATCGCCGAAGCTGCCAAGAATGGGGCCAAACTAGTGGCGTTTTCGGAATGTTGGGTTCCCGGGTATCCTGCGTGGATTTGGTACCCTCCCTTTTCTTCTCTCCTTCTTTTCCGTCCTTTTCTTCATTTCTCGAGATGGGCAACGCAGCTAACATGAGTTATTTAGGGCCCGCCCCGTCGACCCGGCCATGCAAGCGCAGTACACGCAAAACTCCCTCTCCCTCCCCCTCTCTGACTCTTCGACCACACCTCCAATGCTATCGCTAGTCACCGCTGCTGCCGCAGAGAACAACATTGCCGTGGTCCTCGGGTTTTCCGAAAAATCCCCCTCTTCCAGCGTCTACATTTCGCAATGTATAATTTCCCCTTCCGGCCAACTCGTTTTGCATCGTCGCAAGATCAAGGCCACGCACATGGAGCGGACAATTTTCGGGGATGGCTCCGGTAGGGATCTAACTAATGTGGTCGAAATCGATTTCGGTTCTCCTGTTGGGAAAGTCAAAGTAGGCTGTCTCGCATGCTGGGAACACGCGCAGCCGCTTTTGAAATATCACACCATTGCCCAGGGAGAAATGATTCACGTGGCCATGTGGCCGCCCATCGCGCCGAGCTCGGGGCCAGAAGATCCCATGCTGTGGAGCATGACGACGGAGGGGTGTCAGAATCTGTCGCAGACGTATGCGATTGAGAGTGCGGCATACGTGCTGCATGTCACGGGGGTTTGTAATGAAAAGGGGATTGCCGAGATGAAGTCGGAAGCGGGGTTGGTGTGCAACAAGCCTGGGGGTGGGCATAGTTGTGTGATTGGGCCGGATGGGAGGAGGTTGACCACGCCGTTGGGAGATGATGGGTCGGGAACAAACGAGGGCATTGTGTATGCGGATTTGGACCTCACAAAATCGGTGGCGGTGAAGGGGTTCTTGGATGTGGTGGGCCACTATAGTCGTCCGGATTTGCTGTGGCTGGGTGTGGACAAGAAGCAGAAGCATGTGGTGGTGGTGAAGGGGGATGATAGTGTTGAGTAGGTGGCCACGGATATGCAGAGGACGCATCAACACAAGTAGCTGAGGAAAACGCATTGATGAGTCTTCTTTGCAGTACAATACCCACTGCATTTCGGTCCTGGTCTGTAGCTCTTCCTCAAGGAAAATCATGACACCAGTCAGGTTCGGAGAAGAGGCAACAGAGCGATGGTTTCCATCCCACCCTGTAGGTATCCCATGCCCCCTTACAGAACGTTGCGCACATTGTCTCCAACCAAAAAAGCTTCACAGCCGGTCTTGACTCGAGTTGGCCAGTTGGCGAGAGAGAGAGCAGCCTCGGCTAGGTTCAGAAGTAGGACGTCGCTGTTTTTCGCGCCCATGAGAGTACTCACAATGGGCAAGTACTCCTCCTTCCTTCCACTAATGCGCGACTCGTATGCCTTCTGTCCGACTGTAATAAGATATGTAAGCCAGTGACCACTAGAGCCAAATGCTGTGACTTACTGGGCACAACAAGTGTCGGGCATTGGAGCAGAGGGGGTAACTAGTAGACTGAAAAGGATCCGATAAATTTGTGAAGACTGTGGAACAGCGGTCAGGACATTATTCCCAAAAGCAAGTCAAACAGGTGCCACCTACTTGTTTGCATCGTCACGGTACTTTGGAACCGCAGAGCCAAATGGCATAACCATCACGGCATCAGTCACCGTCTCCTTGTCAGGCCCCATGATATTCTTCTCGAACCAGGTTCGAACAACCTTCATCTTCCGCTACACCTCGGGTACGGTCTTCCTTGGTGAACGGAATAGCAATGTTCCTGAGAGGTCATTAATTCAGCAAGCCCGCAACATCGATATGAGTTCATGCTCACCATCGCTTCCGCATGAATGGCCCCACAAACGGAGGCTTGCCGAACTTTTCAAAGTAATCACTCCGGAAGTCATCAAAAGAATGGTATGCATCCTAATACATGGGCCACACGGCACTCTGTTCGCGTCAGCTCCAGACACTCAAAATTCCAAGAATCATAGACCTACCATTTCTAGATACTCCAGCAGTGATCTCCCTCGGGCTTCCTCGGGGGGGTTGGATTCCCATGTGTTAATGATGCTGATTGGGGTTCGCTTGACACCAAGAAAGTTTTCGAGCACGGTGATGAAGGCCTCGCTCATGGCCTCTTGCTCAGCGTCCGCCTGTGGAAAGAAATCCAGAGGGTAGAGCAAGCGCTGAACAAGGTCGGTCATACTCTTTTACTGACGTTAATAAAAGTAAACAAATAATATAACTAAGTGCGACCTCCAGTCTCAAGCGACCAAGCTAGCCAGGAGATTGGGCGAAAGCTCGACTTTTATTGGGTCCGCAGCTTTATTTTTGCTACCAGACCCCAGACCTGACGGGCACCCTCGTCTGACTAACAACATGAAAGTCAATTTTTTGCGCAGTTTGCACCATAGTCAAGTGAGTCTTCAATATCAACCTCTTGAACCAGGTGTGTCAATGATCAACTCCTAATTGTATTCATCCAGGAAAGACTGATGTCGCCCGGTAATGATGCCAGGACTTTAGAGGTCTGTGGAGTTTGTCAAAACCAAACTCTTAGTCACTAGTGACCATAGTACCTGGAGGCCTCATCCACCAGGCAAAGAGTGCAAGCATCAAGCAGAAGGTACCTGTACTTCAACACTGCTTCCCTGCCCCTTACGACATGTCACATTTCTCAGATTTCTGCCTCGCTTGCCATCGAGTCAGAAAGGCTGCTTTGCTGTGAGGTGTTAGTTCCAACTTCGATGCGCTCCTTGTCCGAACTTGTGCAGTCAGCCGCACTTGAGATGGCCAATGCCAACCACTCAGTCTTTGGGATCACAAGGTGGAGATGCTGCTCCACTATTCACAGCACGCTTGGCGCACGGTAAAGCTTTTCCCTTGGAAAATGTTCGGGCACCCATGCTTCTCTCATCGTCGACAAGACTTACACATCCGTGTGACAAGAAAACGCAGAAACGGCCAACCTTCCAATGAGGGTGTCAACGGCGTCCTCAACCACCCCAGCAGGATCAATTGATGTGGTGCTTGGCAGGCAATTTAAGATTTGCACTCAATCGTATGAAGACTGGACCGAGTCCTTGGGCAGCAATGCACAAACGCAGCGTGACCTGGGCGGAGAGATATGCCTGGAATACACAGCTGTGTATTCTCGGCTGTTCTCAGGTTTGCTTCTCTGTCCCCAGCCGTACCTCATGAGCAGGTGAACCATCAAAAGGAGATGATGGTCAAAGGTCAGCTTGAGAGAGTGCAACTCTCATCGTGGTCATCCCCAATTGAACCAACTTTGACTTGACAAACTCACACACTCCACCTACCAGACGAAATCGTCACCATGCTCACCTCGGCTATCCCCACCCATCTTCAGTGCACTCGCACGCAGCCGGCAGGTCTCCCGGCCGCCGACTTCCAACCCCCCTACCCGTCCTACAGCGTCCGCTTCCCCGAAAAAGTCTCCGACCTCGTCATGGCCATCATCGGCGCACAATTCAAGACCGACGGCGCCACCAAGACTGCGGCCGCGCAATCGACCCTCACTACCTTCCTCACCTCCCCCAATAGCCCCCCGACTTTTTTCGAATGGGCCACCGTCACCGACGCTAAAGGGTATTATAACCTCTCCACCCTCGCCTACTGGCCTAGCAAAGCCGTGTTTGAAACCTGGGCTACCGACTCTGGCTTCAATAAATGGTGGGAATCACTTGACCCAACGACGTGTTCGCACGGGTGGTTTTTGGAGATCTTCTTCCCCACAACCAACCGCTTCGAGACGTTGTTCAACACTACCGCTAATCCGGAAGGGTCTGCCTATATGCGCGAGACGATGAGCGAGGAGGTGCGTGAACATGGTTATTGGGGAAGTATGCGTGATCGCCTGCCCATTGCGCAGACCGACCCGCTCGTGTCCTCTTTATCTCCTTCCCAAATGGAGAAAAGTTCAAGTTCAGGCTCGGGAAACGAAAATGAACTCTGCACCCGCGTCACCATCCCCGGGCGGAAGAACCTCACGGTGATCCGGTCCGGCCAAGACTGGGGCGCGACGACCCCCGAGGAGCGGCAGCTCTATCTCGAGACGATGCACCCCGTCCTCACTCGGGGGATGGATTTCCTTCGGGATCACGGACGAGAAGAAGACGTCGGGTGTTTTAGCTGTCGATTCATGACGTCGACGGGGAAAGATCGCACTTTTGGCCTGGCGTACTTCCAGGACCTCGCTTCGCTGGAGCGGTGGTGTCGAGAACATGAGACGCATCTGGCCATCTTCCGGGGATTCCATGCTTATGCGAAAAAATTAAACAATCAAGTCACGCTAAAGGTGTTTCATGAGGTCATGGTCTTGGAGGAGGAACAGCAGCGGTTTGAGTATGTGGCTTGTCACAAGGGAACGGGCATGTTGGTATGACGGAAAAGTAGACTAGAACTAATGGAAGCAAGTACAGCCGCACTTTTGTTAGTGTTGGTGGCGACGGCAAAGGCCATGTTCAGCTGCGGCGCGACAGGGCGTTGCAACAGCCCTACCCGGCGAGGCGGAATTCGAGCAAAATTCGCCATCCCCGCCTCCTCAATTGGTCCGCTAAATAGGTAGCGAGAATATTCAATCTGATGCAGTGCAGTTGCATGGTGAAGCGAAAGGATCAGTTTGTTATAGGACTAGAGGTAGGACTGTATTCCGTTTTTGGAAATAAAAAATGCGCGAAATCTGTGTCGCCCCGCCAAGTCATTTCACAATCATCATCGTAAAACATACAAACCTGGAAATTCAATGGTTACACAGTTTGATACTGCAGTTGCGTATCACTGGTTCGGTTTTAAAATGAGTTTAGTCAACCGGTCAAGCGCCAGGGGTTTTATACTAAAAGGCTGATTGGATAATCATGTCTTTGCCAAGGACATAGAACTATACATCGTGACGTTATGTGCAACGAGTCCGAAGTTCTAAATCCGAGCAGGCGCGCGAGGCGCAGTGTCCAAATGGCCAACACAATGGACCA